>Ga0102926_1002418_pt1 | contig 10831 bp, 11 predicted proteins | sample SalPonR1_A_D2_MG_FD_78173 | JGI IMG/M metagenome (GOLD analysis project Ga0102926, IMG submission 78173) | Salt pond soil microbial communities from South San Francisco under conditions of wetland restoration - Salt Pond MetaG R1_A_D2_MG | ecosystem: Environmental > Aquatic > Marine > Intertidal...
ATGCCGGTTGCACTATTAGCTCAATAACAATCAAGTGCCCATATGAGATTGTTACGTCCTCGCTTCATAATTCTTATCTATATTAACACTAAAGGTTAGTGTTGTTTTAAAACAAAAAATACAACCAGCTTAGCCGGTTGCACTATTGACTCCATACATATAAAGTGCCCAAATAATATATGTATTTCAACATTTCTGAAGTTAATCATTTTGAGATATAAATGGATTGTACTATAAAAGGGTTCCATTTTTTTAGTTAATGGTTGTAATAATGTATCATTAGTGTTTAAATTTATCCTTAAAAAGCTTTGACAGATTTTTATAAATTATTGCTTCTTGAGATAGATCATCAAGATAAATTAAATAATTGCCTTGGTTTGTATGAATTTCAAGTTCCGGATTTTCGTACTTATCAATGATATCTATAGATAGAATGTCATCTCCCTTAATAAAAATTTCTTTTTTAGAGACTTTCTTTAAAATCACGCCAGTAGGAACTACTTCTAAATCAATGGGTTCTTTTTTAAAAAAGCCTGTTTTTAATTTCAAATGGTATTTCATAAAGCACCTCCTGCAAAGAGATTATACACCTAAAAATTCAGTTTATCCTTATTTGGCAATGACTAAATATTGTCAAGAATTGTGACAGAAGGATTAAAGGATTCTATTTCATTGTTTTTCTTAAGCCGGTATAATAAGTAAAATCCCATGGTCATTAAAGTTAAATATAAAGTAGGATAAAAAATATTAATAACCCAAGGTTTGTAGTTTAAGTCTCTAAAGTTTAAGACGAAGAAGCGTAGGCCTGTTAAATAGATGCCATAGTAGAGGGTCCGTTGGCCCTTTATTCTTATATGCTTTCTAAATAATAGTAAAAGAATAACACCGAAGAGTGCCCCAAAGCCTTCATAAAGTTGGGTTGGGTGTATTTTAAGACTGCTAGAAAATACTCTAAGGATACTAGGAAAAGTATCTTCAGGTAATGAAACCCCGAAGATACATGTCGTTGCTGTTCCATAGCAGCAACCATTTAGAAAACAACCAATACGCATGATAAAGAAACTGAAGCCAAAGGGTAGGATCATAGTATCTGTTACCTGCCATAAATTAAAGGTGTGTTTTCTATTGAGAAGGATCAGATATATAATACTTGCTAAAATACCTCCGTAAAAAGAAAAACCAATGGCTTTAAATTCAAATAAACTTATACGCTTCGATTCATAGGCTTCAATATTCACGATGAAGTTAAAGAATCTTGCGCCTATAATAAAACTTAAAACCAATCCTAATAGAAAGATAAAAGGATTCTTTATGGTTTTTTTCAAGGACTGATAACTAAGGGTTATCCCAATTATAATGCTTAAATACATGAATAACTGATAGGTTTTAAAAACATAAAGGCTTTCACCAATAGGCAATGAGAGTTCTGGATACATATTAACGCACACCTTCATAGATTAAATCGATATCTAATGTGCCATTCATGCCAGTAACTGATAAAGGACCACTGATTTTAATTTTGCCATCTTCAATGTATTCAGCCACGAGTCCAACACTTAAATTAAACCCTTCTTGGGACTGATTAATGGCCATGCGACCATATTGGTAGTTAAAATATAGTTTTTCATCTTCATCTAAATCACTTGGATCATCCCCAAACCATAAATAACCTCTTTGGTCATTTATCTGAGCAATGCTAAAAGTTGTCGGTGTTTTCTTCCCTTCTTGGGCTTTTAAATCAGCAAAGATTTCATCTAAATCAATATCGAAACTATCGCAACTTTCTTCTTCAGATTCTGTGTTACTGTCATCTGTCTTAGGCTTCGGATCTGGTACAGTTACTTGTTCAAAATAGAAGGTACCTGGCCATTGTCCAACTAATGCTTCTAAAGGCGGATAGTCTCCTAAGGTGATTTTTAGTTCGGGACCTGTAATTTTGAAGGTAACTATTTTTTCAGGAGAATCCACTGAAAGATCTGCATCCGGAGTATAAAGTTCAATGGTATTTGGTCCACCGGATTGCATGTGTCCTAAAATTGTGAATTTAGTCTGTATTTTCCCTTCATCACTTAAGCGTCCAGTCCAAGTACTTTCCTTGGCTTGATCACTTAAAGGCGCAAACTTAACAATATATTTTCCATACTTAGGCGTCATGCCATCTCCAATATTTTCTTCAATGGTTACACGTACCACTTGATTTAGTTCTCTTTTTGTTGCTTCTAGTTTTTTACGGTACTCATCTCTTAAATAATAAGTGATTTTCTTTTCTAATTGGTTAAAGACGGGCTGTAAGGATTTTACAAGTTCAGCACGTTTAGCATCGGTGATTTCTCTTTTTAAGTCCTCACTTAAACCACCGCCACCTGTGGCGCCATTATCCATGACTTCTCCCTGGTAGAATGCCATTTCACTTTCATTTTGCCAGAAGGCTTGGATATTTGATTCAATGGCTTGATTGATCTGGTCTTTTAAGTAATTAGGATCTTTTTCTTTTAAAGAGTCTTGCCAGATCCAATAAAATTTAGAATACCATTTTCTAGGTTCTAGTTGCATTTTTTCTTTGTAATGTAAGTGGTAAGCGTCGTACCAAATTTCCTTTCGACCATCCCAGGCAGCTGTTGCAAACTTATTTAAAGAATAATCAATGGCAAAGACACCAGCAAAGGATAATTGCAAAGCACTGGTTCCCCAGTTAGAGACAACCAGATTCAACATGTTTTTAGATAGATTGCCATAAAGGGCAACATCGTTACCTGATTGAAAATCAACGGCCACTTGAACAGCTGCTGCCGCAATGCCAAGACCATTAAAAACACCACCAAGGCCTTCAAGAAATTCCGTACTATAAACAGGATTCGAAGTGGTGAGTAGGAAACCAGATAAACCCAGCCAGTCATTGGTAACATTCATACCTAAGTTAATGGCTTTTTCACTTGGTGTTGCCGGTCGATTAATGGCTTCGGTTATGATTTCCTGTGCCATAGTAGAGTCAACTATTTTTTTATAGCTGTTGACACGACCAATATAGGCCAGTCGTGTATTTTCGTTTTTAACAGTAAAAACACCGTATTTAGATAGATGACTCGTTGTAACAATGACTTGATTATTAGCTGTATCTACAGAGTAATCTACTGTTTCCCAAGTATTATTTTCTTCATTAAAATACATGGCAAAAGTGGATCTTGATTCATCAGCAGATGCTTCAATAAAATCCTCGTCATAGTCCAATCGAATTTCTATGAGGTCAATAAATTCTTCTTGGTCTGGGACATGAATGTCATAGACTTCTAGTAAATAGTCTTCTGTAATTTCTTCATCAAATGTTAAAGCGGGTGCTTCTGTTTGAGTAATACTCACAGTACGTTCTTCTTGAAGATCAAAGGGAGAGAAACTTACAGAAGCACCATCTTTTGTAATGTTAGGATTTTCTGCTGTCACAACATTCTCTTTTTCCAGGCTACTGTTAGCAGTAGGCTCTTGGCTGTTGTTTTCATTATTTTCTATTGCTTCTACTTCTGGTTCTGAGGTTTCAGTTGGTACAGTTGTGTTGGAACAACCATAAAATGATGACATTAATAGGGTAGCAATTAACAAACGTGCAATTTTCTTTTTCAATAGAGGCCTCCTTTTCAATAAATACTTATCATAAGGCGTTTCATTAGTTAATTAATTGATTAATGAAATCCTTTTATGGGTAACTAATAATAACTATACTTCAATTATAATGTAGGATTACTTAGGACTAATTATTTGGCAATGACTCATATCTGTCACGAATTGTGACAAGAAAAGGATAGTCAAAAATAAAGGTTAGTGGTAAAATAATAAAAGGAGGTGAGATTATTAAATTTTGTAAAAAACTAGATGTACTCATGAATCTTCTAAAAGTTTCTAATAGTGCCTTGGCAAGATATGTATCTTTAGATCCTTCCTATATTTCAAGATTACGTCATGGCAATCGTTTTCCTGCTGCAGAAGCTGATTATCTTGACTGTATGGTGGATTATTTTGTTAAGCATTGCAAAGATAATTATCAAAAAGAAACGCTAAATAAACTCTTAGGGATTCGCGACCAAGATGAACTAGATGATAAATTATATTCAACATTAATTTATGAGTGGCTAATTGTAAAAGATGATAAAGAGCATATTGAAAGTTTTTTAAATGAAGTCACAGATTTTTCTTTTGAAAGGAGAGATCCCCAAGGGAGAAACCATCGTCAGTGTTTAAAGAGTAATGGATTGGTAATAAAAAATGGCGAAATGCACTATGGGAATTCTGGTAAAAGAAAAGCAGCATTAAAGTTCTTACAGAAAATCTTAGAAAATCCAGTACCACAGCAATTATATTTATTAAGTGAAGAGAAAATGGATTGGTTAACAGATGACCCTGAGTTTAGTAATCAATGGACAATGTTAGTAGGTAAAATCATTAAACAAGGCAATCAAATAAAGATTATACATAATATTAATCGTGGTTTCGATGAAATGATTACAGCCATTAAAAATTGGTTACCCCTTTACATGACTGGGGCAATTGAGCCTTATTATTACCCAAGAATACGGGATCGTGTTTTTAAAAAGACATTGTTTATAGCAGAAAATACTGTTGCCTTAACTGCTGATACTGTAGGCGAGTATAACGATGATCAAGCCAATGTCATCTATACCAATGAAGAGATGATTAGAGCACTTATAAAAGAATTTAACCATTACTTAGAATTATGTCGGCCTTTAATGAAAATATATACGGAAGGAAACTTTGATAAGTATCTTAAGACTTTAAATGAGTTTGAATTAGAATCAGCTGAAACGATTTTAAAGAGTGACCGTCTCTCAACTGTCACGTTGCCCCTAGATCTTGTTGAGTCCTTGGCTTCTAATGATGAGTTATTTTTTCAAGGCCATGAAAAGAGAGTAGAAAATTTTAAAAGGATTTTAAAAACACACGAGTTTACTGAGTTAGCTCATTTACCAGATTTAGATAAAATCAAAAGGGGAAAGGTTCCTATTAACTTTACAAACATTTTTGGCAAAAATTTAAGATACTATAATTTAGAGATATACCAAAAGCATCTTGAGAATATAGTTAAACTATTAGAAGAGTATTCAAATTATAAGGTTGTCCTTTATAATAAAAATATTGAACCATTACATTTAGTCTATGTGAAAGAAGCTGTTGGTGTACTTGTAGGGAAGGTATCAGGCCCTCTGATTGTTTTTGCAATAAATGAAAGAAATATGACCTTTGCTTTTTGGGATTATTTGAAAGATGCCATTGGTCAAATGAATCAGTCTTTACAGTCAAGGGAACAAACAGTTCAGAGATTAAAAGATACGATTGACTGTATAGAGAGAATGAAAAACAACTAAATAAGTATTCAAAAGGAGGGATTTTTTTGGCAGCTAATCAAATAAAAAAACAGTTAAAAAAAGGCAAGATTCCAAGAAAAGATTTTTCTAAACATTTCTCTAACAATCAAAACTGGCAAGGGTCTCAAAGAAAGAAATCAGAAGTTGAAACAGAGCATTTAATCCCATGGATTATTTCCGGGATTAAAAAGGGTTTTAAAATAATTCCTAAGCATTTAAAAACATTGGCAATTTTTGGTGGGATTATTCTAATAATTAACTTGATTTTTTGGCAAATCAACACATATTTTTTACCAGCTTATTTACAGCCCTTTAAAAGAATTATCCAGTTAGTTGTTTTTTTAACGGCAACTTATAATGATATTGTTCCTAAAACAGTTTTTTGGGGAATTGTCTTTACTTTTGGTCGTCGTTTATTTAAAGAAGTGAAAAAACGGGGGATTAAAAAAACCTTTGCTTCTATGAAAGAAATAGTACCTCAGTTTAAAGCAGCCCGAGAACAATTAAGAGATAGAGCATATCCTATTTTACTACTAGGCATTGGCTTAGGGTTAATAGTAGCCAATAATTTTGCCAGTTATTCTAGATTTTCTGGGGCCAGAAATAAGTTTGATAAATATTTTGTTGTAATAGTCATTGCTTTTACCATTAGTTATTTATTAGGGGAAGCCCGAAAATCTGGTTTATTTAAATTTGTTAAATTAGCCTCTAAGGATCTTTCAAATGTGTTATTAAAAAAAGATGGGCTTTCAGATGATGGCGTTTATATGATCCTATCAGGTTTTGTTTTAGGATTATTACTTGATGCCCCACTGATTGCAATAAAATTCATGTATGGTGGTTATATTTTAGGATTGGTTGCAATTGTAGCGGCTGTTGCTTTAGGTTTAAAAGCTAAAACAGTCAAGGGTTCATAGGTGACTTTATGATTACTTATGAAGATCCAAATTTTCACTATAGAGTTGCTTTTAACCAAGAGACAGGTGTATATATTCGGACATCTGTTTTAGATAAAAATAATCAACAGACGGATTTAGAAGCCTTTAGAGGCAGTTATCCTCATTTATTAGATGTAGGGATTATGGGTCATTGCAAACATGGTTTAAGTGGGAAATGTTTACAGTCAGGTGTACAGTGTTACCAGTCTGGAGATACTAAACAAATGCCTCATATGACCTTTGATAATTTTAAACAGCTAATTGATGAAAGCAAAGGGAAAACTTTCCAAATTGCCTTAGGGGGTCGAGGGGATCCAGACCAACATCCGGATTTTCTTAAAATGATTAAATATGCTAAGGAAAATAATGTGGTGCCCAATTTTACAACTTCAGGCTATGGATTAGATCTAAGTATTTTGCCACAGGTTAAAAAATACTGCGGCGCCGTGGCTGTTAGTCACTACAGAAGTGTTTATACCACACGGGCTATTCAAGGGTTTTTATCCCATGGTATTAAAACAAATATACATTTTGTTTTAAGTAGGGACTCTATTGATGAAGCCATTGATTGGATTGAAAATAAGAAAATACCAAAGGGTATTAACCGTGTCATCTTTTTACTGCATAAACCCGTTGGCAGAGGATCAATGGCTAATGTTCTAGCCTTTAATGATCCAAAGGTGAAACACTTTTATAATCTATTTAACCAAGAAGAAAATTGTTTAATGGCAGGTTTTGATACCTGTACGGCGCCAGCATTGATACACTTTGCACCAAAGATTGCTCAATCATCCTATGATACCTGCGAAGCGGGACGTTTTTCCGCCTATGTGACGCCGGATTTTAAACTTTTACCTTGTTCCTTTGATGGTGAAGAATACTATGGTGTAGATTTAAATGAGTATTCTATTGGAGAAGCCTTTAACAGCGGACTCTTTGATACTTTTAGGAGTAGATTTTTACAAGTCGAATTAACTGAAAATTCAGAAAATAAAAGGAGTGAATCAATTTGTTATACATGCGATCATCAAAGTCTTTGTATGCAGGGCTGTCCATTAATGAAATCCATTGTTTTATGTGATGATTTGCAACAAGAACTCTCTAGAAAGGAGCTGGTCTGATGAAAGTTAGCGTAGATCATGTAACAAACTCTTCAAGCGAATCCTTTGCAACGGTGATTAAAGACACTGCAGCAGTTATAGGATTATCCATACCCTATATAGCAGCGACTTTAGGGGATAAGGGGGTAGCTGAAGACGGTAAAGTGCCACCGGCAGATGATTGGGGCTATGAGCCCTATGAATCAACAGATCCCAATGATCCGCCTGGGACAATTATTCAGAACAATCCAGATGGGACTGTGACGAAAACCTTACAAGATGGTACCGTTGGCACCCAGCATGAAGATGGTACTATATATGTGACTCAGCCAGATGGTACAACAGGTGTTATTGAACCAGATGGTCATCAAAAAATCACCCTTCCAGATGGGACAAAAATAGAGCAGTATACCGATGGTACTTCCTATGCTGAATACCCTGATGGTACGGAAAGAACGGAATATGAAGATGGTACAGTTAAGGAGAAAGACCCAAATGGAGAAATTGTTCAAATGAATCCAGATGGGACTTTTGAAGTAACAGAACCTGGTGAGCGGTTCACTAAAGTGTATAAGGAAGATGGCGAATTATTTAAAGCAAAAGATCCTTATGGAACTGATGTGTCTGTAGATGAAAATGGCAATCTTTTCGGCAAATTTGTTGATGAAGATGGCACAGAAAGTAACTGTAGTGGTAATATTAATGAGGGTTATAAAGTTGAAGATACAGATGGGAATTTTATTGAAGTCAATGAGAATGGTAACATTGATAATGCTTCAATAGAATTTGAAAACGGGTATTATGAAAAACACTCAGATGGTCGTGAAAAATGTTATGTTAAAGATCCTAAAACTGGCGAAAGCTTAAGTTTAGAGTATGATCCAAAGAAAGGTATAAACTATGAAGACTCCCAAGGAAATTTCATAAGAACAAATGAAAAGGGTCAAACAGAAGCATCTATTAAAAAAGATGGCATTGAAGTGGAAATGCATAAAGATGGTCGTATGTCTTACAAAGATGATGAGATAGAAATGCATAATGATGGCAAGGGACGAGTAGAAGTAAAGGACCGTGAAGGAAATTATCAGATTGTTAAGGAAAATGAAGATGGCTCTATAGACTTTGAATCTGGTGATGCAACAGGTGTTAAAGTCACTGCTGTAAAAGATACTGAAGGTAATTATGAGTTTAACAGTACTGATGGTAGCCAACTCATTATTACAAAGGATGATTTCACAATTAAAGATACTGAAGGCAATTCAAATACTTATACCAAGGAAGATATTGACCGGATGGTTGCTTCAGGCGAATTAGGTCCAGGTGGTGATTTAGATGACTAAAAATATACCAGAAGCCCACAAAAAAATAATTTTAGAAGCTTTAGAAGCAAAAAAAGCTATGGATGAACAAGAGACAATGACTAATGAAATTCAAGAAAGAGTAAAGCAAGAGGCCCTTGCTGCTGTAAAGGATTTAAAAGAAGTAAAATATCACTTGAAAGTCATGAAAGATGTGGCAAATTTATTTATTGGAAAGGATTAATTATTTCTTAAGTGATTATCCTAAAATAAATTGGGTAAAAGTTTTATAGTGATAAAAATGTAGAAAGGAAGGTTTATGAGTAAAAAGATTATTGCATTAGTATATGAAGATTTTGAAGATTTAGAATTGTGGTATCCAGTTTTAAGATTAAGAGAAGCTGGTTATACAGTGGATTTAGTAGGACCAGAAGCGAATAAAGTGTACCATGGAAAGTATGGTGTACCAGTAGAAACAAATATGAGTTATGAAACCATTGATTATAAAGGATATGATGGGGTTCTCATTCCTGGTGGATGGGCACCGGATAAGTTAAGAAGATTTGATTCCGTTATAGAAATGGTTCAGTGGATGCATAAAGAAAAGAAAATGATTGGTCAAATCTGTCATGCCGGCTGGGTAAGTATTTCTGCAGACATTTTACAAGGGGTTAATGTGACCAGTACCCCTGGTATTAAAGATGATATGACAAATGCTGGTGGTATTTGGCATGACAAGGCATGTGTAGTGGATGGACATATAATCTCTAGTAGAAGACCGCCAGATTTACCAGACTACTTAAAAGCTATGATTGAATATTTAAAGTAAAAAATATAAATAAAACATCAATTTTTCTTAAATTGGTGTTTTATTTTTCACTGAGAAGTAAAGAGTAGAAAAGGAGAATCTATGCCGTGTAATAAATGTAGTAAGTTACCTCAAGTTAATTTTGATAATTGTCAGGTGTACTTATATGTACCCACTGAACATCATGTTGAGCCCATTGAAGAGTTCTTGAAGGATTTAAACATAGGGTATAGTTTTTTTGAAGATTACTTTATTTTTTTAGTAGAAGATTATAAAACTTTTGTTGAAAAGTTAGGTAGACTAGGATTCAATGCTCTGGATCAGAAGGATATTCGACTATTGCCTATGTCTAAAAATCAATCATTAAGTTATGAAGCATTACAAAATTTAAAAACTCTAAAAGCTTGGCTTGATTTTTATGCCGGTGAAACAGTCATTGATGTATTAGCCCATGAACGAGTTGTGGTACATTTTCAACCCATTATTGATGTGAGTAATCAAGTGATTTATGGTTATGAAGCTTTAAGTCGTGGAATAGATGAAAATGGCCATCTGATTTCGCCTCAATTGCTTTTTTCTAAGGCAAAAACAATGGGGCTTCTCTTTTTCCTAGATCGATTTTGTCGAGAAAAAGTTATAGAATCTGCTGCTGCCTTGGGAATAAAAGAAAAATTATTCATTAATTTTTTACCGTCGGCAATTTACAATCCGAAAAAATGTTTAAAGACAACAGATCAAGCCGTAGCTAAGACGAGTTTAAAGCCAAATCAAATAACTTTTGAAGTAGTAGAAACTGAGTATATTGAAGACTTTGATCATCTAAATAAAATTTTAGATTATTATAAAGAGAAAGGATATTCAACTGCATTAGATGACTTGGGCAGTGGGTATGCCAATAAGATGTCACTAATGTCTATTAGTCCAGATTATATGAAAATCGATATGAAAATAATTCAGGGTATTCATTCAAATAAACTGAAACAAAGAAAGCTGAGAGAGTATCTAGAGATCAGCGAAGTTAGGAATATTAGGCCTTTAGCAGAAGGCATAGAGAACAAAGAGGACCTAAAGTATGTAATGGACCAAGGCATTGACTTAGTCCAAGGTTATTATTTTGCAAAGCCTTCTGAAAACTTAGTAACACTTGATTTAGAAAAGTTGATCCCCTAATAAAAACCCATTTCCATAAGAAAGGGGTTTAATTATTATTTGAGTTTTTCATAAACTCGCTTAAATTTGTATTCAATGGCTTTAAATTTTTCAATGAGTTCTGGACAAAACTTAGTACCGGCTAAAGAACAAATTTCTTTTACTG
>Ga0102926_1002423_pt1 | contig 10815 bp, 10 predicted proteins | sample SalPonR1_A_D2_MG_FD_78173 | JGI IMG/M metagenome (GOLD analysis project Ga0102926, IMG submission 78173) | Salt pond soil microbial communities from South San Francisco under conditions of wetland restoration - Salt Pond MetaG R1_A_D2_MG | ecosystem: Environmental > Aquatic > Marine > Intertidal...
TCATACGCCGGCAAACGCCATTGTCCTGCAAACCACAGTCGCGCTGGTATTGGCGCTCAGCGGCAGCTTCGTCGCACTGGCCATGTTGTCTGTAGTTGCCCGGCTGGCCACCTATATCGGCACCTGCAGCGCGTTGCTGGTTCTGCGGAAACGCTACGTCGATGCCCCTGGCGCCTTGCGCCTGCCCGGTGACGTGCTATTGCCACTCGTGGGCCTGGCGCTGTCGCTTTGCTTTGTTGCCGCAACAAGCTTGAAGAATCTTTTCGCGGCCGCGGTAGCGTTGGCCATAGGTGCACTGATCTATCACTATCGCCGCCGCGACGTCGATTTGCGCGGCACAAAAGCGATCTGACCTTTGGTGACGGCTGTGCGATGGACAATAGCGCAGCAGGTCTCGCGAGCCGCCCGCTTCGACTGATCGGCCGGTAGCATGAACATTCCGCCACAAGGCTCCCGGATGGTGTAGGATTTTCTAATGTAGATCGCATCCGGTATCGGATCCGGACCACTCCGCCAGCGAACGGGAGAGAGGCCAGTGAACGCAGCGCACCGATGGGTTCGACTGTCGATTGCGCTGCTCCTGTTCTGGCTGGTGCTTGCGATGCCGCTGGATCTGCCCGATTTTTTGTGGGGTCTGGCTGCGGCCACCGCTGCGGGCGGACTGGCCGCGGCGTTCCTGTGGCGAGACGAGTCGCCGGGCATCGACGCCCGCAGGCTGGTCGGCCTTTTATTCCACACCTTCGACCTGATCCGTCAGATCGTTCCTGCCGCCCTGCAGGTCGCGCGGGTGGCACTTGATCCGGCGCTGCCGATCGATCCGAAAATCATTGTCCACCGGACCCCGCTGGACGATGATATCGAGCGGGTCACCCTCGCCAATTCCATCACGCTCACGCCGGGCACGCACTGCGTCGATCTGGAAGACGATCAGGTTACGGTGCATTGTCTTTCATCCTCGTTTGTCGAGCCGCTGACGGCGGGCCGCATCGAAAAGCGCATCTCTCGTCTGCTTGGAGATTCCGAAGCCGATGAATGAATGGTCTCTGATTCCGCTGTTCTGGGGTGTCCTGATCTTTTTGCTGGTCAATGCCTTCGCCTGCCTCTGGCGCGGACTGGCGGGTCCCACCCTGCCCGACCGCATCCTTGCCGCGAATGTAATCGGCACCAAGACCATGGTGGTCCTGGTGTTGCTGGGCCTGGCCCGCGAGCAGGGCATCTGGCTCGACGTGGCGCTGGTGTACGGACTGTTGAGCTTCACGGTTACGCTGGTAGCCAGTCGGCTGCTGGAAACCGGTCGACTGAAAGGTGCCTGGAGAAACTGATGCTGGCGGCCGCTCACGCGCTAATCGCTTCGCTCCTGGTGATCACCGGCGCTGCCTTCTTTTTCATTGGCACGATCGGGTTGTTGCGCTTTCCCGATTTCTACACCCGGGTGCATGCAGTTACCAAGTGTGATGCTCTGGGTGGCGGGCTGGTGTTGCTCGGTCTTGCGATCTGGAGCGGGCCCGACGGAGAAGGTGTGCGCATCGTGGCGTTGATCGCGCTGATCCTGGTTTCCAGTCCCACCGCCGGGCATGCGCTGGCGCGAGCCGCATTCAGGGCCGGCCTGAAGCCCTGGACCCGGGAGCATCCGCGGCAAGGAGGCATGCATGAGTCCGACTGATCTTTTCGACCTTGTGCTTCTCGCACTGCTGCTGACCTGCGCGATCGGCATCGCCAGGCTCAAGGACCTGGCCGCTTGCGCCATCCTTTTTTCGGCCTACAGCTTTTTCCTTTGCCTGGTCTGGGCCCATCGGGGCGCGCCCGACGTGGCCATGACCGAAGCAGCGGTCGGCGCCGGCATCACCACGGTGTTGTTCCTGACCGTGATCGCGCGCGTCGGGAGGCGGGAGAAATGAACAAACGAAAGTTTGCAAGAGTTTTCACGATGGCGCTCCTGGCGGCCCTCGCCGCGCCCCTGATGTACGGCGTGCTGGAACTGCCGCCGCCGGGCCAGGCCGATGCACCGGCCCATTCGAACGTCTCGGCCGGCTATATCGAACACGGCGCCGAGCTGGCCGGCTCGGAGAACCTCGTGACCGGGGTGTTGCTGAACTTTCGCGCGCTGGACACCTTCGGTGAAGTGCTCGTGATCTTTACCGCCTGGCTGGCCGTTTCTGCCGTTGCCGGCAAGGGTAGTGAAACCGGGCACGACTCGACCCCGCCCAGTCCGGTCGTCGATTACGTGGTTCGTCTGCTGGGCCCGTTCATCGCGATATTCGCGTTGTTCGTGATCGTCAACGGTCACGTGCTGCCCGGTGGGGGATTCCAGGGCGGCGTCTTGCTCGGGGCCATGCTGATCCTGCTTTCGCTGGCGCTGGGACGCGAGTCGGTTGCCGATCTCGTTCCGGTTCGAAGCTGGATCTGGCTGAGAGCCGCCGGCGTGCTGGCGTTTTCGCTGGTGGCGCTGCTGGGCCTCCCGATGACCGGATATCTGTTCGGTCTGCCGATCGAACCGGCGTTGCGACACGCCTTGATGATCGTGCTCGAGCTCGGTATCGGGATCGGCGGTGGAGCCGTCCTGGCCGGGCTTTACTTTGCCATTGCCGGGGTGGAGTCGTCATGACAGTCGTCTCCAGCCTTGCCAGTCACATCGACTACCTGGTCGCCGTTTCACTTTTTCTGACCGGCGCGTGGATCCTTCTGACCAGCGGCAACCTGGTCAAGAAGGTCATCGGCCTGAACATCATGGAGACCTCGGTGTTCGCGTTCATCGTTACCACCGGCATGGTGGATGAAGGCGCCCCGCCGCTTGTTGCCGCCGGTCTGCAAGGACCGTTTGCCAGTCCCCTTCCGCACGCGCTGGTGCTTACCGGCATCGTCGTTGCGGTCAGCGTGACGTCACTGGCGCTGGTGCTGATTCTGAGGATCAAGGCCGAGTTGGGCAGCGTGGAGCTCGACGAGATCGCCCTTGCCCCGAAAGCGGACGACTCGGCGGGGCAATCGAATCAGCGCGGCAGCGCCGATGAGTGAATGGCCGCACTGGCTGCCGTTGCTGGCTGTGCTGCCGCTGCTCGGTGGCGTACTGACGCCGCTGTTGTTTCGCAGGCGGCCGGTGATTCCGTGTTTCTGGGCAGTGGCAGTCGCATTGGTGACGGCGGCGGTCGCCGTGATGCTGCTTTTGCGTCTGATCGATTCGGGCGATTTCAGCTATGCGGTCGGCGGCTGGCTGCCGCAGTACGGCATCGAGCTGCGTTTCGATCAAATCGGCGCCTTCGCGCTTCCGGCAAGCCTGCTCGTGATGCTGGCGCTGGTATTTTCCCGGCACTACGTGGCGCGCACCGTGGACCCGGAAAAAATATCGTATTACTACGCACTCGTACTGATCAATCTCGGTGGATTGAACGGCTTCCTGGTGACAGGGGATCTTTTCAACCTGTTCGTGTTCATGGAAATATTCTCGGTTTCGGCCTACGCCCTGGTTGCGATGGCCCGGCAACCGATCGCGGCGCTGGCAGCTCTTAAATACCTGCTGCTGGGTGCGTTGTCGTCATTGCTGGTGCTGTTCTCTGTAGGCGTCGTCTTTGCCATGACCGGCACCCTGAACATCGAAGATGCGGCGGTCCTGCTTGAAGGCTCAAGCAGCATGCCGGCAGGACTTGCGCTGGCCGGGCTGGCGACCGGCTTCGCGGTCAAGGCTGCGCTGTTCCCGGTACATTTCTGGCTGCCCGACGCGCATGCGGCGGCGCCGGCGCCAGTCAGCGCCATACTGTCGGCGCTGGTGGTCAAGGCCGGGGTAGCCGGTTTGTTGCGCACGCTGGAGCTGTTTGGCGGAGGCGAGAGCCTGTACTTGCAGCCGCTGCTGAGTCTGATGCTCTGGCTGGGCGCCCTGGGCACGCTGGGCGGCGCCCTGATGGCCCTGGTTCAGCGCGATATCAAGCTCATGCTCGCCTACTCGACCATCGCCAACATCGGCTACATCTTCATCGGACTGGGCCTGGCCACAACCAGCGCCGTTGGCGGCGCCATGGTCCATGCGGTCAACCACGCGGTCATGAAATCCGCACTGTTTCTGGCCGCCGGCGCAATGATTCACCAGACCGGCCTGCGTAATATCGACGACCTCCGGGGACTCGGCCGACGCATGCCTGCAACGGCCTTCGGCATGGCGTTCACCCTCGTCGCGCTTTCCGGCGTGCCGCCCATGGCAGGCTTCGTGGGTAAATGGCAGATCGCGCTCGGTGCGCTGGAGGCAGGTCAACCCCTGCCGGTGGCGGTGCTGGTGCTTGCCGGGCTGGTGGTCCTGGCATTCGGCGTTCGGATGATCAACGCCCTGTACTTTCGCCCGCCGGCGCGCGTTTCGACGGTCTCGTCAGTCGAAGCGCCGGTGTCGATGTGGCTGCCGGTGCTGATTCTCGCTGTCGCCTCGCTGGCGTTGGGACTGGCGGGAAGTTCGATGCTCGAGTTCGTCGCGCCGGCAGTCCAGGCCATCTACGGGACGCCCCCGTGATGCCCGAACTGGTCGACATTCGACCCCTGCTGGCGGTACTCGCCTCGCTGTTATGTGCCGGGGCGGTGTTCACCGTTCGTCAAAGCGCACGCTGGCGGGCCTTCTGGAGCCTGGCCGCTGCCGGTATCAAGTTCGCGCTGGTCTGGTCGATGTTGCCCGGCGCCCTGGCCGGCCGGGTTTACGTGTATCAATTCGGCGAGTTGCTGCCCGGCGTGGCCTTCGGCTTCCGGGTCGATGCGCTGGGGCTGTTCTTCGCCCTGGTGTCGTCGACACTCTGGATCGTGACGACCGTGTACGCCCTTGCCTACATGCGGGGCAGTCACTCGCTGCCGCGGTTCTTCGGGTTCTTCGCGCTTTGCATCTCGACCACCGTCGGGATTGCGTTTGCCGAGAACCTGCTGACGCTGTTCGTGTTCTACGAACTGCTGACCGTTTGCACCTATCCGCTGATCATGCACAACGAGGACCTTGCTGCCAGACGCGCCGGGCGCAAATACCTGATCTATACGCTTTCGGGCGGCGGCCTGATCCTGGCCGGAATGATCGTGCTGTACTTCACGACCGGCACGCTCAGCCTGGCCGAGACCGGGATCCTGGAGGAAGCTATCGGGCGCTCGTGGCTGCTGGCGATCTTCCTGCTGTTGATCGCCGGGTTCGGGGTCAAGGCGGCGCTGATGCCGCTGCATGCCTGGCTGCCGGCGGCGATGGTCGCCCCGACGCCGGTCAGCGCCCTGTTGCACGCCGTGGCGGTGGTCAAGGCCGGCGTGTTCGGCATCCTGCGAACGATCTACAACGTGTTCGGCATCGACCTGTTGCGCGATCTCGGCTATGCCGACTGGCTTGCTGTGCTGGCCGGAACGGTCATCGTTATTGCTTCGGTCAACGCACTGCGCCAGAAACACATCAAGGCCAGGCTGGCCTGGTCGACCATCAGCCAGTTGTCTTACATCGTGCTGGCCGCCGCGCTGCTGACACCGCTGGCCGCACTGGCCGCGATCATCCATATCGCCAACCAGGCATTTTCCAAGATCACCATGTTCTTCGTCGCCGGCGCGATAGAGCGCGGGACCGGCAAGAAACGCGTCGACGAGCTTGCCGGCGTCGGTCGCCAGATGCCCTGGACCATGGCGGCCTTCACGGTCGCGTCGTTGAGCTTCATGGGAGTACCGCTGTTTGCCGGTTTCGTCACCAAGTGGTACCTGTCCCTGGGGGCTCTGCAGGCCGGCGAGGGAATCTACGTCGGGGTGATGGTGATCAGCGGCCTGTTGAATGCGAGCTACTGGCTGCCGATGATTTACCTGGCCTTTTTCAGGCCGCCTCAAACGCACGGCCAGGACGCTTCTCCGAAGCCGGCGCGGGTCTCTCCCATGATGGTGGTGCCGATACTGATCTGCGCCGCCTACGTGATTCTGCTCGGCGCCGGCGCCAGCGCGCCGGCCATGCCCTTCTCGCTTGCCGAGGCGGCCGTAAGGTTCGCCTTCGAGCTGAAGGTACCTCTGGAATGAGCGCACTCCTGTCGACCCCGTTGCTTGCGCTGCTCGCCATCCTGGTGCCCGCCGGCGGCGGCCTGGTCGTGCTGACCTATCCCTGGAAGCGCCGTATCTCGGGCCTTGTCATGGTCGGACTGGTCTCGCTTGCATCGCTGGCAATGACTGTTCTGATCGCACGGCTTGCGGTTCTTGGAATCCGAGAAGAACTGGTCCTGTTTCAGCTCGTTCCGCCGCTTCGTGTCGCGCTGCGAATCGACGCCATGGGTGCGCTGTTCGCGATGACCGTTGCCGCGACGTGCGCTCTGGCCCTGGTGCATGCGGTCGGCTATCTGCCCGACGACAAGCGTCAGTGGCGCTTTCATGGACTGCTGCTGATCAGCCTGGGAAGCATGATCGGCCTGTCGTCGGCGGCGAACCTCATCACCCTGCTGCTGTTCTACGAGCTGTTTTCATTGCTGGCTTACCCGTTGATCGTCCACGAGCGGACCGCGGCGGCGTTCCGGGCCGGGCTCAAGTACCTGGTCTATATTCTGTCGGGTGGCGCGCTGGTGTTCAGCGGGATTGTCGTGGTCTTCTGGCTCGCCGACAGCGTGACGTTCCTTCCCGGTGGCGTGCTGCCGTCCGCTGCGCCGACCGGTCCGCTGATTGCGGCATGCTGTCTGCTGGTCGCCGGCTTCGGCGTCAAGGCCGCGCTGATGCCGCTGCACGGCTGGGTTCCCGATGCCCATCCGGCCGCACCGGCGCCCTTTTCGGCCGTCTTGTCGGGGGTCATGGTGGCGGCCGGCATATTCGCGATTCTGCGCGTGCTGCTCGAGATCTTCGGCCCGGCAATGCTCGACCGTCTCGGGGTGCTGCCCTGGCTGGCCGGAGTTGCCGGTTTCGCGGTGATCGTCGGCGCGATTCGGGCGGTCGCAGAGGACGATCTCAAGCGCCGGCTGGCCTACTCGACGATCAGCCAGATGGCCTATGTATCGCTGGCGGCAACGTTGTTGAATCCGACTGCATTGGCCGGTGCACTGGTCCACATCACTCACCATGCATTTTTCAAGGGCGGCCTGTTCTTCTGTGCGGGTTCGATTCTTGCCCTGACCGGGTTGCGGAAGATCAGCCGGATGCGCGGGCTCGGGCGGCGAATGCCGTGGACCGGCGGCACCTTGACCCTGCTGGCGCTGGCCATGATGGGCATCCCGCCGCTGTCGGGATTCGTCGGCAAGTGGACGCTGGGCACCGGCATGGTCGAGACGGGCGGCTTCGCTCATCTGGCCGTCATACTTGCGGGAAGTCTGCTGGCCGCGGTCTACCTGTGGCCGGTGATCTATCGGATATGGCAGCAGCCCGCAAAGGACGATCCGTGCCACGGCATCCCCGAAGGCGAGCCGTGGGCTGAACCCGGCTGGATGTTGTTCGCGGTTCTTGCCGCCGGACTGGCCACCGTCGTGCTGGGTATTGCCGCCGGATTGCCCGGTTTTCCGCTGGAGCTTGCGCGCATGGCAGCCGAACAGCTGCTGGGGGCGCCGGCATGGAAATGACCGCCGAATCGGCAAGCCTGTTGCTTCCGCTGGTGGTCGTCTGGCCGTTGCTGGCTGCCGCGATTGCCCTGACGATTGCTGCGACGATTGCCGCGACGACTGCTACGACGGTTGCTAAGACAAGCGCCGGTGCGTCGCCGAGGACGCGGCCCAGCCGGAGAGCGTTCGACGTTTTCGTGACGTTGGCCGCCGGTCTCGCTCTGGCCGGTGTCATCGCGTTGATTCCACCGGTGCTGGCCCACTCGCGCATCGTCGGCGCCCTGCCCCTGCTGATCGGCCAAATCGAGTTTGTCGCCGACCCGATCGGCCTGATGTTCGCGCTGGCCGCCGCGCTGATCTGGTTCTGCGCCACGCTGTACGCCACCGCGTGGCTGCGCGAGGACCCTGCGCCGGTGCGCTTCCAGGTCGTCAGTCTCGTTCTGCTGGCGGCCAACCTCGGCGTGGTGCTGGCCGGCGATCTGCTGACCCTTTACCTGTGTTTCGAAGCGCTCGGCATCGTGGCGCTGCTGCTGATCGTTCACGAAGGCACGGAAAGCGCGCGAAAGGCCGGCGTGAAGTACTTCTGGATGACCGTCTGCGGGGGTATTTCGCTGCTGGCCGGCATTCTGCTGTTTCTCGGCTTGACCGGTTCTTTAGAGATGGCCGGCGCAGCCGCTGACGGCTCGGTGATCATGTGGTCGGCATTCATCCTGATGCTGATCGGTTTCGGCGTCAAGGCGGGCATGATGCCGCTGCACGTCTGGCTGCCCGACGCCCACCCGGTCGCGCCCCCGCCTGCCAGTGCGCTGCTGTCCGCCGTCATGATCAAGGCGGGCGCCTACGGCATATTCCGTGTCCTGAATACGGCACTGACCGGTCGGACGTTGTCGGGCGCTGCCACCGAGCCCTGGGCTACCGCATCGGACATGGGGCTGGTCGTCCTCTGGCTGGGATTGATGACCATGTCGATCGGCGTCATCCTGGCGCTGGGCCAGCAACAGGCCAAGCGCCTGCTCGCCTGGAGCAGCGTCAGCCAGATGGGTTTCATATTGACCGGCCTGGGCGCCGGGGCATACCTTGGCGACGATGGCGCGATGGCGTCGGCCGGCGGGCTCATGCACGTGTTCAATCACGGCCTGTTCAAGGGCGCGCTGTTTCTCGGTGCCGGTGCGGTCTTGCTGCGTACCGGTACCGCGGACATGAACCGCCTGGGCGGTCTGTGGCGAAAGATGCCGGTCACGTTCGCCTGCATGCTGATTGCCGCGGCGGGAATATCGGGCATTCCCCTGTTCAACGGTTTCGTCAGCAAGTGCATGATTCATCACGGACTGGTCGCGGCCGGCGAACATGGCGGGGGCCTGCTGCTGGCGGCCGAGTGGATCTTCCTTGTCACCTGTGCCGGCACGTTTGCGTGCTTCGTCAAGTTCATCGGACTGGTTTTCCTGCGAAAGCCCGCAACCGACCGGCACGCCAGCGTCCGCGATGCGCCGCCGGCCATGCAGGCCGCCATGCTTGCAATGGTGCTGCCGATCGTCATCATCGGCGTGCGGCCGCAGTGGCTGCTGGACGGGCTGATTGCGCCCGGCCTGTCGGTTCTGGCCATACCGGTCGAGCCCGTAGCGCATTTTCTTTCGCACTATTTTCTGAGTGCTGCGGATCTGGGGTCGTTTGCGGGAATGACCGTAATGGGTATCGCATTGTTCATCGCCGGCATGCGCTACGGGCTGTTCGAACTGCGCGCACCCGCGTGGCTGGGCGTGGATTACTGGTATAGGGCGGCCGGCTCCCGTTTTGTCCGGTTCTGCCGCGCCGCGGGCAAATACAGTGACAGTTTTCGCTCCGTTGCCCAGGACAAGTCCACCGAGACGATAAAGCGGCTGGTTTCAGTGCTGGACCGCAGCGAGACATCTCCATTCGAGGACAGCGATCGGGACTTCGAGCGCCTGGACCGGTTGCGCGACGAAATCACGGCGAAAGCCGAACAACTTGCGCGATCGCAGCCGGACGATCTGTCGAGATCCGAGCAAGAGCGCCTGGTCAACGGCGTGCACTGGATATCCGGCCTGCTGTGTACGCACATGCTGGAACGGGCGATGGCCTCCTTTGCACGCGCCGACAACCGGAAGGCCGTGGAGCGCTGGTTATCGGACGTCGAAGAACGCACCGAAACAATGGCTGAGTCGGCGCTTCAACTCGCCGTTGCCTGGCGCGCCAAACCCGGAATTGGCGACGACGAATTGAAGGCGTGTCTCAAGAGGGCACTGCCACAGCTCCCCGGGCCCTCCGATATCGACAGGAAAACCGCTGATGGACGATGGCGCCGTGAACTCCGCGAACTGGTTTTCAGACCCGGGCAGCATCACTGGCCGGTAACCGAGAGCCTGGATCGGGGGCGGCTGGCGGAGAAGATTCGCGATCACCTGAAAAATGCATCGCGTGATCTCGGCCTGGCACTCGCCCTGGTGTTTGTACTGCTTGCGCTGTTGCTGTGGCTGCTCCGTTAGCACCTCTTCCCCTGCCCCTTGGATTGCTGGTAGATCGGGGTTATATCCCCGACGCATTCTTCCCTCGCCCCTTGGATTGCTGGTAGGCTTCAACACAGCACTGAGGGGAATCGGCGCATGGATGAATCCCGCAACCAGGCGGAAGACGAGGCGGTCGAAGCCTTCATCGACCGCTGGCGCGATACCGGCGGCAAGGAACGCGCCAACTACCAGCTCTTTCTCACCGAGCTGTGCCAGTTGCTCGACCTGCCCGGCCCGGAACCGGCCGGGCCCGATCCGAAAGAAAATGGCTACGTCTTCGAGCGCCGCGTGGATATCCACCACGCCGACGGCACCGTCAACCGCGGCTATATCGATCTCTACCGCCGCGGGCATTTCGTGCTCGAGGCCAAGCAGGTCTCCGAAAAACACGAATCCAGCCGCTGGGACAAGGCCATGCTGCGCGCCGCAGCCCAGGCCGACACCTACATCCGCGCCCTGCCCGCCATTGAGGGCCGCCCGCCGTTCCTGCTGACCTGCGACGTCGGCAAAACCATCGAAGTCTATTCGGAGTTCTCCCGAAGCGGTGCCACCTACGTGCCCTTCCCGGATCCAAGATCGCACCGCATTCATCTCGAAGACCTGCGCGAAGACCACATCCGCCAGCGCCTGGTCGGCATCTGGACCAACCCCGACGCGCTGGACCCGGCCAAGTACGCCGCGCGCGTCACCCGCGAGCTCAGCAAGACGCTGGCCCGGCTGGCCAAGGCGCTGGAAGCCGACGGCTATCACGTCGAGCGCGTCGCGCACTTCATCAAGCGCTGCCTGTTCACGATGTTCTGCGA
>Ga0102926_1002425_pt1 | contig 10810 bp, 10 predicted proteins | sample SalPonR1_A_D2_MG_FD_78173 | JGI IMG/M metagenome (GOLD analysis project Ga0102926, IMG submission 78173) | Salt pond soil microbial communities from South San Francisco under conditions of wetland restoration - Salt Pond MetaG R1_A_D2_MG | ecosystem: Environmental > Aquatic > Marine > Intertidal...
ACCCCCGCTTTACCGACTACCCGCATGGCGATTGGCGGATGTGGTATTTTCTCGCCCTCATGGTCTTCGACCTCGGCCTCACCCGCATCTCCGAGATCTACCTCGAACGCCTGATGCAGCGCCTCACCCATGGCCAGGCCACGACGGGCGGCGAAGCGCAGAGGAAAGCGGCATGAGTTGTTGGCAGACAGTTCAGGACTACGCCTTCCGCTCCCTGGGCTATGGCGAACGCCTGCTCCCGCGCGAGGGTTACACGCTGTGCGAGCATTTCACCCTGATCGGATCGGGGATGATCTGGAACGTCTATTTCGGCGTTCTGGCGCTTATCTCGGGGTTCTTCTTTGCCAATGCGCTGGCTGTGGCCAAGGGCGCGCGCAACCCGCTGGTCCGCAAGCCCGCCGAGTGGTTCATCTTCGTGTTTCGCGGCTCACCGCTCTTTATTCAGTTCTTCTTCGGCTACTTCTTTTTCCTGACGCTCAAGCAATCCTTTCCGATCTTCGAACCCTTCACCGCCGCGTGGCTTGGTGCTCTGGTCGTGCTCTTCCTCAACACCTCGGCTTATTCCGGGGAAATCTTCTATGGCGCGCTACGCTCGATTCCCAAGGGCGATGTCGAGGCGGCGGATGCCTATGGCTTCTTTGGCTGGCCGCGCTTTCGCCGGATCATCTGGCCGACGATGATGCGTCTGGCCTGGCCTGCCTACACAAACGAGGCGATCTTTCTCTTCCACGCCACGGCGCTTGTCTTCTTCTCGGGTTTTCCGACATGGCAACAACGCGGTGACGCGCTGTATTATGCGAACTATTTCGCGGACAAAACATTCAACCCGTTTGTCCCTTATCCGATTCTGGCGGGATACTTCATCCTTCTCACGCTTGCGGTTATCGGTGTCTTTGGCTTCTTCAACCGCAGGCTCAACCGTCACCTTCCACAGGAAGCACGGCGCAAGATGAAGCCCGGGATCAACCTGTTTCGCTGAGGATCGCACGGCGCCGGGCAGTTTTTTGATCAAATTATGTTGCCTTGCCGCGAATCCCGGCCTAGGGTCGCGCAAATTCATCGAATGAACGGGTCGGCCATGTCCAACGATCCCCTTACAGTGCGTGTCGCGGTGAGCGACCTCAACGGCGTGATGCGCGGCAAGCGCGTGCCGGCCTCCTATGCGTCCAAGCTCGGCAAAGGGGCGATTCAACTGCCCCTGTCGGTGATCAACGTGGACGTGACCGGCGGCGATATCGAAGAAAGTCCGCTGGTCTTTGAAACCGGCGATGCCGATGGCGTGCTCATGCCCACCGGGCGTGGCCCGGTCCCGCTGCCTTGGCTGACAGAGGAACAGCCGCTCTACCCGATGGAACTGAGGTGCAGCAAAAACGAGGCATTCACCGCCGATCCGCGCCGCGCCTTGCGCAAGGTGCTCGACCGTTTCAGCGACAAGGGCTGGACGGTTCAGGCCGCGACCGAGCTTGAGTTCACTCTGGTGGACGATACGGGCAAGGCGCTGGACGTCGTCCGAAACCCCCTCAACGGTCAGCCGGTCAGGATGCCCGAGATCCTTGCGCTCGGCCACATGGACGCGTTCGACGCGTTTCTCAGCGACCTTTACGCGGGCGCCGAGGCGATGAGCATTCCGGCCCAGACGATCACCTCCGAATCGGGCATCGGCCAGTTCGAGATCACCCTGCACCACCAAGATGCGCTACGCGCCGCCGACGATACATGGCTTTTCAAGGAGCTTATTCGCGGAACCGCGCGCCAACATGGCATGGCCGCGACATTCATGGCCAAACCCTTTGCCGATGATGCAGGCAACGGCATGCATGTGCATTTCTCGATCTGGGACGACGCGGGCAACAATATGCTCGATGAACGCTCGGAGGGCGGTCAGGCGCGGCTTGACGCCGCGATCGCGGGCACGCTTGAGGGGATGGTCGGCGCCACGCTCATCTTTGCGCCCCATGCCAATTCCTATGCGCGGCTTGTGCCGGGTGCGCATGCGCCCACTGCCGTATGCTGGGGCCACGACAATCGCACCGCGGCGCTGCGCATTCCGCGCGGCGGGCCTGAAACACGGCGCCTTGAGCATCGCGTGGCGGGGGGAGATACCAATCCCTATCTGACCATCGCGGCCATTCTCGGGGCCGCGCTTTACGGGATCGAGGAAGGGCTCACGCCGCCGGCCGCCATTGACGGCAACGCCTATGAACAGGATTGCCCGCAACTCGCGCCGGATTGGGTCACTGCCATCACCGCGTTCGAAACCTGCCCGGTCATGGCATCCATCTTTCCACCCCTGCTGCGGGATTGCCTCCTGCGCTGCAAACGCCAAGAGCTGGCGCTGATGGACGGCATCCCGACCGAGGCCCACTGGAAAACCTATCTCGACACGGCCTGAGCCCCCGCGCTACGGTGCCGGAGCGGCGCGTCACGGCCCGCTTGCGCTCGCCTCTTGGCGCAACTAGACTGAATTTGATCAAATTAAGGTGCAGACGTGAAAATCGGAATCCTCCAAACCGGCCATGGCACGCCCGAGATGATCGCCGCCCAAGGCGATATCGACCGTATGTTCGTCAAGCTTCTGTCGGGGCGTGGCTTCGACTTCGCGACATATCCGGTGGTTGACGGCACCTTCCCCGCAGGTATCGACGCAGCGGATAGGTGGCTCATTACCGGCTCCAAGCATGGCGCCTATGAAGATCACCCGTGGATCCCGCCACTCGAACAGTTCATCCGCGATGTCTATGCGGACGGGCGCCCGATGATCGGGGTGTGCTTTGGCCATCAGATCATAGCACAGGCCCTTGGTGGCAAGGTCGAGAAATTCGGCGGCGGCTGGTCAGTCGGCCACCGTGACTACGAGATCGAGGGCGAGACATGGTATCTCAACGCCTGGCATCAGGATCAGGTGGTTGAGGTGCCCAAGGATGCCCGTGTCATCGGACACAACGATTTCTGCGCCAACGCCGCCATGCTGTATGGAGACCGTATCCTCACGATTCAGCCCCACCCCGAATTCGACAGCGAAGTCATTGACCTGCTGATCCGCACGCGCGGTGCCGGGGTCGTGCCTGACGCGCTTCTGGCGCGGGCCAATGACCGGCTTGACCAACCTTCCGACAACGATCGCTTCGCCGATCGCATGGAAGCATTCTTCAAACGAGGTTCCTGATGTCCACCTGGATCGACGCCCTGCCCGAGGCCGCCCGCATCTATCTTGAAGGGCGCAAGCTCGACGAGGTTGAATGCATCATCTCGGACCTGCCGGGAATTGCCCGCGGCAAGGCCGTGCCAGCATCGAAATTCGCAAAGCAGGACTATTTCCACCTGCCGGATTCGATTTTCTATCAAACAATCACCGGCGATTGGGGTGAGGCCGCTGGAGAAGACGGGTTCATCGAAAAGGATATGGTGCTGCGCCCGGACATGACCACCGCCACCGCCGCGCCATGGACCGGCGACTGGACCCTTCAGGTCATGCATGACGCCTATGACGGAACTGGCGCGCCGATCCCCTATTCGCCGCGCAACGTGCTTAAACGCGTGGTCAAGCTCTATCACGATATGGGGCTTGAACCGATTGCCGCGCCCGAGATGGAATTCTTCATCGTTGCGCGCAACACCGATCCCGCCAAGGAGATCGAGCCGATGATGGGCCGGTCGGGCCGCCCCGCCGCCGCGCGGCAGGCCTATTCGATGACCGCTGTCGACGAATTCGGCCCGGTCATCGACGACATCTACGACTTTGCCGAGGCGCAGGGGTTCGAGATCGACGGCATCACCCAGGAAGGCGGCGCCGGACAGCTTGAGATCAACCTGAACCATGGCGATCCGGTGTCTCTTGCCGATGAAGTATTCTTTTTCAAGCGCCTGATCCGCGAGGCCGCATTGCGCCACGGCGCCTTTGCCACCTTCATGGCCAAGCCCATTGCCGATGAGCCGGGCAGCGCCATGCATATCCACCATTCGGTCATCGACGCCAAGACCGGGCAAAATATCTTCTCCGACGAGAGCGGTGGCGAAACCGAGGCTTTTCGGCATTTTATCGGCGGCATGCAGAGACACCTGCCCGCCGCGATCGCCGTTATTGCGCCCTACGTCAACTCCTATCGGCGCTACGTCAAGGACCACGCCGCGCCGATCAACCTCGCTTGGGGCCGGGACAACCGCACGACCGGTATCCGTATCCCGATTTCGGGCCCCAAGGCGCGCCGCGTGGAAAACCGTCTCGCGGGGATGGACTGCAACCCCTATCTCGGCATCGCCGTCAGCCTTGCCTGCGGTCTTCTGGGCCTCAAGAACAAGATCGAACCCGAGCCGGAATTCAAGGGCGACGCCTATGAGGGGAGCGGTGACGTCCCACGCACCCAAGGTGAAGCACTCGCCCGTTTTGACGAGGCCACGGAACTGCACGAGATCCTGCATCCCGAGTTTGCGCGCGTTTACTCGATCGTGAAATCGGCGGAATATGATGAATTCCTGCAAGTGATTTCACCGTGGGAGCGTGAACATCTACTGCTGAACGTCTGATCCGATGAATCTTCTGCACGCCAATGATCGCCCCGGCGAATACCCCCAAAGCTGGTATGCCGCCACGTCCGACGCGCTCGCCCCTTTCGACGTGTTGCGCGGCGAAACGCGCGCCGATGTCTGTGTCGTCGGGGCCGGGTTCACCGGGCTTTCGGCGGCGCTGCATCTGGCCGAGGCCGGTCTCGACGTGGTGCTGCTCGAGGCGCAGCGCGTGGGCTTTGGGGCGTCGGGCCGCAATGGCGGTCAACTCGGAAGCGGTCAACGGCAGGACCAGCACAGCCTTGAAAAGATGGTGGGCAAAGAGGACGCGGAGAAATACTGGACCCTTGCCGAGGATGCCAAGAACCTCGTCAAGTCGCTCGTGTCACGTCACAAGATCGACTGTCACCTCAAGCCGGGGGTCGCCCATGCCTGCTTCTCCGCCGCCGAAATGGAGGAGGAACACACCGACGCGCGCCACCTGCGGGACGCCTACGGATATGACCAGATCGAGACGCTGGACCGCGACGCCTTTCGCACTCTTTGCCCGTCGCCCGCCTATCACGGCGGCACGCTCGACATGGGGGCGGCCCATCTTCACCCGCTGCGCTTTGCGCTTGGACTGGCCCGGGCCGCTCGCGACGCCGGCGTGCGGATATATGAGCGCGCCGAGGTCCATGACATTGCCGAAGGCGTGCCCGCCACCCTGCGCACCGCACAAGGACAGGTTAGCGCGGATCATGTGATCCTAGCCTGCAACGGGTATCTGGGCGGTCTGAACCGCGCCGTCGCCGCGCGGGTCATGCCGATCAACAACTTCATCCTCGCAACCGAACCTCTGGGCGATGACGCGGCCCGCGTGCTGACCCGTGACGTGGCGGTGGCCGACACAAAATTCGTCGTGAACTATTTCCGCCTCAGCCATGATAAGCGCCTGCTTTTCGGTGGCGGCGAAAGTTATGGCTACAAGTTCCCGCGCGATATCAAGGCGACGGTAATGAAGCCCATGCTGGAGATTTATCCGCATCTGCGCGATGTGCAGGTCGACTACACGTGGGGCGGCACCCTTGCCATCACCATGAAGCGCCTGCCCTATCTCGCCCGGCTTGGCCCCAACATGCTCAGCGCGTCTGGCTATTCCGGCCACGGCGTCGGCACGGCAACCCATGCCGGACGTCTTATGGCCGATGCGGTGCGGGGTGAAGCATCGGGTTTCGACACGATGTCGCGCCTGCCGGTCACGCGCTTTCCGGGGGGATCGGCCCTGCGGTCGCCCCTGCTGGTGCTCGCCATGAGCTGGTATGCGATGCGCGACCGCCTCGGCGTCTGAGCCCGGGCGCGTTCGGGGCTGCCCGTCGCCGCGTCAGTCGAAGGTGCCGACCACGTCATACATCACCGGCTCAAAACTGCGGCACATCGCGTGAATATCGCGATTGCGGCGTCGCATTTCGTCGCTGCGCAGCATCGCCTGAAAATCTTCGCGCCGTTCCCATTGCGAATAATTGGCGATCCGGGTCTGGGCATCGTTCACATGAAGCCCCGCAGCGATAAAGCCCGGCTGTTTGGAGATGAAGTTTCTATAGGCGTCTGTCAGCGCCTCAAGCAAATCGTGACAGGTTCCGGGCGTCATCTCGAACGTGGTGATGACGGTCTGATGGGTCGGAGATGCGGTGATCTTTGGCATGGTCTGGCTCCCTTTTGTGCCAAGCCTAACAGCAAGCCGCGCGCGGACAAACTCCTCTTCCTTTAACCTTGCGTTTACCAATTTTAACGACAGTTCTGGCAGGACGGTGCCATGCTGCGACTGCTGCTCATTTGGATATGCCTTGCCGGCCATGCTCAGGCCGGGGCGTGGCCACGGGATGTAGGTGACGGTTTCCTGTCCTTTTCCACCATCACGAAAGACCCCCAAAGCCTGAGCGATCCGATGATCTTCTCCTCGCTTTATGCCGAATACGGGCTTCACCGCCGCCTCACTCTTGGTCTCGATGCCGGCTATGACGATCTAGGGCAATACAAGGCGATCCTTTTCGTCACCCGCCCGATAGATGCGATGGGCGACAGGACAAAGCTTGCCTTCGAGTTTGGCGCAGGCGCTGTGAACAACCGCTTCGTGCTGCGCCCCGGCCTTTCGATCGGGCGGGGTGTCACACTCTGGCAGAATCCGGGATGGCTTGCGCTCGATACCCGCGCCGAGATCAGACCCGACACAGGCCATGTCCTGCTTGCCTCGGACATCACTCTGGGGGTGTCGCCATGGGACAAATCAAAGATCATATTGCAGATTCAGGCAGGTGGCACATTCGAAAGCCCGCCCTGGGTTCGACTAGCCCCAAGCTTCGTTCACGAGATAAAGCCCGGCCGCCACCTCGAAATCGGGGTGACGGCCGGACTGCAAAACGCCGAAAGCTTCGGCTTCAAGGTCGGCTTCTGGCGCGAATTCTGATCAAGGTTACGGAAGGTCGTCCATCCGGACCCGCAGTGATACGGTGCCACGCACCGCCGTTTCCCAACGCAAGCGAATGCGGTCACGGTTGGCCCCTTGCTTGGCCTGATAATAGGGCGACGCGAACACCACCGCCCCCGCGCCTGAGACCAGCGGACCTGCCGGCAACACCGTCTCGACGGTTTGCGGCCACCCGTTGAACGGAAGCCTGTCGGTGAGGCTGATCGTCCAGTCATCCGAGGCGCTTGCCTGCTCAAATTCCATGCTCAGCGGGCTCGCGACTGGCTTCTGTATATTGTTGAAGGTGTTACCGGTGAAATTCACCCCCCTGAACCGGTTGTGGTCAAGTTCGGCAAAGGTGGTATCCACGAAATCCGCACGCTCGATCGGGTCATCGATGATCCGGAACGAATTGTTGGTCACGTTGAGACCGTTCAGGTAGTGCCCCGCGCCATGCGGCTTGACCACGAGAAAGTTGAACCACGGCGCGACGTTACCGGCAAGGAACACGTTGCCCGAAATATTGAGCGCACTGAACGAGAATTCACTCGAAAATTCCGGCGCACTGTCATGTTCGTTGGCCCATTCAATGAAACAGTTGTCGATATAGTTCGACGTGATCGTCGACCGCGAGTTGGTCCGCGTCAACACAAGGCCGGCGGTGCGCCCCGAATCGTTCGAGGTATCCCCCTGAAACCAGTGGTTTCCCGTCACGATATTGCTCGACCCGGCCAAAACGGCGAAGTGGCGGAAATGCGTGATCCGGTTGTCCCGCAGTTTCACGTCATTCGCGTTGGCATTGAGCGCGATGGACGACCGGTCCAGCGCGAGCAACGGGCTTTCATTGGACAGAAACTGACACCGGTCCACGATCATCCCCTGATCGCCCTTGAAATACGACGAGATGCCGCGATCCAGCGGGCGCGAGATAAAGCAGTCGCGAAACTGAAAACTTGTCGCCGTGCCCGGTAGCATCACACCGCTGCAATCCCCCGAGCATTGAAACTCGATATTGACCAGAGCGAATTTGCTAAGCTTCTCAAACCCGCTGAAATCCAGAAGATATTTGAAGCGCCGGAAGGTGAATGTCTGCGTGCCTGCGGCATCATAAAGCTGCTGGCTAAGGGTGACCTCCTGCGCGCCGACATCGACTGCGGCGACATACACCTCCCGGCCAACGCCATTGCCCTCGACCAAAGCGCCCAACGGAATATTCGCCACATTGCTCACATTGGTGAGTTTTAGGCTGTTCGAGGGCGAATAGGTGCCTTGTGATGTCTCGACCTGCGTGGCCCAATCCCCGCCTCCGAACGCGCCAAGCTGACCGTTCTTGATATACCGGCGCTGCGAATAGTTGTTCTTGTTGTGCACCGCCGCCTGCATGTCCACGGGCTCGGACAAGGTTACCAAGCGCCCGCAAAGATCAAGCGACTCGTGTCCTGAATTGTTCAGAAGCGCCTGAAATGCCTTGCGAAACGCCAGTTCCTCGTCTCCGAACGCGTCGATATAGGCCTTTAGGTTGTAATTTTCCGTCAGTGACAGGATCTTGTCCACGTCCATCGTGACCGTGCCTTCAAACCGCACCCGCGATTGAAACGTGACGCTATCAGCCAGCCGGTAAACGCCTGCGGGAACCAGAACGTCACGCCCGTTTGCAGCGGCGTCGGCGGCCTCGAACGCGGCATGATCGTCGGTCACACCATCGCCGATCGCGCCATAATCGCGCACGTCCACCCAATCCATGCTCTGTGCAAAGAAGACCGAGGTGACATCCTCGATCTGAATATCATCCACGCGGATGACGCCGCCATTCGGCCCGGTGATGTCGATGCCGAAATGGCCATAAAGCGCGTTGCGCCCCCAAACCATGTCAACGCCGCTGCGGTTTCCGGCACCAACGATGGCGCTGATCTCGACCACTTCACCATAGTTTTGAAGGGATGTCTCAAGGCCCTGTTCGATCACGCCCGAAATATGCGCGCCACCGGCTCCGCCTGCCCATGCGGCAATGCGCACCGTGGGAAAGTTGCCCGAGATCACTTTGACCCGCGCCACCACCCGCAAATAACATCCCGGCAGGATGGGCGTTTCACCCATGTAACGAAGCCGTTGCGTGGTTTGCGTTTTCTGAAGCTCAAGCGCGCCGCCGAAATCCTGATCGGCGGCCACAATGCCCGCATTGGTCGCGCCCTGATACGTGTCCGATCCCGGCGTTCCATCGCCGCTCGACCAAACGTCGAGGCCGCCTGCGAAGGCAGGCGGCATGAAGACCACGCCATCGGTAATTGCCTTGTTCATCCAATTCCCTTTCCGCGTCCCCGGCTGCGCGGACCACTCAGGGTGCCCTCGCCACGGAACAGCATTCGTTTCGCCAGCCCGGGCTACGGCCCCGGTGACGAAGGGAATTATCAATCATGGGTTAACGGTCTCGGGCCATACCGTGACGGTGGTCGCCACGATCACGCGGCTCGCAAGGGCCAGCAAGACCGGATCAGGCGGTGCCGTCCTGCGCCGGTTTCATTCGCACACCGTTGATTTTCCAACCGCCATCGCCCTCAATCATATCGTATTCCAGGATATGCAGGCGACCATCCCCATCCCGGATCATGACGTCCTGAACCAAACTGTCGCCCCTCGGTTCCACGCCGAGAAAACGCACATCGTCGGGGCGCCACACCATCGGATAGCCGCGCTGCACCATCTGACCGAACTTCTCTGATGTGCCGAAAATCCGTTGGATCAGCGGGCTGGCATGGGTAAAGGCCTGTTCGAAATCATCGGCCTGAAACGCAGTGATCTGTGCTGTGATCACAGACTGAATGTCGTCCTCCTGTGCGTGGGCCGCGGGGACGAGACCGCTCATCACTAATGTGGCTGCTGCAAAGATCATACGCATGAAACCCATCCTCCTGAGAAAAGAGGATAGCGCGCCTCTATCCGGGGTCAAATTCCATCCCTTCACCGCACTGGTGCCCGGCGCGTCAACATGCAACTCTTGCGCCAAACTGACAACCACGGAGGGTACCCATGCCCCAGACCAGCCTTTATGCTCTCATCATGCTTCTTGCCGGGATCGGCATCCCGATCCTTGCCGGCCTCAATGCCGCATTGGGCACAAGGCTCGGCTCCCCCGCCGCCGCCGCGGCCATCCTTTTCGTGATCGCCTTCGTGCTGACGATGATCGTGCTGACGGTTCTCGGTAACCCCGCGACATTGGCCAATGTGACGTCGGCGCCCAAGCACCTGTTTGTTGCCGGTTTCTTCGTCGCCTTCTACGTCCTGTCGATCACTTACGTGGCACCGCATTTCGGTGTGGGAAATGCGGTATTCTTTGTGCTTCTCGGACAATTGATCAGTGCTGCGGCCATCGACCATTTCGGTCTCTTCGGCGCACAGGTCTCCCCGCTGTCGATGACACGGATGGGGGGCATCGCGCTCATGGCCGCCGGGGTTTTTGTCACGCAACAGGTCTGATCTCGCGAACTGTAGGTTAACCCGCGCAAAAGCCACTACACCGCGCACCGACGCGATACCGATGTGAATACCGACGTAGATACCGACGTTCCGTTCGGGTGTTAAGAACAAGGATTAACCCATGTAAAACGGTGGGTTGGCGGTCAGCTCGCAAGCTGCTGCAACTGCGCCCAAACGGGCTCTACCAATTGCACCGGATCCTGCTCTTCCTTGCCCTGTCCAGGCATCCGCGCCCCTTCGTCAAGCGCGACACCCGCCGTGATCTGTGCAAGGCGGCCGGCGAATTCGCTTGATGTGGACGGATCAATCAAAAGGTAAAACTGGCCCAGATCGTGCGGCGCGCCCTCGGGTGCTTTCAGAGGGTTCACATCACGGCTTACCACCCCG
>Ga0102926_1002426_pt1 | contig 10809 bp, 10 predicted proteins | sample SalPonR1_A_D2_MG_FD_78173 | JGI IMG/M metagenome (GOLD analysis project Ga0102926, IMG submission 78173) | Salt pond soil microbial communities from South San Francisco under conditions of wetland restoration - Salt Pond MetaG R1_A_D2_MG | ecosystem: Environmental > Aquatic > Marine > Intertidal...
AGGCTATTTCACTTTTAAATTTACATGGGATGAATATTGAAGATTATAAATTACTTAGTTCAGAGACGGGAGATCTTTTAATAATTAATTTATCAGGTAAAACTGATGAAATTATAGATAGTTTAAGAAGTAAATTTGATTTTACAAATAACAGGGAAAGAAGTTTAATTATTTTTACTCCTGATACAATTATTCCCAGAGATGAAAAAAAACATTTGCATGCTACTCGCGAATCACTTATTAGCTATGCAGAAAATAATTCTTTAATAAGTATAGATTATATAATTATGCTGATTATTTCAGCAATAATTATTAGTCTGGGATTAATTTTGAATAATGTTGCAGTTATAGTTGGTGGTATGGTAATTGCTCCTGCCCTGGGACCTATACTTGCAATTATTATAGGGATTGTAACTGGTAATAAGATTATGATTAAACAGGGTTTTTATTCTGAATTCCTGGCAGTTATTTTGTCAATTACTGTGGGATATATTTTTGCCAGGAGTATACCTGACCTTACAATCAATGAATCTATTAAAATAAGAATGTTTCCAACTCTTGCAGATATAATAATTGCTCTCGCAGCTGGTGCGGCAGCTTCTTATACTTTAATGATAGGGAATTTAAAAACAGGTTTGGTAGGTGTTATGGTTGCAGCGGCTCTATTACCAGTAATGTGTAATATTGGAATTGGATTGGCTTTAAATAATGATACAATAATAATAGGTGGGTTTTTACTTTTGGCAGGAAATTTTTTGGGTCTTATTTTTTCAGGTGTTATTGTTTTTTATTTTGAAGGTCTAAAAGCTGAATACTGGTATCGCAAAAAGGCAAAAAAGTATATAAAAAAGAGTTTGATATTTATTATTATTTCAGTAATTTTAATATCAATACCTCTGGCTATTTTAACTCTTTATCAATTTTATATTGAAAAACCTGTAGATATTATTAGAAAAACAATAAATGAAAATTTAAGAAATACCTGGGATTATAAAATAGTAAATATTGAAATCAGTGGTAAACTAATTACAGTATATATATATGCTGAAAAGAAAATAGAGGAAGTATATTTAATTGAAACTAAAAAAGATATTATAAAAAAGCTGGCTAGTGAATATGATTTAGTATTTAAAATAATACCAATACATGAAATAGATTTATAGCTTTTTACACATTATTTATATCCCTGCATATACTATATGGGCAATTTGCCTGCAGGGGGTGTAATCTTGAAAGATCCAATTAAAATAAAAGTTTTAGAGACGGATTTTTTAATTATTGGAGGAGGTGCAGCTGGTTGTTTAGCTGCTGTAAAAGCTAAAGATATTCAAAATAATCTAGATGTAATGATATTGGAAAAAGCAAACATTATGAGAAGTGGTTGTCTGGCATCAGGACTTAATGCAATAAATGCCTATATTAATCCGGGAGAATCTCCGGAGAGTTTTGTAAAATATGTTAGAAAAGATTCAATGGGTTTAATAAGGGAAGATCTAGTATTATCACTGGCAAAAAGATTAAATGAGCTTGTTAAACTTGTTGAAAGCTGGGGTCTTAGTATTAATAAAAATGAAAATGGAGATTATGTAAAAAGAGGAAGATGGAATATTGAAATCGAAGGAGAGGCGATAAAACCTATTATTGCTAGAAAGACTAAGGAATCTGGTGTGAATATTATTAACAGGGTTCTTGCCACAAATCTTCTGGTTAAAAATAACAGGGTTTACGGTGCATTTGCCTTTGACATAAGAAAAGGAATATTTTATTATATTAGGGCAAAAGCAGTCTTAATTGCTACAGGTGGAGCATCTGGAATTTACAGACCGCAAAATAATGGCTCTGCTCAACACAAAACCTGGTATTCACCATTTAATACTGGTGCTGGTTATGCCATGGGGATAAGGGCTGGAGCTGAGATGACTTCCTTTGAGATGAGGTTTATTGCCTTAAGGGTAAAAGATATAATTGCCCCTACAGGAACTATGGCTCTGGGATTTAAAGCCAATCAAATTAATTCTTATGGTGAAAAATATATGGTAAAAAGATACAATCATTTTGGAGGAGATAGAGCGCCTACCCCCTTAAGAATTAATGGTCCTATAACTGAATTAAAAGAAGGCAGGGGGCCGGTGTTTCTTGATTTGACTCATCTTTCTTCTGAAAAAATAAAAAAATTAAAAGAGGTATATTTGAACATGTATCCTGGTCTTGTGCTTTACTGGGCAGCAAATAACTTTGATCCCGGGGAAAAACCTGTGGAAATACAGGGGACTGAACCTTATATAGTAGGAGGCCATGCTGGTGCAGGTTACTGGATAAATGAAAAACGAGAGACTACAATTGAAGGATTATATGCTGCAGGTGATGTTGCTGGTGGTGCACCCTATAAATTTGTCAGTGGATCCTGGGCAGAAGGTGTTATTGCTGCTGAAAATGCTATAAAATACATATTAAGGTATAAAGACTTAGATATAATTAATGAAATAAAATTTAATGAAGAGATAAAAAGGGTTTATCATCCTTTCTATATAAATGAAGGAATAAGTGCAAATGATATGGAAGAAAGGTTACAAAAAATTATGGATGAGTATGCTGGTGGAATTAGTAAATATTATGAAATGAATGATAAAGAATTAAAGCTGGGACTTGAAAAAATAATGAGCTTAAAAAAACAAATAAAATATCTTAAAGCAGATAATTTTCATGAATTAATGAATTGTCATGAAGTTATAGATAGAATTGATGTTGCCCGGGTTTTAATTCACCATCTATTATATAGAAAGGAAACAAGATGGCCAATTTATCAGACCAGAACAGATTATCCTGATAGAGATGATGAAAATTGGCTTAAATTTGTTAATAGTAAATTAATTAATGATAGTATAGTAATATATGAGAGGCCATATAAAAAAATTGTTTAATGAGGTGGCATAATTTATGGGTATATATGTTAATAAAGAATTATGTACTGTTTGTAAGGGACGAGAAGAACCATTATGTGTAGAAAATTGTCCTGGAGATTTAATATTTATTAATAAAGAAGGGAAAGTGGAAATAAGAAATCAGGCTGAATGTTGGGACTGCATGGCCTGTATAAAATCCTGTCCTTATGGAGCACTTGAAACTCGTTTACCCTATCAAATTGCAGATTATAAAGCAACATTGAAACCTTTATTAAAGAGAGATAAAATTATCTGGAAATTACGGGATATCAGGGGTAATATTGAGGAATACATTATTCCAAGAAAAATCAATAAAGGGGGTGTTTGAGATTCACCTCTTTTATTTGTTTGCAGTATCTATTTTGCCCGGGATATTATGGGTCTGGTATTTTTATAGAAAGGACAAGTATGATCCTGAACCAGCCCGTCTTATAATTAGAGATTTTTTCCTGGGAATGATAATTGTTTATCCTGCGAGTTTACTTGAATCTCCATTTAGTCATATTTTTGAAAAAAATGTATCTTTAATAATTTTATTAATATCTGCAATATTATTTATAGGTATAATTGAAGAGGGAGTTAAAGGCTTTGCAATTTATAAATCCCATCATCTTCATCCTGATTTTGATGAGCCAATTGATGGTATTATTTATGGTGTGACAGTGGGACTGGGTTTTGCGGCTTTTGAAAATTTATTTTATACAATTTTATACGGATATAAGGTTGGTATTATAAGGGCTGTGTTGACAAGTCTTGCTCACGCCTCTTTTAGTGGGATTTTTGGTTTTTATTTTGCAGTGTCAGAGATTAATAATAGTAAAAGTTATTTACTACGTGGTCTTCTTATAGTAAGTGTACTACATGGTTTATATGATTTTTTAATTATTGCCAATATTATTAGCACATTTGGAACAATTATAATTATTGCACTACTTCAATTGTATTTAGGATTTATATTACATCAAATGTCGGAAATTTCACCATTTAAATAATATTTATTAATATAAGCAAAAAATTTTAATATTAAAAAAGGATTTATATCTTTTTAATTGAATATATGTTAAGGTTAATTTAAACAAAGATTTGATATAAACAAAGTAATTGGAGGGAAGCAAATGTTGTATGATTTAATTGTAGTCGGTAGTGGACCAACTGGAATTTTTACAGTCATTGAACTGATTAATCAAGATACAGATATGAATATTTTAATGCTGGAAAAGGGTACTGACCTTGCTAAAAGGGTATGTCCGATGAATGAAAATCCTGGTATGGGATGTGTCAATTGTCCCAGTTGTGCTATAGTATCAGGCTGGGGTGGAGCAGGTGCTTATAGTGATGGCAAATTATCATTATCTCCTAATATTGGTGGTAATCTGGATGATTATATTGGAAAAGAGCAACTTTTCAAAAACATTAAATATGCAGACAAAATTTATCAAAAATTTGGAGCTCCTGACAGAATATTTGGGGAGAATAATGAAAAACAGGATATAATAAAGAAAAAAGCTATAAAGGCAAATCTCAAATTTATTCCTGCTAAACTCAGGCATCTGGGTACAGGATATAGTCAGGTTGTTTTGCAAAATATGCAGGATTTTATAGAGGATTATGGGGTAGAGATTAGATTTGGTACTAATGTAACTGATCTTATTATTAGAAATGAAGAAATACATGGTGTAATTACAGAAAAAGGTGAAAAAATTAAGGGGAGATATGTAGTGATTGCCCCGGGAAGAGAAAATGCAGAATGGTTAAGCAAAAAAGCAGAATCACTTAATATTGATATGTCTATTAATCCAGTGGATATTGGAGTCAGGGTTGAAGTGCCGGCAGTAATAGCAAAAGAATTAACAGATAATCTCTATGAGACAAAATTAGTTTATCATACACCAACATTTGATGATAAAGTAAGAACCTTTTGTATGTCACCATATGGTGAGGTGGTTAATGAAAATAATCAGGGATTGATAACTGTGAATGGACATAGCCATTCAGATATAAAAACAGAAAATACTAATTTTGCTTTACTGGTTAGCAAAACATTTACTGAGCCTTTTCATGAGCCAATTACTTATGGAAAAGATATAGCAAAATTGGCCAATCTGCTCGGTGGTGGAGTTATAGTCCAGAGGCTTGGAGATTTGCTTACTGGAAGAAGGTCGACTCCGGAAAGAATTGCCCGTAGTATAGTTGAACCCACTTTAAGTGAAGCAACCCCCGGTGATTTAAGTCTTGTTTTACCATATCGGCATTTAACTGATATTATTGAGATGTTGCTTGCGCTTGATAAAATTAGTCCAGGCATATATTCCCGCGATACTTTGCTTTATGGTGTTGAAGTTAAATTTTATTCCTCCAGATTAAAGGTTAATAAAAATCTGGAAACAAAAATAAACAATTTATATCTTGGTGGTGATGGGGCTGGTATTACCAGAGGATTAATGCAGGCATCAGTTTCTGGTATAATAATTGCCAGGGATATTCATAGAAGTGAAAAGCAGAATGGGGTTAATTGAAAAAAATCTTAACATTGTAAGAAATTTGTTTAAAAAAACAAGCTCATTGCACAAATTGACTATTTTTAAAATAATACTTGAAAATATTTACAATTAATGATATTATCTTCTTTAAATGATAACGATTTATTAAAAAATGGGATAATTTATAAAATATTTCAAGGGAGGAAATAATGCTAATCATGGAGGGTATCGAGAATAAATGTGATAACCTGAAAAGTGAGCTTAAAACAAAAACAAAAAAATTTAGATTCTCTTCAAATGAGGTTGTCAAAATAAGTCAAAAACTTGATGAGCAGATATTAAAAGTAATGAAAAAATATAAAAAAAGATAATATGTATAATTTAAAATAAAACCCATATTGAAATGGGTTTTATTCTCTATTAGGGGTAAATTTTATGGTCGGGCTGCCCGGATTTGAACCGGGGACTTCCACGTCCCGAACGTGGCGCGCTACCAAACTGCGCTACAGCCCGTAATTTGTTACTAATAGTATATCATGAAAAAATATAGTAGTAAAGAGTTGGTTTTTTATGTCAAGAAATCATATTATTTTATCTTGACAGCATAAATATGAAATGTTATACTTCAGTATATTAAAGTAATAAACAACTAAAGTAAATAATCTGGATGTGATAATATGAATAATGTAAATGATTTACTGCATTCTCCGGAAGGTTTAAAAAGTTATTTGCCAGATAAAGCGGAGGTTTTTTTTCATTTAAAAGAAAGGATTGAGGAAATATTTAAAACCTGGGGTTATCGACCTATAATTACTCCAATGCTTGAATATTATGATTCTCTTTTATTGGGAATGGAACAAAAAACGAAAAAAGATTTTTATAAAATTATTGATTATGAAGGAAATATATTAGCTTTAAGACCAGAAATGACTGCTCCTATCGCCCGGACGGTATCTAACAGAATGGAAGAATTAAATTTGCCTGTAAGACTATCATATTATGCACCGGTTTTTCGCTATGATTCACCACAGATGGGTAAAAATAGGGAGATATTTCAACTTGGCGTGGAGTTTATTGGAAAAAATAGTTTTGCTGACATAGAGATAATTATTTTACTCATAGAAGCCTTAAAAAATACAGGGCTGAAGGGTTTCAAAATTGATTTAAGTCATACAAAATATATTGAAGGTATACTTGATAACAAGGAAATAAATGAGAATATAAAGGCTGAAATTAAAAATTATTTAATTCAGAGAAATTATGTTGCTTTGAAAAATTATCTGGCCTCAAATGCACTTGATACTGACTTATTTTTGAAGCGTGGTGGGATAGAGATAATTACAGATGTTGAAAAAAAGGTGAATAATGAAAGCTCTCTACTTGCATTAAAAGAATTAAGAACTGTATATGAAAATGTCAAAGAATACGGTCTGGAGGATTATATTAGTTTTGACCTGGGTTTAATCAGGGGACTTGGATATTATACAGGATTGATTTTTGAAGGTTTTACCAATAATCTGGGTTATACAATCTGTGGGGGAGGCAGATATGATAACTTAGTAGAAAAATATTCTGCAAGGAAAGTTCCTGCAGTTGGTTTTGCTATAGGTCTGGAGCGAGTAAGGCTTGCTTTAGAAAAGAAGGAACTTGAATTTATAAATAATAAAAATAAAATTAAGTTACTTTTTTCAAGAGAAGGGAAAAAGAGATTGTTTAAATTTTTAAGTAATATTCAGGATTTAAATCTTATCTTTGAGATAGATGAAAATAAATTTATAGATAAAAAGTTAATAGATAATTATCGAAAACAAAGGTTTAATAAGATGATATTATTTAAAGACAAGGAGATTGAATTGTTTGATTTAGCAAGTGAAAAAAGATTTACTTTATATAATCAGGAGGAGTTGATTAATAAATTATGAATAAATTAGTTACTGCTCTTCCTAAGGGGAGATTATTAAGTCCAGTAATTGAAAGTTTACAGAAAGCGGGCCTCATATCAAAAGAACTGGATATTGATCTCATATCCAGAAAATTAGTATTTAATGACAAAAAAAATAACAGTTTTCTTTTAGCTAAACCTAAAGATGTACCTGCTTATGTTGAACATGGGGCTGCTGACATTGGCATTACAGGGAAAGATGTAATTGAAGAGAATGAAAGAAATATTTATGAATTACTGGATCTGGGATATGGTGAATGTAATTTAGTAGTAGCAGTACCTGCAGATTCCGGGATAAAAACTATTTATGATATACCCGAGCATAGTAGAGTAGCTAGTTCATACCCAAATATTTCTGAAAATTTTTTTAAAAAAAATGGAATTCAAGTTGAATTAATTTATTTAAATGGTTCTGTAGAGCTTGCTCCTCAGGTAGGAATTTCTGATTTCATAGTTGATATTAGCTCAAGTGGAAAAACTTTAGCAAAGAATGATTTAATTCCAATAGCTGAGATTATAAAATCATCAGCCAGATTGATTGTTAATAATGTGAGTTATAAAACCAGGCATAATGAAATCATTGAACTTGTAAATAGAATAAATAACGGGAGGAATAATGATGCAGGTAATCAAGTATCCTGATGAATCGGAAAAATTAGATTCAATATTGAATAAACGTAATTTCAAATTTGAATTAGAAGTAGAAAAAAAGGTGGAAGAGATTATAAGAAATGTTGAAAAAGAGGGTGATGCTGCACTTTATAGATATACAGAAAAATTTGATGGTGCTAAGCTTGACTCACTTTGTGTATCAGAAGAAGAATTTAATTCAGCATATAAACTCATAGAAGAAGGCTTTTTAGATATTTTGAAAAAGGCCTCAGATAATATTGAATCATTTCATCAAAAACAATTAGAAAAAAATTGGTTTACTGTAGATGAAGGTAATATACTGGGCCAGTTAATAAATCCACTTAAAAGGGTGGGCGCATATATACCTGGTGGTAGAGCGGCATATCCTTCTTCAGTATTAATGAACGTAATACCGGCAAAGGTGGCAGGAGTTAAAGAAATAGTAGCTGTAACACCTGCTGATGAAAATGGTAAGATTAATCCTCATAACCTTGTTGCTTTAAAGGAAAGTGGAGTTGAAGAAGTATATAAAATAGGAGGTGCCCAGGCAGTTGCGGCTCTGGCTATGGGGACCGAAACTATTAAAGCAGTTAATAAAATAGTTGGTCCTGGTAATATCTATGTAACAATAGCAAAGAAAAAAGTTTATGGTTATGTTGATATTGATATGCTGGCAGGACCGAGTGAAATTTTGATCCTGGCTGATGAAAATGCAGAAATGGATTATATTGTTTCTGACTTGCTTTCACAGGCTGAACATGATCCCAGGGCTATAGTTTCCCTGATTACTACCAGCAAAAAACATATAGAAATGATACCTGAGATTTTAGATGAAAAGGAGAAAAATAATTCTGCTAAACTTGCCATTAAAAATAATGCTCTAATAATTGAGGTACCTTCAATAAAAGAAGGTATAAGTCTTGCCAATAGATTTGCACCTGAGCACCTGGAATTATTAATTAATGACCCTTTTGCCGAGCTGGGTGGTATTAAAAATGCTGGTGCTATATTTATAGGTAAATATTCTCCAGAACCTTTAGGGGATTATATGGCTGGTCCAAATCATGTGCTTCCTACAGGAGGTACGGCGGTTTTTTCTTCTCCCCTGACAGTTGATGAGTTTATCAAAAAATCGAGTATAATTTATTATCAAAAAGATAATTTAAATAAAATTAAAGATGATATTATTTCTTTTGCTAAAATAGAGGGTTTAAATGCGCATGCAGAGGCTATTGCGAGCAGATTTAAGGAAAATAAATAATTTTAAATATTTTAGGAGGTAGATTTTAATGATTAATATAGAACGGAAGACAGCTGAAACTGAAATTAATCTTGAATTAAATTTATATGGAGAAGGTAAGTATGAACTTGATACAGGGATAGGTTTTTTTAATCATATGCTGGAATTGATGGCAAAACATGGCTTTATGGATCTGAAATTATCAGTTAATGGTGATTTAGATGTAGATGAACATCATACAGTTGAAGATACAGGGATTGTAATTGGACAGGCAATAAAAAGGGAACTCGGTGATTGTAAAGGTATTAGTAGATATGGTAATCTCTTATTACCTATGGATGAATCTTTAATAATGGTAGCTATAGATTTAAGTGGACGTCCTTATTATGAGGATGATTTAGTTTTTACCAGAACAGAAGTTGGAGAATTTCATGTTGAGCTTATGGAGGAATTTTTCAGATCACTTACAAATAATGCAGAATTTAATCTTCATTTTAAGATGTTGAATGGGGGAAACAATCATCATTTAATAGAGGCATGTTTTAAAGGTTTTGGTCGGGCCCTTGACCAGGCAATAAGGCCTGATAATAGACTTAAAGGTAAGGCGCTTTCTACAAAAGGTAGTCTGAATGAGGAGGGCAGGCATTGATTGTAATCATAGATTATGGGGTAGGTAATCTTGGAAATATACACAGAGCAATTAAATTTTTAGACATTCAGGTGAAATTAAGTAAAAAAATAGATGATATTAAAAGTGCAGCCGGGATTATTTTGCCTGGAGTAGGTGCCTTTGGTGAAGGAATGAAAAATCTGGAGGAGCGTAATTTAGTAGGTCCAATAAAAGAGGCTGTTTTAAAAGATAGAAAACCATTTTTGGGGATTTGTCTGGGACTACAATTATTATTTTCTGAAAGCGAAGAAGACCCTGATAGTGAAGGTTTGAATCTAATTAGAGGTAAAGTGAAAAAATTTGCTCCACAAAAGGTTACTAAAATTCCGCATATGGGTTGGAATTATATAAATTTATTAAAAGATGATATTTTATTAAAAGGTATTAATATGCCTGATTATTTTTATTTTGTTCATAGTTACTATACTGAGCCATTTGAAGATGTAGGGCTAGGAAAGACTGTTTATGATAATATGAAATTTACTTCTTTTATACGAAAAGATAATATCTGGGGTATACAGGCTCATCCTGAAAAAAGTAGTGTGACAGGTTTGCACTTTTTAAAGAATTTTAGCGAGGTGGTTAATAATGCTAGTAATTCCAGCAGTTGATATATTAAGAGCTAAATGTGTAAGATTAAAAAAAGGGGATTATAATCAAGAAACAGTTTATGGTGATGACCCTTTAGAGATGGCGCTATATTGGCAAAAAAAAGGTGCTAAGAAGCTACATATAGTAGATCTTGATGGAGCCCGTGAGGGAAAAGCAGTACAGATGGATCTTATTATAAATATAATAAAAAACATAGAAATACCAGTTCAAATTGGTGGGGGAATTAGAGACATGAAAACCCTTGCTCATTATTTAGAGGCAGGTGCTGATAGAGTTATTATTGGTACTGC
>Ga0102926_1002429_pt1 | contig 10805 bp, 8 predicted proteins | sample SalPonR1_A_D2_MG_FD_78173 | JGI IMG/M metagenome (GOLD analysis project Ga0102926, IMG submission 78173) | Salt pond soil microbial communities from South San Francisco under conditions of wetland restoration - Salt Pond MetaG R1_A_D2_MG | ecosystem: Environmental > Aquatic > Marine > Intertidal...
CAACCGCTTTCGCTTTCCCAAATATGATATCTGCGAGGGGCCGTACCGGGGCAAGGATGGCGCGGTGGCGCAGTTCGATCTGGTGCTGGCCAACCAGGTCTGGGAACATCTGGACCGCCCCTACGCTGCTACACGCAACGTGTTGGAGATGCTGCGGCCGGGGGGTTATTTCTGGGTCGCGGTGCCGTTCTATATTCCCTATCACGGCGATCCGGTCGATTGTTCGCGCTGGAGCGCAAGGGGTCTCAAGAACCTGCTGATCGAGGCGGGGTTTGAGGAAGACGCGATCCGCGCACAGCAATGGGGTAATCGCAGCGCGGCCATGCGCAATTTCGAAACACCCTGGCCACCGCCCTATGAGCGCGGGCGCGATGTGCTGACCAACGAGCCCGACTTTCCCATCTGTTCCTGGGCGCTGGCGCAGAAGAAATAAGGGGCGGCTCGCCTTGCGTTCACGAAATGTTCGCAAAATTCCCTTGGAACCCGGCGCGCGCTCCTCTATCTGTTAACCACCGTTGACCGGGGGACGCCGATGGCCGAGCTGAAGCATATCGAGGTGCGTGGCGCGCGCGAGCACAACCTCAAATCCATAGATGTCGATATTCCGCGCAATGCGCTGGTGGTGATCACCGGGCTGAGCGGGTCGGGCAAGTCGAGCCTGGCGTTCGACACGATCTATGCCGAGGGGCAGCGGCGCTATGTCGAGAGTCTGAGCGCCTATGCGCGCCAGTTCCTGGACATGATGGAAAAGCCCGATGTGGATCATATCAGCGGGCTGAGCCCGGCGATTTCCATCGAGCAGAAGACCACCAGCAAGAACCCGCGCTCGACGGTCGGCACGGTCACGGAAATCTACGACTACATGCGGCTGCTGTTCGCCCGTGTCGGCACACCCTACAGCCCCGCCACCGGCAAGCCGATCGAGGCCCAGCAGGTGCAGGATATGGTCGACCGGATCATGACCATGGAGGAGGGCAGCCGCGCCTATCTGCTGGCGCCCATCGTGCGCGACCGCAAGGGCGAATACCGCAAGGAGATGCTGGAGCTGCGCAAGCAGGGGTTTCAGCGCGTCAAGGTGGACGGGGCGTTTCATGATCTCGACGATCCGCCCGTTCTGGACAAGAAGTTCCGCCACGATATCGACGTGGTGGTGGACCGGATCGTGGTGCGCGAGGGGTTGCAGACCCGGCTGGCGGACAGTCTGCGCACGGCGCTGGACCTGGCCGATGGGATCGCGGTGCTGGAGACCGCGCCGCGAGAGGGCGAGGGCGAACCGGAGCGGCAGGTTTTCAGCGAGAATTTCGCCTGTCCGGTGAGCGGCTTCACCATCCCCGAGATCGAGCCGCGGCTGTTTTCCTTCAACGCGCCCTTCGGGGCCTGCCCGGATTGCGGGGGGCTGGGCGCCGAGCTTTATTTCGATGAGCGGCTGGTGGTGCCAGATGCAACGTTGAAGATCGGTGATGGGGCGATTGCGCCCTGGCGCAAGGGCAAGAGCCCTTATTTCCTGCAGACCATCGAATCCATCGCCAAGCATTACGAGTTTGACATGAATGCCCGCTGGAAGGACCTGCCCGCGCATGTGCAGCAGGTGTTCCTCTATGGCTCGGGCGAGGACGAGATCCCGTTCCGCTATGACGAGGGCGGGCGGGTTTACCAGGTGACGCGCAGTTTCGAGGGGGTGATCCCGAATATGGAGCGGCGCTATCGCGAGACCGACAGCAACTGGGTGCGCGAGGAGTTCGAGCGCTATCAGAACAACCGTGCCTGTGGCAGCTGTGACGGCTATCGTCTGCGTGAAGAGGCCCTGGCGGTGAAGATCGCCGGGCTGCATATCGGGCAGGTGGTGCAGATGTCGATCCGCGAGGCGCATCAATGGTGCGCCGAAGTGCCCGAAAGCCTGAGCGCGCAGAAGAACGAGATCGCGCACGCGATCCTGAAAGAAATTCGCGAGCGGCTGGGGTTTCTCAACAATGTGGGTCTGGATTACCTGACGCTGAGCCGCAATGCCGGGACCTTGTCGGGGGGCGAGAGCCAGCGCATCCGCCTTGCCAGCCAGATCGGCAGCGGGTTGACCGGGGTGCTTTACGTGCTCGATGAGCCGAGTATCGGCCTGCATCAGCGCGATAATGGGCGGCTGTTGCAGACGCTGCGCAACCTGCGCGATCAGGGCAATACGGTGATCGTGGTCGAGCATGACGAAGAGGCGATCCGCACCGCCGATTACGTCTATGATATCGGTCCCGGCGCTGGCGTGCATGGCGGTCAGGTGGTGAGCCACGGCACGCCCGAGCATATCGCGGCGGACCCGGCCTCGATCACGGGGCAATACCTGTCGGGCCAGCGCGAGATCGCCATTCCGGCCGAGCGGCGCAAGGGCAATGGCAAATCCGTGAGCGTGGTGAAGGCGAGCGGCAACAACCTCAAGGATGTGACGGCGGAGTTCCCGCTGGGGCAGTTCGTCTGCGTGACCGGCGTGTCGGGCGGGGGCAAATCCACGCTGACCATCGAGACGCTGTTCAAGACCGCGAGCATGCGCCTCAACGGTGCGCGCCAGACGCCCGCGCCTTGCGAGACGATCCGGGGGCTTGAGCATCTGGACAAGGTGATCGACATCGACCAGCGCCCGATCGGGCGCACGCCGCGTTCGAACCCGGCCACCTATACCGGTGCCTTCACCCCGATCCGGGATTGGTTCGCCGGGCTGCCCGAGGCCAAGGCGCGCGGCTACAAGCCGGGTCGGTTCAGCTTCAACGTGAAGGGCGGGCGCTGCGAGGCCTGCCAGGGCGACGGGCTGATCAAGATCGAGATGCATTTCCTGCCCGATGTCTATGTCACCTGCGAGACCTGCAACGGCGCGCGCTATAACCGCGAGACGCTGGAGATTCAGTGGAAGGGCAAATCCATCGCCGATGTGCTGGACATGACGGTTGAGGATGCGCAGGAGTTCTTCAAGGCGGTGCCCAGTATCCGTGAGAAAATGGATGCGCTGGCGCGTGTCGGGCTTGGCTATATCAAGGTGGGCCAGCAGGCGACGACCCTGTCGGGGGGCGAGGCGCAGCGGGTGAAACTGTCAAAGGAGCTGGCCAAGCGGTCCACCGGGCGCACGCTTTACATCCTGGACGAGCCGACGACGGGGCTGCATTTCGAGGATGTGAAGAAGCTGCTCGAGGTGCTGCACGAGCTGGTCGAGAGCGGCAATACGGTGGTGGTGATCGAACATAACCTGGATGTGATCAAGACCGCCGATCATCTGGTGGATATCGGCCCCGAAGGGGGCGATGGCGGCGGCGAGATCGTGGCCGTGGGCACGCCCGAAGAGGTGGCCGAGGTCGAGCGCAGCCATACCGGGCGCTACCTCAAGGAGATGTTGGCGGCGCGCAGGGTGGCGGCGGAATAGATGAGGCGCAGGGGCGGGGTGTTGCCCCGCCCGCCACTGGCCCGGTCAGTCGCGCGGGCAGGTCCTGATTCCGATGATCGAATAGAGCGGACAGGTGCTGAGCAGGCCGGTGGCCAGCGGCACGATGCCGATCAGGTAAAGCCAGCTATACTGGCCCGACGGGTTGAGACCGAAGGCGACCAGCAGGGCGATGCCCACAAGGATACGAAGGGTGCGGTCGATGCCGCCGACGTTTTTCTTGAACATGATGTCCTCTTTCACATGAGATCGTCGTCACGTAAAACATACGTTCACAAATATGAATATGACATAGATCAAAACGCCACGGGATGCTGCAGAGGCGGGCGCGCCCGAGCGTCGCGACGTCAGCTGTAGCCGCGTTTTTCGAAGCGCGGCAGCATGGCCGAGAAATCGCGGCCCTCGCCGTCTTCTTCCTCGACGAATTTCTCGTAGAGCTTCATCGCCGCTTCGCCGAGCGGGGTGTCGGCATCGGCGGAGGCGGCGGCCTCCTGGGCAAGACGCAGATCCTTGAGCATGAGATCGGCGGCGAAGCCGGGCTTGTAGCCATTGTCGGCGGGCGATTGGGGGCCGACGCCGGGGGCGGGGCAATAGGTGGTCATCGACCAGGACTGCCCCGAAGAAGTGGAGACCACATCATACATCGCCTGCCGGTCAAGCCCCAGCTTGTCGGCAAGGGCGAAGGCCTCGCAGGTGACGATCATGGTGGCGCCGAGGATCATGTTGTTGCAGATCTTGGCGGCCTGGCCATTGCCCGAGGGGCCGCAATGCACGGCCTTCTGGCCCATGATGTCAAAGAGAGGGCGGGCCATGTCGAAGCCCGCCTGATCGCCGCCCACCATGAAGGTGAGCGTGCCGCCCGAAGCCCCGCCAACGCCGCCCGAGACGGGCGCGTCAAGCGCGGAAAGCCCGGCATCATTGGCCTTTTGAGCGACCGCACGGGCGCTGTCGACATCGACGGTCGAGCAATCGAGCAGCACCGCGCCCTTGTCCATCGCCGGGATCAGTTCGTTGGCGACGGTGCGAAGGATCTGGCCGTTGGGCAGCATGGTGATGACCACCTCGGCGCCGCTGGCCGCCGCGGCGGCGCTGTCGGCGCTGGTAACGCCCCCGATGGTGACGCCAGCGGTATCAAAGCCCGTCACTTCGTGCCCCGCCTTGGCCAGGTTGGCCGCCATCGGCCCGCCCATGTTGCCCAGTCCGATGAATCCGATTTTCATGGCTTATCCTCCGGTTGCGAATGTCAGCTCGTGTTCCCCGAGCGGCGCGAGCATGGTGTCTGCGGCGTCTGCGGGAAGGGTGTCGAGATCGTGGCGCCAGCGAGGCTGGCGGTCGCGGTCGATGATCTGGGCGCGGATGCCTTCGAGGAAATCACCCGATTCCATCGCGCGGGCGGTGAAGCGGTATTCCTGTGCGAGAGCGGCGCGGATATCGGCGTCTTGGACGCGCAGATGCCCCAGCATGGCGAGGGTGCAGGCCATCGAAAGGGGCGAATTGCGTTCGATTTTCTCAACCGCATCCTGCGCCAGTTCGCCGTGATCACTGCGCAGGGCATCGAGCAGGCCGGGCAGGGTGGTTGCCCGAAAAAGCGCGTCGATCTCTGGCTGCGCGTCGCTCAGCGCCCCTTGCGGGGGCGCCTCGCACAGGTGGGCGAGTGATGTGGCGACATCGCCGGTGGTGCAGAGCGCCTCGACGAGGCCGGGCCAATGGGCGGCGGGAATATAGCTGTCGGCGAAACCGGCATGGATCGCGTCGCCTGGTCCCATGCGCGCGCCCGTGAGGCCGAGATATTCGCCCAAACGCCCCGGCGCGCGGGCCAGAAGGAGCGAGCCGCCGACATCGGGCACAAGGCCGATGGAACATTCGGGCATGGCGATACGGGTGGTTTCGCAGGTGATGCGGTGGCTGCCATGACAGCCGATCCCGACCCCGCCGCCCATCGTGAACCCATGCAGTAACGCGATGTAAGGCTTTGGATATTCAAAAATTTTCGCGTTCAGGCGATATTCGTCGCGCCAGAAGCGGCGGCCATATTCGAAATCCCCGGCGCGGCCGGTATCATAGAGTTTCTGAATGTCGCCGCCCGCGCAGAACGCCTTGTCGCCGTCGCCGTCGATGATCACCAGCGCCACGGCATCGTCATCGGCCCAGGCGTCGAGCGCCTCTTCGATGGCGAGGCACATGTCATGGCCAAGCGCGTTGAGCGCCTTGGGGCGGGTCAGGGTGATGCGACCGGCGCGGCCCTCGATGCGGATATGGATGTCGTCGCTCATTGCTCGGCCAGCATTTGACGGGCCACGATCAGGCGCATGATCTCGTTCGTGCCTTCGAGGATTTCATGCACGCGCAGGTCGCGCACCAGTTTTTCGATCCCATAATCGGCGAGGTAGCCGTAGCCGCCGTGGAGTTGCAAACATTGATTGACCACATGGCTGCCGGTTTCGGTGACGAATTTCTTGGCCATGGCGCAGAACTTGGTGGCGTCGGGCGCGCCGGTGTCGAGTTTCCAGGCGGCCTGGCGCAGGAAGGTGCGGGCGGCCTGGAGTTCGATCTCGAGATCGGCGAGGCGGAACTGGAGCGCCTGGAAGTCGCTGATCGGGCGCCCGAAAGCCTTGCGCTCGGCCATGTATTTGAGCGTCATGGTCAGCGCCTGCTGGGCGGCGCCCAGTGAGCAGGCGGAAATGTTGAGCCGCCCGCCGTCAAGCCCGGCCATCGCATATGTGAAACCTTTGCCCTCTTCGCCGACCAGATTGGTGGCAGGAATGTTGCAATTGTCAAACTGCACTTGGGCGGTGGGTTGGCTGCGCCAGCCCATTTTATCCTCGAGCCCGCCGAAGCTGAGGCCGGGGGTGCCGTCTTCGACATAGACGGTGGAGATGCCGCGCGGGCCATCTTCGCCGGTGCGCACCATGACCACATAGGCATCCGAATATCCGCCCCCCGAGATGAAGGCTTTGGTACCATTCAGGCTGTAACCTTCGTTGGAGCGGGTGGCGCGGGTCTTGAGGGCGGCGGCGTCCGAGCCGGAGCCGGGTTCGGTGAGGCAATAGGAGAGCACCGTGTCCATCGACAAGACACCGGGCATGACGCGGGTTTTCATCTCGTCGCTGGCGAAGGTGTCAATCATCTTGGCGCACATGTTGTGGATCGAAAGAAACGCCGCAACCGAGGGGCAAGCCATTGAAAGGGCTTCGAAAACCAGTGTCGCATCAAGGCGCGAAAGGCCCGAGCCGCCGCCCTCTTCGGAGACATAGAGCCCGCCGAAGCCAAGTTCGGCGATCTGCGGCCAGAGCTGTTTGGGGATGGTGCCGTCGCGTTCCCAGTCGCGGGCGTGGGGGGCGATATTGTCCTGCCCGAAGGCATGGGCCATGTCGAAAATGGCGGTCTGTTCCTCGGTCAACGCGAAATCCATGCCGGGCTTCCTCCTCCCTGAGTGAATTGAACGTGTGTTTAATTACCAATTCTTGCAGCAGTTTTGCAAGGACGTGAGAGAATCAGGTGATTGGCCTTTGTTAACAGGGAAAAGCCGCTTCGGCATCGCGTCGGCGTCACATCGGTATCGCGTCGGTATCATGCACCGCGAATGGCGGGGTTAACAGGGCGCGCGGGGCGGGCCCTCAGAGATCGGCGTGGTATTCCTCGATCAGGTGGCGCACCACGGCGCGCAAGGCGTGTTCGTGATCGTCCTCGGCGTGAAGCGCGTCTTGGTAGACTTGGCGCTGGCGCCCGGCGGAGCCGCCGCTGCGCAGGATCTCGCGGGCGTTCTCGATCTCGGCGGTGGATTCGAAGAAGCGGGAATCGTCTTGCAGCAATTCGATCAGTTCCTCGATCAGGTCGCCCATCGGCACGATTTCCCCGAGACCGAAATCAATCAGCCCCTCGCGGATGCCGTAACGCTGCGCGCGCCAGCGGTTTTCGGCAACGAGGAAGCGGTCATAGATGCGCCAGCGCTGATTGCGCACCGCGAGGCGCCAGAGCATACGGGTCAGCGCCTGGGTGATCGCGGCCAGCGTCAGCGCATGTTCCAGGCGGGGCTGTACATCGCAGATGCGCGATTCAAGGGTGGGGAACTGGTGCGAGGGGCGCAGATCCCACCAGATCTTGGAGCTGTCCTCGATCACGCCGAGATCGACAAGCGCCGAAACCGAGCGCTGAAACTCGCCGTAGCTTTCCATGCGCGGGGGCAGGCCGGTGCGGGGCAGGTTGTCGAACACGGTCAGGCGATAGGAATCGAGCCCGGTATCCTGCCCCTGCCAGAAGGGCGAGGAACAGGAGAGCGCCAACAGATGCGGCAGGAAATAGCTGAGCTGGTTCATGAGATCGACGCGCCGGTCGGGCGGGTCGATGCCCACATGCACATGCATCCCGCAGATCAGCATCCGCCGCACCACCCCGGCCAGATCGCCCGCCAGCATGTTGTAGCGCTCGCGGTCGGTATGGGTCTGGTTGCGCCAGTCGGCGAAAGGGTGGCAGGAGGCGGCGATCGGCACGAGGTTATGGCGCGCAGCACAGCCCGAGACGGTGGCGCGCAGGCGTTTGAGGTCGTCGCGCGCCTCGGCCACGTTACGGCAGACGCGGGTGCCGATCTCGATCTGGCAATTGAGGAATTCGGGGCTGACCTGATCCTCGAGCTCGGATTTGCAATCCTGCATGAGTGCGTCGGGCGCATCCGCCAGAGCGAGGCTGTCACGGTCAACGAGCAGGTATTCTTCCTCGATGCCGATGGTGAATTCGGGGTGGATGAGGGCCATGACACCTGCCGCGAAGGTTTTACCAGACTTCGATCACAGCACGAGCGCGTTGCCTGTGGCAAGTATTTGTCATGCGCTGCAAACGAGAAACGGCCCCCGGAGGGGCCGTTTTTAACGTGTCTTGCTGCGTGAGCGTGAGGCTCAGGCCGCTTGCTTGCGGCGACGCAGGGCCGCGAGGCCACCCAGACCCGTCAGCAGGAGAAGCCCGCCTGCGGGCAGCGGAACAACGCTGATTTTTGCTTTCAGCGTCGCAACGGCGGTGCCAGTTTCGGGGTTCGACCATTTCCCATTCGCGAAAGAGCCGTCGCCGGAGAAGTCCCAGAAATAGCTTTCGACTGTCACGCCTCCGCCCAGGTTGTCGGGAAGGCCAGCAAAGTCCAGAGGCGGATTGTTCAGACTTGGATCGATTGTGTCGTCCTGCGGATGCAGGCCGAACCAGCCGTCAGATGTATTCGTGATCGCCAGCGAGTACATTTCCGAGCCGCTGGAACTGCCGGGCGCAGTCCAATTAAGGTTAATCGTGAGGTCGACGCCGGTTTGCGGATGCGTCACATTGGAATTGTTTTCCCATGTCAGGCTCATCAAATCAACGTTGTGATGCCCGTTCGCATAGTTGTCGGAGTCGCTGCCATCGCTGACCTTTAGTGTGCTAGGACAGAAAAGGCCGCAGGGCCCCCCGGTTCCCCAACCATAGCTGTCCTGGCTATTGTAGACCAGTCCGCCATTGGCATTTGAAAAGCTCCCGTCGATATCGAAGCCAACCGTGGTGGCGTAACCGGCGGAGCTCAGCCCAAAGGTAACAGCTGCTGCCAAAAATAGTCTTTTCATTCTAAAATCCCCCATTCGCTATGAAGATGAAAAATCACTCATAAATCTTAGGGGTGGTGATGGCCAAACGAAGCCCGACCAGTAACTCCGGCGCACTCACAATAGGGCGATTATGGCACAATTGCGCCCGGTTTTCATCACATTCCTTCATTTCGGAGGCGATGAATTGCGCCTCTTGGGGATGTGTGGAGCGCGCCGAAACTGCCCATTGCTTTCTTTATCCTGTCATCGAGGGAACTTAACGCGGCGCAGGCGACGAAGTCCATTGCTGCACCTGCAAAGTGGTCGATGAGAAAACGGGCGTTCGGGATGGGCTACGCAGAGGTTTTTGTTCCCGAATTGTAGACAATCACTCATCAGAGGGCTGGATTGGCCAATATTCAGAAGTCAAAAACCGCGAATCACGGTGCCCTGACCGATGTGCCTGCGCGAGACGTGAGCGGCCCCAGACACGCCGCTTTTGCGCCGAATCCGGCGGGGCGGGCGGTGCTGGCAAGCGCGCAGTGGCGTGGTGCTTTGTTTCCGACTTTCCGACAATCAATTTGAAGGTGAGGTATTATTTGCAAAACATTTGATAATACAGACAGAAATCAGGGCATTTACATGGCAGAACATTGGCAGGCGCGCCGCATTGTCATAGTGTCGGAAGCATAGTGATTGGTAAGAGGGTTTGGTGATTCTGCTGAGCCCTGAAATGTTTTGACGCATTAATTTCAAGGAACGGTGTTATGAAGCACAGGCCAAAAAACACTGCTGTCCGCGCAACGATCGGCGCAGCGGTCCTGATCGTATCGGGCGCCATGGCGCCGGCGGCGACCCAGTCTTTCGACTTCGGCAATCCGACCGCTGGCGGCAACAGCGCAATGTCACAGTTTTTCGCGCCGACCCAGTTCCCCGGTTTCGGGGGCGCGTTCGGAGGGTTCAGTCTCTTCCCGGGCGGGGCGGCGAGCAGCTATTTCTCGGGTGTGGGCATGTTCGGCGGCATGGGCGGTTTCGGCGCCTTCAATCAGTTTGGATCGAACACCGTGTTCGCGATGAACACACAGTCGGTCAAGACGTCGAAGAATAAGAAAAAGAACAAGAAAAAGCGGAACAAGAACCGCAACAAAAACAAGATCACGAGCAAGCCCGAGACCAAGCCGCAGTCCACGCCGGAACCCAAGTCAATTCTTAGCGATATCTGCGGGTCCGATTGCAAGACGACGCCCCGGCTTTTCGAGGAACCCACCAATGACCAGCCGGTCATCGTCAGGGATGACACGGGCGATAACTACCAGCCGGGCGTGGTCCCGCTGCCTGCGGGTGGCCCGCTTCTGATTGGTGGTCTGGCCGCGCTGGCCTTTTTGCGGCGTCGCAGGAAAGCCTGAGCCGAACCGGCCGGAACAAAGAAAAAAGGCGCCGTTTCCGGCGCCTTTTTTAGTGTCTGCAAGGGGCGGGGATCAATCCATGGCCTTGAAGTTGAACTCGCCGCCTTCCTTGATCCCGCTGGGCCAGCGCGATGTGACCGTCTTGGTGCGGGTGTAGAACTTGAAGGCGTCGGGGCCGTGCTGGTTGAGGTCGCCGAACATGGATTTCTTCCAGCCGCCGAAGGTGTGATAGGCCAGCGGCACCGGGATCGGCACGTTGATGCCCACCATTCCGATATTGATCCGGTTGGCGAAGTCGCGCGCGGCGTCGCCGTCGCGGGTATAGATCGCCGTGCCGTTGCCGTATTCATGGTCCATCGCCAGCGTGATCGCCTCTTCGTAGGAGGCCGCGCGCACGGTGGTCAGCACCGGGCCGAAGATTTCCTGCGTGTAGATGTCCATGTC
>Ga0102926_1002430_pt1 | contig 10802 bp, 9 predicted proteins | sample SalPonR1_A_D2_MG_FD_78173 | JGI IMG/M metagenome (GOLD analysis project Ga0102926, IMG submission 78173) | Salt pond soil microbial communities from South San Francisco under conditions of wetland restoration - Salt Pond MetaG R1_A_D2_MG | ecosystem: Environmental > Aquatic > Marine > Intertidal...
CCACTTACCTATAAAAGGGGTTATAACATCCCTCCCTGAAACAATAATTCAAGGACAAACTATGACCTTAACATATACCCCAACTGAAATTCCTGATGGATATAGTGAATCTGATATAAGATATAGTTGGTATTATGAAGGAAGTTTAATAAGTGGAGAATCAACAAACATTCTCTCCATATTACCAGTAGAAGGACAACATAGATATGATATGTTTGCCTACATTGATGGAATATCAGGGACACTTGGATCTACAAAAATTATCATAACATGTGATTAATTAATTTATTTAAAAAAATCTCTACTATCTTATTTTATTGACAATTTATAAAAAGCAATTCATATTTAACTTATGAAAAAAGAATCGCCAACTATATTAATGGAAATACCAATAAAATGTGGCTTTCCATCTCCTGCTGCAGATAGTAGAGAAAACCCTTTAGACTTTAACCAATTACTACTAAAGCATAGGGCTTCAACTTACTGTCTAAAAGCAAGTGGCAATAGTTTAGAAAAAAGTGGTATATATGATGGCGATATTCTAGTTGTAGATAAAAGTATTAATGCAAAAAATAATGATTTAGTTGTAGCTGAGTATGAGGGAGAATTTACTGCTAAAAGGTTAAAAATAAAAGATGATAAAATTTATCTACATCCTGAAAATGTTGATTTTGAGGATATAGAAATTAATAATTTAGATGACTTTTCTATCTTTGGCGTAATTAGTGCAGTCGTAAGGACACTTAGATAATGATTGGACTTTGTGATTGCAATAACTTTTATGCTTCATGCGAAAAACTCTTTAGACCAGATTTAAAAAATAAACCAATTATTATTTTATCAAATAATGATGGCTGTGTTGTAGCGCTTTCAAAAGAAGCAAAACAATTGAAAATTAAAAGAGGATTACCTTATTTTCAATGTAAAACTCTTATCGAAAAAAATGGAGTAATTGCTTTTTCTTCAAATTATACACTCTATCAAGATATTTCTGATAGAATAATGAATCGTTTACGTGATTTAGTAGGACTTATTACACCCTATTCAATTGATGAGGCTTTTTTTAGGATGCCATATTATCTAAAACCTGAACAAATAAGAGATGATATAAAGAAAAATATTGGCATAGATGTTTCTATTGGTGTTGCTAGAACAAAAACATTAGCAAAAATTGCAAATAAAATTGGCAAACAACTTGATTCTAATTGTTTGTATTTAAAAAAAGAATGGGAATCTAAAGCGTTATATAAAACAAAAGTTGAAGATGTATGGGGAATTGGAAAAAATAAAGCTAGATTTTTGAAATCTCATAACATTCTAAATGCTTATGATTTAATTGAACAAAATGAATTATGGATAAGAAAAAATTTAAGTCTTCCAACTTTAGAAACAATGAAAGAGTTAAAAGGGATCCCTTGTATAAATGTTGAAATGCCACAAACTAAAAACATATGTAGCGGAATAACTTTTTCAAAACCAAGAGAAAGTATCGAAGAATTAGAAGAGGCAATCTCTTGCCATTGTACAATATTAGGTGAAAAATTAATTGTTAAACAATTAGAAACAAAAACAATTAGTGTTAATATTTTTACAAATAGATTTGAAGAAAATTATATAGCACCAATTTCTACAATATATCTAAAAGAAGCTACTAATTATATACCAAATTTAATTAAAGCTGCCAAAACTATTTTATATAAAATATATGCAAAAAATTGTAAATACAAAGGCTGTAGAATTTGGGCAAACAATTTAACACGTGATGGTTATAGACAATTAGATATTTTTAATGGTGAAAAAAATAATTTATTATTAGAAAAACAAGATAAACTTGCAAAAGTAGTAAATGAAATATCTAACACTTATGGAAGAGAAAAAATATCAAGTGCTGCTACAAATAATCTTGTTAAAAACGATTTACAAAGTCGCTGTAACCTATCTCCTTTCTATACTACTAGATGGGAAGATATTCCCAAAGTAAAGTGTAAAAACAAATATATTAAAAAACGGTAGTAAAATTACTACCGCTTTATAATTTATTTAAAATAATCACTAACTTTTAATATTTTATTAGTTTCAAAATTAATTAAAGCTATTTTTATTTTAAAAGAACATATTAATTCTTCTTCTCTTTTAATATCCTGATTCAAAATGATACTAAATAATTTCATATTATCAACAGAAGTATAAACATCTAAAATATCATCAAGCTTTGCAGGTATATTATATTTAACATTTATTTCTTTTAAAACAAATCCTACTTTATCTTCAAGCAACTTACTTTGATTGATACTCTTTCGAATCATCTCTGTTCTTGCATGCTCTGCAAAATCTAAATATTTAGCATGATAAACAATACCTTGGCAATCTGTATCAGAAAAATATACTCTCTGAGAATATTTATGATCCATTACACATCAACCTCTGCGCCATCAAATCTTAATGTTTCAAAATAGTCTTCAATAGTTTGTTTTCTTCTAATTAATTTAACATTTCCATCTTTTGTCAATAAATATTCAGCAGGTCTGAGTTTAGCATTATAATTAAATCCCATTGCATGAGCGTGTGCTCCTGCATCATGAATAACTACTCTATCACCTTTATCAATATTTACTAATTCTCTATCTATTGCAAATTTATCATTATTTTCACATAAACTACCTGTTACATCATAAATAGACTTATCCCCTGATTTATTTAGAACTGTAATATGATGATAAGCACCATAAAGAGCCGGTCTCATTAAATCTGCCATTGAAGAGTCTAAGCCAACATAATCTTTATATTTATGGGTAACATGTCTAACTTGTGAAACTAAATATCCATAAGGACCTAATATATATCTACCTAATTCAAAGGATACTTGAATAGGATCTAAATTTTTATCAACTATCATTGTTTGATATAAATCTTTTATTTGATCACTTACATATTGTAAATCCATTTCATCTTGATCAGGAGAATATGGTATACCAACCCCGCCCCCTAAATCAACAAAATCAATTTTAATTTTAGTCTCATTATAAACACGATTACAAATATCAAAAATCATTCTTGCTGTTTCAACAATGTAATCAGCTTCTAATTCATTTGAAGCAACCATTGTATGCAGACCAAATCTTTTTGTACCTTTTTCGCTCATAATTCTATAACAATCAACAATTTGATCAGTAGTTACACCATATTTAGCTTCAACAGGATTACCAATAATTGCATTCCCAGTTCTAGCTCCACCAGGATTATATCTAAAACAAATTGTTTCAGGCACTCCATCTATAGCCTTTTCTAAAGCTTCAATATGAGAGATATCATCTAAATTTATAATTGCATTTAGATCATAAGCATATTTAAACTCTTCTTCAGGGGTATCATTACTTGTCATCATTATTTTACTTCCATCTAAACCACAAGCTTTTGAAAGCATTAATTCAGGAAGAGAAGAACAATCAGCTCCGTAACCTAAATCAAATAATCTTTTTAAAATACTTGGATTAGGACAAGCTTTTACAGCAAAATAATTTATAAAATTAGGTGCCCAAGAAAATAAATCATTAAATTTTTTAGCATTATCTAAAATAGCTTTTTCATCATAAATATAAAAAGGTGTTGGAATATCTTTAGTAAGCTGTGCAAACTTTTCTTCACCTAAAGGTATACTTTTATTTGACATTTTTAAAATTCTCCTTAATTGAATTCATTGCTTTTATAACATTTTCTTTATGTCCATAAGAAGATATTCTAACAAAACCTTCACCAGCTGGACCAAAACCACTACCTGGAGTAATAACAACATGACATTCTTTTAATAGAAAATCAAAGAATTCCCAGCTTGTCATATTATTTGGAGTCTTTGCCCAAATATATGGTGAATTTCCACCACCATAACAAACTAAACCTAAACTTTCTAAACCTTCTTTAATAATTTCAGCATTATCTAAGTAATAATCAACTAAAGCTCTACTTTCAATCAAACCTTGCTTTGATAAAGCCCCTAAACCACCTGCTTGTGCAACATTAGAAGCCCCATTAAAGAAAGTACATTGTCTTCTATTCCACATAGAATTTATTACACCTTCTTCGCTATCTTGACAAACCAAAGCTTTAGGTACAATAGTCCATCCTAATCTAACACCTGTAAATCCAGCAGTTTTACTTAAACTATTTATTTCAATAGCACAAGATTTTGCACCTTCTACTTCATAAATACTTCTAGGTAAACTATCATCCTTAATATATTCACAATAGGCACTATCAAAAATTATTACAGCTTTATTTTCATTAGCATAATCAACAAATTCTTTTAACTGTTTATGAGTCATAACAGCACCTGTTGGATTATTTGGAGAACAAAGATAAATTAAATCTACTTTTTGATTAGGAATTTCAGGAATAAAACCATTTTCTTCTCTACAAGGCAAGTAAACAAAATTTTCATAACCTTGTAATTCTTTAGAATAACCAGGAGTTCTTCCACCTATAACATTAGAATCAACATAAACAGGATAAGCAGGATCTTGGAAAGCTACAATATTATCTTTACTAAATAATTGTTGGATATTTGCTGCATCAGCTTTTGCGCCATCACTTACAAAAAATTCGCTAGCATCTAATTCTACTCCATAATTTCTATAATAATTTACTAAAGCTTCTCTTAAGGGTGTATCACCTTGTTCATCGCCATATCCAGAATAAGTTTCTCTATTAGATAATAAATCTAGTTTATTTTTCATAGCCTTAACTAAAGTTGGAGGTAAAGCCTCTGTTGTATTTCCGATTCCTAACTTCATTATATTAGCATCAGGATTCTCACTTAAAAAAGCATTTGTTCTTCGTGCAATTTCAGGGAATAAATACCCTGCTGCTAATTTGCTAAAACTATCATTTATTTTCGCCATTTTTTCTATCTCCTTGATAAGCAATAATCAAAACTTGGATTTTTTTCTAATTCATCTAAAACTTTATATAATTGGTTTCTATTTTCTTCATTTGTCATTGTACACATAGGTAATCTAAAACTTTCAATACAATAATTGTATCTAGCTAACGCTGTTTTAATAGGAATTGGATTTGTTTCTGCAAAACATGCTCTAAAAAATGTAGATATAGTTTTCTCAATTTCTCTAGCTTCTTGCATTTTATTATTTAATGCCAAATTAACCATAGTACTCATTTGTTTAGGAAACAAATTAGAAGCAACAGAAATTACACCATTACCACCTTTTTCTATTAAATCTAATGACATATTATCATCACCACTTAAAACTATAAAATCATCAGGTGATCTTTTAACAACATCTTCCATTTGTATGATATTACCACTTGCTTCCTTAACTGCTCTAATATTTTCACAATCATTTGCCAAAGCAACTAATGTTTCAGTTTCGACATTAACCCCAGTTCTTCCTTTAATATTATAAACAATACAAGGAATATCTACACTATCAGCAATAGCTTTAAAATGCAAATATAAACCTTTTTGAGTTGGTTTATTGTAATATGGATTAACTAATAATACAGCATCTGCACCTACACATTGTGCATGTTTTGATAATCTAATTGCTTCAGAGGTTGCATTACTACCTGTACCTGCTATAACAGGGACTCTATTTGCAGAATACTCAACAGCTAATTGAATAACTCTATCATGCTCATCATGTGATAAAGTTGGACTCTCACCAGTTGTTCCACAAGGAACTAATCCACTTACACCATTCTCAATTTGAAATTCAATCATTTGTTTAAATGCATCTATATCTAAATTATCCTTTTTTGTAAAAGGTGTTACTAAAGCGGTATGTACGCCATTAAATCTACTTAAATCCATATCCTTCTCCTATTAATTGATTAGTGTATTTACTAAATCATCCAAGTTATAAAAACCTGTTCTATTTTTTACCCAGGCAGCTGCTACTAATGCTCCCTTAGCAAAACCTTCTCTGCTTTTTGCTCTATGTACTAATTCAATGCTATCTACTTGAGAATCATATACTACACTATGAGTTCCTGTAATATAACCACCTCTTGTTGAAGAACAATGAATTTCATCTTTTTCTATCTTTCTCTTAAGCTCTTGAGTAACAATTTTATCTTTTCCTTCAAAATTATCTCTTATAGCTTGAGCTAATAAAAGACTTGTACCAGAAGGAGAATCAGCTTTTTCTCTATGATGTATTTCATTCATAAATACATCATAAATTGAAGTTTTTGATATAATTGAAGATGAAAATTTAACAATTTCTCTAAAAACTGCAACACCTAATGAAAAATTGCCACTATAGATTAAACTACTTGATTTATATTCACTCGATAAAGCTTTCAATTTCTCAATATCTTTATACCATCCAGTTGTTCCTATAACACAAGGAATTTCATTTTTTAAATAATAATTAATATTATCTATAATTGTTGAGGGATGTGAAAAATCTATAACAACATCAGCCCCATTTAAATTATCTTTTGACAACTCTTTTGCACTAACTAAAGATTCAGTGCTATAGGGATCAATTATTGAAACAACTGTATCATTTTCTTCTACTAATGAGTAAATCATCTTACCCATTTTACCAAATCCTACTAATGCTATATTCATAATTTACCTCTAAATGTAAGATACTAAATAGGTTTTTTATTGTCTATATAGTAACAATAATGTTTTTATTTTAACATCACATTTCAACTTATAACATAATTTATTATATATGAAAAGGGTTTATATCATCTTTTTTTTTAAATATTGAATTTTTTTTTAAAATATTTAACTATATAAAAAAAACATAGGATATATTATGAATAACAGACAATCTTTCCACATATACAAGATATTAGAAGACTTTTCTAAAGAATATATTTCTTTTGAATATTCACCTGAATTTAAAGTTTTCAAAAATTATTATTTATCTCACAAAGAAATTAAATCAATACTAGAAGAAAATTCAAAACTTATAAGTGCATTATATGAGAAAAATGAAACTACAATTAATTATATTTTAAATAAAGATGATATAAAAATAGATGAATTTACTAATGCCCAAATTGAAGAAAACATAAAAAAGAAAAACAATAAAGAAGCTCCTCTTCCTATTCAAGCTAGATATGTATTAAAAGCTTATAATTTATTGAGAATAAATGCTTCTATAGAAGAAAAGAATAACTTAATAAAACACCTAGAAAAAAATGCTTTTAAAGATTCAGTTTTCCCTCAAATCACAAAGATGGCTTTATCCTTTGAAACAAATTGCTTTTTTAAAAATTCAAAAATAGCACAACAATGTTGTTCAACAAAAGAACAATATATGCTCTTTTATAAATTATTAGCTTATTATTTTAGAATAAATAATAATGATGATTATAAAGAAATATGTCTAAGTATATCAAAATCCTTTTTATCAAATAATGAGTTAGATATGGATTTGTTAAATAAAGTAGATGCTTACATAAACGAAAAGCTACTTTAATTATAACATATTAAAGTAGCTATATTTAATAATTATCTTTTTTTATTTCTTTTTTTGACTCTATTTTCACTTGCTTTAATAAAATCTGCAAAACTTCCGCCTGATGATGATGAATCATATTTATATTTATTATCAATAGGTTTTGTTTTTTCATTATATTTTCTTCTATTTTTTTTACTATCTCTTACAACTTCAACTACTTTTATTGTCTTATATTTTTCAACTTGTGAAACATCCTTTGAAATTGTAGCTTTTGTTTTTGGTGTTTTTTTACTTAAATTTTGGAAATATGCAGCAGAGGATGATGCTTTTGTTGCTTTTTTTATTTCTACATTTTCTTTTGCAACAACTTTAACCTTTTTGACCTTTTTTACAACTTTTTTAGGTTGTTTTTCTAATTCTTCTTTCGTTAATAATACTTTTTTTTCGACAATCATCTCTTCATAAGAACAAGATAATTTAGTACATACAAAATGAACTCTATTTAATTCATCTACAACTTTCATCATAGCAGTATCACAATATGGACAAGTTTTACTCTCTTTATAAGTTGGAGCAAAAGTTTCATAACTGTTTTTTACATTATTAATTAAATCTTTTGTTAAAATTTTTATATCATTTAAAAATAGTTCTTTATCTTCTTTTCCTTTAGATATTTTTTTCAATCTTTCTTCCCATTTACCTGTTAATGCGGGACTTTTTAATAAATCTGGAACTAATCTAATTATTTCCCTTGCATATGAAGTTGGGACAAATTCATTTTCATCACTTCTAATTATATATTTATTTTTTATAAGTTTTTCAATAATATCAGCTCTAGTTGCCGGAGTACCTAAACCAGCACTTAAATTCTTTTTTAAAGAAGCTTCTTCAACAAATCTTCCTGCATGTTCCATAGCAGATAATAAAGTTGCATCGGTATATCTTTTTGGGGCATCTGTTATTAATTTAGTTATCTTATAATCTGATAATAAAATTGTTTGGCCTTCACAAAATGAATTTAAATCTAATATATCTTTATTAATACTATCTTTTAAAACATCTTTAAAACCATATTGTTTAGCTTCTGTTACTCTTGTTTTAAACATCAAATTATCAATATTTAAATATAAAGTTGTAGATGCATAAATATATTCTTTTGATAGAACTTCTAAAAACCTAATTACAACTAAAGACCATAAAGATTTTTCATCTTCACTTAATCTATCTAATTTAACTTTTTCTTCAGTAGGAATAATAGCATGGTGATCACTTACCATATCATTTCTTACAAACCTATCACTTATACACAAACCATCTTTTTTTATTTTTGCAATTTTATCAATAAATGATGTAGATCTCAAAGCATTTAAACGTGATTCTAATCCAGATACAATATCATCACTAATATATCTACTATCAGTTCTTGGATAAGTTACAATCTTATGATATTCATATAATCTTTGTAATACATCTAATGTTTTCTTAGCACTAAAGCCTAATTTTATATTTGCATCTCTTTGAAGTTCAGTTAAATCATAAGCTAAAGGTTGTTTCTCTATTTTTTCAAGCTTTTCTATTTTAGTAATTTTTGCACTCTTATTTGCATCTAATATTTTAGTAACTTGATTTAAATCATCTTCACTTTCTATGCGAATAGTATCTTCTTTATGATAATAAGAAGCATTAAATTGATTAAAATCACCTTTAATTGTCCAATAAAATTTTCCACTAAATTTCTCAATTTCTTCTTCTCTTTCACAGATTAAAAACAAGGTAGGTGTTTGAACTCTTCCTGCAGATATTTTTGCATCATAATGAGTTGTCAAAGCCCTTGTTACATTCATACCAACATACCAATCAGCACTAGCTCTTGATTGAGCAGCATCATATAGATTTATATAATCATTACCTGATTTCAAATTATTAAAACCTTCTTTGATAGCTTGAGAAGTTTGGCTACTTATCCAAAGTCTTTTTACATCTTTTTTATAATTTGAAAGCTCTAAAATCCACCTAGCAACTAATTCACCTTCACGTCCTGCATCTGTTGCAATAATTACACAATCAATGTCATCACGCTCTATTAATGATTTAACTATTTTAAATTGATCTTTAGTTCTTTCAATAGGAACTCTTTTTAACTCATTTGGCAATATTGGAAGGGATGCGAAACTCCATCTTTTATAACTATCACTATAAGCTGCAGGTTGAGCTAATTCTACTAAATGACCTAATGCCCATGTAACTATATAATCATTATTATATAAATATCCATCTTCTTTTTTATAACACCCTAATACTTTTGCTAAAGATCTAGCGACACTTGGTTTTTCTGCTAATACTATTTTCATAAACTATAATACATAGGATTATAAAATCCTTTCCTTTTAATTAATATAAAAACGTTAATTCAATTTTAAAAATTATACAATATAATTTATTAAATATGAACTTATGTTTTATCTATATAAATAAACAAACTTTTTTAAAAAATCTATTGCCATAAAGTACTAAAAAAATTTCAAATGAAAAATTAAATAATTCATATGATGTGACTACTGTCAAGTAGCTATTTTTAATTATTTTTTATTAATATTTCATTTTTTACCTTTTTTGTATTCTAATATAAATAGTAAGGAATTCATAAACAGATATTACAGTTTTTCAGCATTTGACTATTTTCATATACGTGGATTGGTTACCAACAGGCCAAATAATCCGCCTACAGCTCTTTCTGTTTACAAGCGAGAATCACATTTTGTGTCTCATAATTATATCGAAGGTAGCTAGATCCTTTACTGTCAGCAATCTATTTATGCATCCCTTACTTTACTTTTCATTTTTTATAGTTTTTTTAATTATGCAATTTCACCATAAATATTATTTGTCATCATTCCCCAGATAAAACAAGCTAATTCTCTTGCACAAGCTGCTATTGCTACATTTCTTTTTTTAGAAGCATTACTCATTTTAGCAAATTTATAGCGAATCCTTTTTGAACCTCTATCAGCATATTCTATAACATCTACATCATTATCTGATTGTCTTAATCTAAGCCTTTTTGATTTATTATAAATCGTTGTTCTTGCAATAGCATTACAACTTTCTATTAATAATTTTCTTAAATGTGTATTACCAGATTTTGTAATTCCAGTTGTTTTTGTTTTTTCACCACTTGAATGCTCTCCTGGACATAGCCCAATAAATGATGAAAACTCTCTAGCTTTTTTAAATCTTGCAAAATCTCCTACTTCACATACTATAGATAAAGCTATATGTGTATCTATACCAGCAAAGCAACGTAATCTTTTTACATCTTCTTTATATTTATCATTTTTGGATAATTCTTCAATCTTTATATCAAAA
>Ga0102926_1002433_pt1 | contig 10790 bp, 11 predicted proteins | sample SalPonR1_A_D2_MG_FD_78173 | JGI IMG/M metagenome (GOLD analysis project Ga0102926, IMG submission 78173) | Salt pond soil microbial communities from South San Francisco under conditions of wetland restoration - Salt Pond MetaG R1_A_D2_MG | ecosystem: Environmental > Aquatic > Marine > Intertidal...
AAAAAAGCAAAAAAGATTTGTAATTCAATGATGACGCGCGTATAATTAATGTAAAGGTGGTGTTAACTTATGAATACAATTTTAATTATCGATGATGATATTGTATTACTTAAAAAATTGAAGAAAATTTTGGAAGATGAGAATTACGAAGTTTTAACGGCAAAGAATTACGCTGAAATGAGAAATCATGTTAAGGAAAGCTATGAGAAGATTAAATGTATTATTTTAGATATTTTATTACCTGATATCGATGGTATTGAAATTCTAGAAGAATTAAAAATCAATCATAGAACAAAAAATGTTCCTGTAATAATGATTTCTGCAAGAGACACTGAACACTTAATTGTTGAATCCCTAAAAGAGGGAGCAGAAGATTACATCAGTAAACCAATTCGAACAAACGAGTTTTTAATGAGAGTTCAAGTAAGTATTGAAAGAGCTGAAAAGCTTAAAAATGTTCCAATTAAATACTTAAAGAGTGAAAGTCTAGAAGTTGATCTGTTAAATAGAACAACACATTTAGATGGAGAACTTGTTAAATTAACAAACAAAGAATACCATTTACTCGTTCTATTTATGAAAAATCCACAGAAAATATTTAATCGTAAGGAATTAATGCAAGAAGTTTGGCCAAAAAATGCAAACTTTGAGTCACGTACAGTTGATTTACATATTTCAACCCTACGTAAAAAGTTAAATCCAGATAATTTATCTATGTTTATTGAAACCATAAGAGGTATGGGATATCGATTTAAACATTCAGTAAAAGTAGAAAGATAGTAATTTATGAGTAGTGTACATTCCGTATACTACTCTTTTTTCGTTAATTAAGGAGGATTTAAATGAATGATGTATTAAAAACACTTCATGACCACAGATCTATTCGAAACTTTAATAATAAAAGCATTCGTCAAGAAAACCTGGAGGCAATTATTGATGCAACCCTTCGGGCACCAACGGCTGGTAATATGATGATGTATTCTATAATTACAATTCAAAACAAGGAAACTTTAAACCTTTTAAGTGAAACATGTGACAATCAAAGTTTTATTAAAACTGCTGATACTGCAATTGTTTTCCTTGCGGATATGTCTAAGTGGGCAAAGTATTTTAAGTTGAATGACATTGAATATAAAGCCCATATGGGGGATTTTATTCTAGCTTTAAACGATACCTTAATCGCTGCTCAAAATTCAGTGATTGCAGCCGAAAGTTTAGGTATCGGCACCTGTTATATAGGAGACATCATGGAAAATTTTGAGAAACATCAAGAAATTCTAAATCTTCCTAAATATGTTTTCCCTTGTACCATGGTTGTCTTAGGTCATTATGACAAGATGCCTAAGAAAAGAAACCGCTTTAATAAAGAATTTGTTGTCTCTCATGAAACCTACAGGGGGCTGTCTGACGGGGAAATTTTAGAAATGTTTCAGGCTAAAGAAAAAGTATTTAAAAGAAACCACCCAAATGATAACTTTGCTAAAGCTTTCTATAATAGAAAAATCAACAGTGATTTTTTTAAAGAAATGAATCGTTCCATTAAGAAAGCTTTAGATGATTGGGGTATTGATTGCTAAGCTATTTCTGGCGCTTCAGGTTTTTTAGCCATAAGGGCTAATAAACCTGCTAGGGCTGATAGGATTGCCATGAGCATCAAGGCCTCTGAATAACCTTTAAAATGGTCATATAATACGCCAATTAACAAGGGACTAATAGAAGAAGCAATGACCATCATAGTCATTCGGAAACTACTAATACTTGCCAGGTTTTCTTTGCCAAAGTAGTTGGGCCATATGGTCCGAAAGCTGACGCCTTGAATCCCAGCGATGATACCCATATTTACACCAAAAATAATGGCCAATAAAGTAGTCGATAGATAATTTAATAAGAGGATATTGAAAATTTGATAGATAAAACTACCAAAAATTAGATACCTTGGATTCACACGATCTGCTACATAACCCGAAATCAAACTAAAGACAAAGGATAAACCACCATAGAGACTTAAAATAAGCGCAGCCATGGTTATGGGCATGCCCTTTAATTCTATAATAGAATATAAGTGAAAGAATAATCCAGTATTCACTAAAGCAGGAACAGATGAGGCAACGGCCATTAGCCAGAAACTTCTTGTTTTTAAAACTTCTGATAAAGTCCATTGGTAGATCAAGGCGTGTACCACTTTATTATTCTTTTGCTCTTGAACATTTTCATTATCACTCAACAACCCAACATCTTCCGGTTGATTGATTAGAAAGAAATAAACAATGGGTATGAAAATAAATGCTAACAAAGCAGACCAAATGTACCAAGACATACGCCAACCATATTTTAGATTAATTAAGGTATTTAGCGGTGGAATGAATATCGATCCCACAACACTACCAACAGTGATTAAACTTAAAGCGAATCCTCTCTTTTTAAAAAACCATTTGGGTACTACTACGTTTGATAATAGGGTCATTGACCCTTGACCTAATAATCTCAAAAGAAAAAAGCTAATAATAAGTAAAAAAGGGCTGAACATTAATCCGGTGAAAATGCAAACCAAACTTAATGACATACCAATAATTAAGCTTAAACGTCTTTCCCCATGGTTATCAATAAACCTACCAACAAAGGGTAACATTAAACCAGCAGTTAATGTTGCTAAAGAATAATACTGAGAAACAGTGGTTCTCGTTAAATCAAAGGTTTCAATATAAAAATCAATAAATCCTGAAATAAAATAGGTTTGTCCCGGAGCACTAAAAAAAGCTGTTAATGCTGAAATCAGAACAATTATCCACCCGTAAAAAAATTTTTCTTGTATTTTGTTAATATTATCTTGTTTAATATACATACTTTCCTCACTCTTTTTATTATTACCTTTGTTTTCACAAAACAAAAATCCTAAGCTTCACGCTAGGATTGTTTAATATTAATACTTAACTTGTTATGGCCTTCTGAAAGCCCCTTTATATTAAGGTCATAATCTATTTTTATGTAACCTTTGTTCAGATTAACAATTAATTGATGGGTTATGACCTCCATTTTAAATAAGCCATAAGGGGTTTTATAATTCGTTTTTGTTTTTTCTCCCAGTTTAAATACCATTTTAGCCTTTGTGGTACCAAATCGGTGCATCTCAACTTTTTCTTTATGAATAATTAAAACCACACGGCTACCTGCCATACCCGTCAATTCTGTTTCATCATATGATAAATATTTTTTATTATTTTTTTCATAATACGTACCATCTGACGAAAATTCTATTTGATCTTTCTCATCATTTTGAACAATATCAGATTTGATATTTAAAAGTACTGCTTTACTCATTATTTGACTTCCAAGAAATAATATTGTCTCTAATTTCTTCAATATGCTCTTTTGCATATTTTTCAGCAGACACTTCATCCCCACTAATAATTGCTTCGTAAAGTTTATTATGAGAATTTGCTAACTTCATATAGCTACTTAACTCACTAAAATAACTTAATCTAAAGCGTTGAAATTGGTCTTGTAATTCCCGTACAATTTCATTCAATTTCTTATTGCCAGATGATTGATAAATAATATGGTGGAACTTTTCATCTAAAGAGATTAATTCTTTTCGATCCAGCTCACTTGAAGCATTATCAAAATTTTCAATATTTCTTTGAATTTTCAACTTCATTTCATCAGAGATATTTCTAGCAGCTAATTTAGAAGCTAATCCTTCAAGTACAATTCTAATTTCCAAAACTTCTAAAATATCTTCCATCGTTAAGTCTTCAACATAAGCACCTTTTCTAGGGATCATTTTTACATATTTCTCTTTTTCTAATTTTCGAATGGCTTCTCTTACCGGTGTTCTACTCACACCTAAGTCTTCAGCAATTCTACTTTCCATTAATTTTTCTCCTGGTTTCAATGAACCATTGAGTATGGATTCCTTTAAACTTTCATAAACTATGTTCCCTAAGGGTTTATAACCATTTATACTATTCATAATTCCCTCCATTAAAACTTCTCGTCAAATAAGTTTCGCTATAAATATTACTTAATTTTTTGTAAACCTTATGCCCACTACTATAATCCTTAAATATGGCAAAAACTGTTGGTCCACTGCCACTCATGAGTACACCTAAAGCTTCTGATTGTATCAACTTTTCTTTGATTTCTCTAACAGAAGAATACCTTTTTAAAGTCACCTGCTCCAAAACATTTCCTAGATTTTTGGAAACACCCTCTAGATTTTTTTCGTTAAGTGCTTGTGCCATGGCATCAACATTTGGGTGGGAAAGAATCAGTGGATAATTTAACCCTTGATAGACTTCTGCAGTGGATACACTGATATTTGGTTTACATAAAACAATCCAACCCATATCCAATCCTTTTATAGGTTTTAATACTTCACCGATACCTGACGCCCGACAACAATCGCTTTCAAAAAAGAAAGGCACATCTGCACCAACAGACTGACCAATCCTTTGCATTTCTTCTTTTGTAAGGCCTAATTCATATAAACTATTATAAGCTTTTATTGCACTAGCAGCATCTGATGAACCACCACCAAGACCAGCACTTACCGGAATATTTTTTTCTAAGGTTATTTCTAGACCATAATCTACCCCTAAATAACTCTTTACACCTTGAATAGCTTTCGTTATGAGATTACTCTCATCAAGGGGGACATCTTTATGATCACAATGAATAACAATATCCTTTTCATTTTTTTCGCAGATAAGGGTATCATGCAAATTTATCTTTTGCATAATCATATCTACTGCGTGGTACCCATTGTCATATTTCCCGACAATATCTAATGCTAAATTAATCTTTCCATGTGCTTGTATTTCTAAGCTTTTCATAAACACCTCATAATACTTTATACAGAATACAGTATATCTTTATTATATATTAAAATGACAATAAATACAAAAAATCCTAGTGTATTTACACTAGGATTTTAAAATAATCAACTTTACTGTTGAATTAATGTACCTGTTTTACCTTCAATACCTTCTTCAGCTTTATCTAAAGAAGTAATTAAAGCTTTTCTTCCTTTTTTAGATTTAGCAAAGGCTAAACATGCTTCTACCTTTGGTAACATTGAACCTGGTGCAAAGTGTCCTGCTTCAATATATTCTTCTGCTGTTGCAATATCCATTTCACTTAACCACTTTTCATCTGGTTGACCAAAGTTAATAGCAACTTTTTCAACGGCTGTTAAAATGATTAGATAATCTGCATCTAGTAATTCAGCTACTTTTGCACTAGCAAAATCTTTATCAATTACTGCTGGTACACCTTTTAAACCATTACCATCTTTCACAACTGGTATACCGCCACCACCAACAGTGATCACTACATTGTTTGCTTCAACAAGTGTCTTAACAGTTTCTTTTTCAATGACATCAATTGGTTTGGGAGAAGGTACAACTCTTCTGTAACCTCGCCCTGCATCTTCAATCATTGTATAGCCCTTTGTTGCCGTTAATTTCTTTGCTTCATCTTCTGAATAAAAACTACCAATTGGCTTTGATGGTTTTTCAAAAGCTTCGTCATTTTCATCAACTAATACTTGAGTTACCACTGTTGCTACTGGAATATTCATATCTCTATTTAAAAGCTCTTCTCTAATGGCATTTTGTAAATGATAACCTATATACCCTTGGCTCATAGAACCACATTCTGGAAACGGCATTTCAGGCGTGCCTGCACCACTTGTATGTGATGTTTCCATAGCTAAGTTAATCATACCTACTTGCGGACCATTACCATGGGCTAAAATCACTTCATGGCCATTAGCAATTAAATCTACAATAGGTTTCGCTGTATTTTTTACCAGTGCTCTTTGTTCTTTAGGTGTCTTGCCAAGGGCATTACCACCTAATGCTACGACTATTTTATCCTTCATCACGCCTCCTTTTTTATAAGTTTCCTGCTGTTGCAACCATTACTGCTTTAATCGTGTGCATTCTATTTTCGGCTTCATCAAATACGACTGAATTTTTTCCTTCAAATACATCATCCGTTACTTCCATTGCATCTAAACCAAACTTTTCTTTGATTTCTTTGCCAACTTCTGTTTCATCATTATGGAATGCTGGTAAACAGTGCATAAAAATTGTGTTCTCGTTACCAGTTTTTGCCATCATTTCAGCATTTACTTGGTAGTCTTTTAATAAGTTAATTCTCTCTTCAAATAAATGCTCTTCACCCATTGAAACCCATACATCAGTATAAATTGCATCTGCATTTATAACCGCTTCATCAATGTCATCGGTTAACTCAATGATTGCACCTGTTTCCTTAGCAACTTCACGCATTTCATTTACAAGTTCATCTTCAGGCCATAATTCTTTAGGCGCTAACGCAACAAAGTGCATACCTAATTTTGCTGCACCAATAAGTAAAGAGTTACCCATGTTATTTCGTGCATCACCTACGAAAACGAATTTTGCTTTATTTAAAGGCTTATCAATGTTTTCTTTTATTGTTAACATATCTGCTAAAATTTGTGTTGGATGGTAAAGATCTGTTAAACCATTCCATACTGGTACACCAGAGTGCTCAGCTAATGCATCAACATCTGATTGTTTGAAGCCTCTAAACTCAATACCATCATAGTATCTTCCTAAAACTCTTGCAGTATCTTCAACAGTTTCTTTCTTACCCATTTGACTGTTTGTTAAGTACGTTACATTTGCGCCTTCATCATAAGCGCCTACTTCAAAAGCACATCTTGTTCTTGTAGATGATTTTTGAAATAACAAACAAATATTCTTACCTTCTAATAAGTTACCTTTAATACCTGCTCTTTTCTTTGCTTTTAAATCTGCAGATAAATCCAGTAAATAATTAATTTCTTGTGGTGTAAAATCCTTTAGTGTTATAAAGCTTCTTCCTCTTAAGTTAATTGCCATTTTTGTTGCCTCCTTTTTAAAATTAGATAAACCTTTTATATTTTTTTATAATTTACAAACTTTCTCTTTCCAGTGGCATAGACATACATCTTGGGCCACCACGACCACGGGATAACTCAGATGAAGGAATAACATGTAACTTGACTCCTTGATCTCTTAATAATTGATTAGTAATATGGTTTCTAGAATATACTATAACTTCTCCTGGTGCAATAGCCAATGTATTGGATCCATCATTCCATTGTTCTCTTGAAGCATCAATTCCTTTTTCACCACCACATCGAATGAGTTCAACATGGTCTAATTCTAGATATTTTGCTAATAGTTTATCAAGTTCCATGGTCTCTTCTTTATAAACTAAATCACCATTATCACCTTTTTTAATCGAATAAACTGTTAAAGGCCCTTCTATCTCTGGATGAATGGTGAACTTATCATAATCAACCATAGTAAAGACTGTATCTAAATGCATAAACGCTCTAATCTTTGGAATATCAAAGGCTAAAATTGTTTCAAAACTTTGGTTATGGCTGAATATATTTTTTGCTAATTGATCAATGGCTTTTGCATCAGTTCTTTGTGAGATACCAATAGCTAATACTTTATCACTAATGACTAGCTCATCCCCACCTTCAATGGCACCATCATAGTCTCTGTCATACCATCTTGGAATATCCATTTGCCCAAATACTGGATGGTATTTAAAGATATAATCCGCAAAAATGGTTTCTCTTGAACGGGTAACTGTTCTCATTTTGTTTAGGGATATTCCTGTACCAATTGTTGCAAAAGGATCCCTTGTGAAATATAAATTTGGCATTGGATCCGTTATAAAAGAATAATCGTCGTGGACGTAATCTCCTAAAGAATCTCTTTCATAAGCGCCAATCTCTTCTTTTCTTACCCCAGCAATCATCTTATCAACTAAATCTTTAGTTGACTTAAAACTATGAAAGTACTCTTTTAAAGCAACTTTTCTGCCAGGACTTTTGACTCTTGTTTCATCTATAAATTGATTAATAAATTGTTCTTTGATCTCATGATCTTCTAAAGTTTCCGCTGCTAATTCTTCTAAGTAGAAAACTTCTACCCCATTATCTCTAAAAGTATTAGCAAAGGCGTCATGTTCTTCCTGAGCTACTTTTAAATATGGAATGTCATCAAATAATAATCGGTCCATTAATTCTGGTGTTAAGTTTTCAACCTCTTTCCCTGGTCGATGCAATAAAACTTTTTTTAATCTTCCTATTTCTGAGTTTACAAATAGTCCGCCTGTTTCTGTCATTTTTTGAACACCTCGTTTTCTTTTAAGAATAATTTATTCTCTTACAAGTGGTAATGCCATACATCTTGGCCCACCATGTCCTCTAGAAAGTTCTGAACATGAAATAATGCTAACATCTAAACCTTTTCTTTTTAACAGTTCATTGGTTACATGGTTTCTTGCGTTCACAATTACTTCCCCAGGTGCAATGGCCAATGCATTGGTTGCATTACTCCATTGTTCTCTCGAAGCATCAATACCACGGTGTCCACCACATCGAATGAGTTCAACATAATCTAAATTTAGATATTTTGCTAAAATACGTTCTAAAGTCATTTGTTCTTCCGTGAAAATTATTTTTCCTTTAGAATCTTTCTGAATGGAATAAACTTTCATCGGGCCTTCAATATCCGGATGAATAATAAATGTATCATGATCTACCATGGTAAACACAGTATCTAAATGCAAGAATTCTCTACCCCTTGGAATATCAAAGGCTAAAACTGTTTCAAAAGCATTTTTATCTTTTAAAAGCCTTTTCGCCAGTAAATCTATGGCTTCTGCTTCTGTTCGATCAGAAATACCAATGGCAACAACTTTTTCATTTAAAACTGCAATATCGCCACCTTCTAAAGTAAATTTATCCTTCGGATCAAACCAAACAGGCACCTCAGCTTGCTTATACTCTGGATGGTACTTTAATATGTACTTTGTAAAAATGCTTTCTCTTCTTCTAACAGTACTTTGCATATGACTAATGGAAACACCTTCGCCAATGGTTGAAAAAGGATCTCTTGTAAAATACAAGTTAGGCATTGGATCTACAATGAACTGATAGCTTTTATTGCTATAATCACTTAGTGTATCTTTTTGAGAAATTTCAATTGTATCTGACCGAAGACCTTGAATCATCTCATCGATCATATCCTCTACCTTTTCAAAAGCCATAAAATGTTCTTTTAAAGCTTTTTTCATATTTACACTATCTAATTTAGTGCCATCTATGAACTCATCAACAAAGGCTTCTCTTAGCTGATCATCCATTAATGTCTCCACCATTAAATCTCGTAAATATAAAACCTCTACTCCCTTTGTTTCTAACATCTTTACAAATGCATCATGTTCTTTCTGAGCGACTTCTAAAAATGGAATGTCATCAAATAATAAGCGTTCCATCAACTCTGGTGTTAAATTCTCGATTTCTTTACCAGGACGGTGCATTAAAACTTTTTTGAGCGTTCCAATTTCTGAATTGACAAATAAAGCTTTTTTACTCTTCATTAGACACCTCTCTACTTGAATTCCTAACAAACTCTGAGTGTATATTTCTTCCTGGCTACATTATACACCAGAAACATTTTATATACAAGCATTGAAATTCAGGGATTTATACCAATGTGAATATTCTTGAAATATTTTGAATATTCATGCGATGAATATTTATTCTGTTTGTGTATATCTCTACTTGTTCCTGTAAAAACCGAGGAAAACCTTTGCCTATTTTTGAATAAATATTTAAAAAAATTTTTTAAAAAAAAGAAAAAGATTTGATATTAAGCATTTTCTTAAACAAAAAACTGACTATTTTTGAATTAACCTTGACATAGGATATAATAATTCCTATAATATAAATTGTATTGATTACATTTTAATAATTAGTATAAAATACGCAGTTAGAGATTAATTTCTAGAATTGATCTTTTAATGGGGAAGTATTGAAGAAGAAATATTTAGAATGACAATGGAGGAGATTTAAATGGAGAAAAACAAAACACTAGAAAATCTAATGAAGGCTTTTGCTGGCGAATCACAGGCCAATCGAAAGTATACAGCCTATGCTAAAAAAGCTGAAGCAGAAGGCAATATGAATGCTGCTAAACTTTTTAGAGCTGCAGCAGATGCAGAAACATTACATGCATTAAAAGAATTTGAATTAGCTGGAAAAATCAATTCTACTGAAGACAACCTTCAAGATGCCGTTGAAGGAGAAACATATGAGTTTGAAAGTATGTATCCTGAGTTCATAGAAGCGGCTAAAGAAGATGGTAATAAAGCTGCCATTAAAGCCTTTACTTATGCAATGAAAGCAGAAGAAGTTCACGCAAGATTGTACCAAGAAGCCCTTGAAAGTTTAAGTCAATCTGAAGAAGTATTCTATTACTTATGTCCTGTTTGCGGAAATATAGAAAAAGCTATACCAGAAACATGTGATATTTGTGGTGTACCAGGCGCTAAATTTATAAAGTACTAAAAAAAGTTATTCACTAATCCCCTTAAAATTTTTCGGGGATTTTTTAATAAAAAAAAAGATACCCAATAGGATATCTTCTATAAAACATCAACTTTTTCTAAAACTAAATTTTCTTCTGTTTCTGAAATAATAAACTCTACATCTTGTGTTAATATATCTGAGTAACTAAAAGATGCAGTTCTCGAAGTACCAAATTCTCCACTGATCTCCACAGTAAAAATGTTTCTAAATACATTTTTTACTATACCGTTTCTGGTTTTCATCTTACGTTTACCACGATCAGTAACTAAAGAAATCTCTTCACCAATATATTTTTCAATATGGTTCTTAATCTCTTTTAATGACTCTGTGTTAGCCAAAAAATCACTCTCCTTAAAAGCATATA
>Ga0102926_1002437_pt1 | contig 10779 bp, 5 predicted proteins | sample SalPonR1_A_D2_MG_FD_78173 | JGI IMG/M metagenome (GOLD analysis project Ga0102926, IMG submission 78173) | Salt pond soil microbial communities from South San Francisco under conditions of wetland restoration - Salt Pond MetaG R1_A_D2_MG | ecosystem: Environmental > Aquatic > Marine > Intertidal...
GTGCCGTCACCGCTGAAGAATCCTGCTGTTACTGTTTCAGTAGTCAAGATTCCGTTCTTTGCTATAAATCTTTTATCGTTTGCCATGATGGTTCCCTATCCCCAATCCTTGTTTATTAAATGTTCATCAGCGTGTAGCTTGCTGTGTACTCTGTTAGTGTGCCTGACGCACTCGTTACCCTTACTCTTGCATCGCCACCGCTAATGTCTACATCAACTGTGAACAAGTTGCTGTTAGTAATTACTTCACCGTATTCAGTTGCAATAGCAGTTGTGCCATCGTGAGTTACAAGCAATTCAGTTATGTGTCTGAAGTTACCTTGTGATGCCTGTATGAACAACTTAGCTGCGCCGTAAGTGACTACTGGGAAGCTCATCAACGTTGTTTCAGTTGTGCTCGTTGTAGAAACAGTAGATGCACCTTGGCTTGTTGCATCGTCAATGTTTACAGTCGACGTCTTAACTTCACCAGCAACGTTTAACTGAGCTTCAGTAGCCGAAGTAGTTTGTAACTCCATTGCACTAAACTCAGGGTTACCACTCGGTGTAAACCTCCAGCGCCATTTATCAGCAGTATCATCTCTTAACTTGAAGTCAAGGTTTGTAGTTGTGCTGTTAATCGACGTTTCAATAGATGCACCGTCAGTTCCATCAGTGTTGAAAGCTATCGACGTAACACCTGTTAGGTTAGTGTGGTTGTGACTATCGTTTGCTACTGTAGCAGTAAGCGTAGCGTTGCCTAAGTTAGTAAACGTTGCTGTACCACTTACGTCGCCGTTGATAGTAAGCGTCGGGTCATTTGTTGCTGTTGTTGAAATTGTAACGTTGCTCGAACCGTCAACAGATGCGCTACCTGTAACTGCACCAGTTAAAGTAAACGTTCTTGACGTTGTCCAAGTGTCAGCATTTGGGTGGTAACCGTCGTGGAACACTGTGTTAACAGTTGAACCATTGTCTGGCGAGAACTTCAACCCTGTGTTATTGCCGCCGGCAATGCCTGTAATTACAAAGTCGTTGCCTGTGCCTGCATCTGTTGTTGCAAGACCCACTCTGTAATCAACTGCTCCACCGTCTTGTTCAAAGCGTATGCTTGGGTGATCCCCTTCTTCGTTATTGTCAGCGTCAGCACGGATTGTTAGTACAGTGTCGCCACTAGTACCTACATCTAGTACCATACCTTTGTTTACACTAAACACATCGCTTGCTGATTCGTATAGAATCGATGCAGTGCCGTCAGCGCCCAAGTCAACTGTTACACCTGCATTGTCTGCTGCGGCAGCGTTAGCTGATCCGTTTGCTACTTCTACTGTTTTTGAAGTAGTGGTTACAGTCGACGTGTTAAGCGTAACACTTGTGCCGTTAACTTGTAAGTCGCCGCCGATGTATGCGTTTTTAGCAACACCTATGCCGCCAAGTGTACGAACTGCACCTGTTGACGTCGATGACGACTGTGTGGTGTTGTTAAAGTTAACAATGCCTGCAACGCTTAACGTTCCACCTAGTGCTAATGAGTTATTCCATACTGGCTGCGTACCGTTACTTGTTAGAACAGTATTCTGCGTTCCAATTGGTAACTGTGTTAGGCTGTTAGCTGAACCGCTTATTAGAATATCACCTTGTGTGTAGGTTGTTAGACCCGTTCCGCCCTTGCTTACAGGGATAGTCGAAGATAGGTTTGTTGGGTCTAAGTAGTATGCGCCAGCTTGCCCGTTCAATGTACCTGCGTTGATTACGTTACTTGTAACGCTTACCTGTCCAGTGTTAACAGTGAATTGACTCTTGTTAAACGATGCTACGCCGAGCGTTGTGAACGACGGATCTGGGTTACCGGTACTTGCTCTGTCTATACTAATCTCTAGTGAGTCGTAGTAATAATCAGTGCCGGTGTCAGTAAAGAAGCTTCCTGAAATATTCAGTGGGCTCGGTTCTGGCGTTCTAATATTCTGAACAGCTCGCTGCCAAGTGTTGTCTCCTCTTAGGAAAGTTTCGTCACTGGCTGTACCTGTGCCTAATCTGCTTGGCGAGAGTATACCACTTACGACGTTCGACGCATCAATAGTCTGCTGTGAGATAATGTTCCAGTTAGCTAACTCTGTGCTCGAAGTATTAACAACACCTATTACTTCAACGTCGTTGATTGTTGCGGTGCCGCCTCCTGTACCCCTGTCACTAAGTGCAACAGGGTTAATTGTTGCTCCGTTTATACTTGCAACCGCGTCGCTTCTGTTGTTATGAATAGTGAAACTGTTTGTTGTCACGCTACCAATAAAGAAGTGTTCACTGTCTTCAATCGGTGCTGGTGGATCGGCTGCTTCTACTTTAATGGCAGTACCTGTTGTCGCACCGTGTGCTGGCACGTAGAAAGTACTCACGTTAGTGTCAACTACGTATCTGGTTAGAGTATGAACACCTGTGCCTTCTGGCGTGTTAAGTATTACCTGAGAGCCAGGTGACAGCGCGTAGTCGTTGTACAATTCAATAGTGTCTGGGTCTATTACTTTAACCCAGTACGTTGTACCTACTGTGAGTCCGTTAATAGCGCCGTTGCCGTTGTCGCCGTATTCTGAGGCATCACCGTTTGTATATCCGTGTCCTGTGATAGTAATCTGGTTAGCTGCATAATCAACGTCGCCGGTGTTACCTACGTCTTCTGCATCAAAGGTAAACTGTGTGCTATCTTCGAAGTCTGTTATGCTCAGTGACGGCGAGTTTGCGTCTTCAATGTAGTCAGGCATAGTCTCTGACGCATCAAACTTAATGTTGCTACCTGTTAAGTCAAGGAACAATCTAGTCTGTACTGATGCGACGTCTATACTAAAGCCGGTGCCAGTGCCGCCAATGTCTGCTGCATTTGCACTCAGCGTATCTCCTGTAACGTAGCCGCTTCCGCCTCTTCGCATATCGACGTTAGATACTGCGCCGTCTGTTACAGTAATATCTGCTATAGCACCTGTACCTGTACCGCCAGTTAGGCTAACAAACTCGTAGGTCTCTTCACCAGCGCCTGGAGTATACCCGCTGCCGGCAACAAGTGTGTTACTATCTAAAGCACCTACAACACCAACAATTGGTCCTGATGTGATATCACCTTGTGCGTCGTTTCTTGACGCAGAGACTTCAGTAATACCAGTAAAGTCGTATGTTACGTCAGGGTTTAGCTTCAAGAACTGGCTGGTAGTGTCTGTTGCTAAGAAGTAGTTGTCTGTAACAGTGTCTCTGCTTCCTACACTTGTAGGCACGCTGTTAGCACCTAGTGTAGAACCGTCGTCTTCAAGTTCGTCTGAAGTATTAAACGTTCCACTTAGAGGTCCTACTAAGATAAGTGTGCTATCACTTGAGACGTCTTCTTTTGCGTAGCCTGTTGCGCCTGTAGTTTGCTGGACAATTTCACTGCCTTTTGCGACAGTTACGTTTCCTGTTAACTGGAGAATCTGTTGTTCGTAACTCTCAGAAACTTGGTCGCCTGTTACAACAGATATAGCAGGAATCTCACTTGAAAGATTTAACCTTTCTTCGAAACCGCTAACAGGGAAAGAAGAAATACCTCTACCAGGAGGTAGTAAGTCTTGGTTAATTTGTCCTTGCGCGTTAAGCTGAACAAGTGCGCCTGGAACTGATGCTGTAGAAACACTCTTGTCAAGAACAGGGTTCAGTCTGTTAGCAATAAACGATCTAATCGCACGCTGAGACGATATTCTTGAATTCTGGGCGCCGCCAGGTTCGTTGTCACCTAGTCCAGTGTCTGTCGATATTTCGTTGATTGTTGCGCCTGTCATTGTGAGCTCAACTACGCTCAGCTCGTTAGCTTCGGCAAAGTTATTAAAGATTACTCTACCACTACGATTTTGTACAGTCATCACGCCGCCGACTTGCCAGTCACCGCGTTGATCTGTACCCGTAGCATATACTCGACCAGGTAAGTCTTCTCTATAAGTGAACTCGTCACCTAGGCTGCAACATAGTACTTCATCAAGTGCGCTAAAGTCTGTACCAGCGCCTGCATATTCCCAAACGTGTGCTGTAGCATTAATAATACTCGGACGGTGAAGTCTAATGCCTAACCCTTCTGCGTTGCTTAGGTTTTGCATTTGACTTGCAGGTACAGTAGAGTCTACGATAATCGTTGCGGTCCTGAACTCTTGAATCCTTGGTGTCACTGAGTTAACTGCTATGCTAACGCTGTTTCCTGCTATACTCGTGATAGTACTTGTTGCGTCAAATACTGTTCGTTGTCCATTAACTTCTTCAACTGAGACAATCAGTGTATCGGTGCCTTCGTCATATGAGTATACATACGCTCTGTTAGGTAAGCCGCCTGTAGTACCTTCGATTTCGTCGCCTGGTTCAAAGGCAAACGATCCTGCTTCTGTAACAAGCTCTTGATACTCCCAGTGCAAGTCTTGACGACGTGCAATAAAGAACTCTTCAGTGTCTGATGAAAATTGATGAGTTCCTGTTGACGTTGCTGTTACATCAACAGCAAACGACAGGCTTTCGTCACTAAACAGTGTGAAGGTATTTGCATCTACTACACTTACATAATAGCTACTGTTGTCAGTTAATCCTGGGATTGCAGGGTTGCCTTCTGCCGAGTAAACTACTAAGTCACCTGTTAAGAATCCGTGCGACGTAATTGTAAATTGATCTGTACCTACGTCTACATCTGTCGACGCATCAAATGTCTCTACGTTTGCAGGTGTCTTGAATTGTGATGTAACATCTGTGTCAGTAGTTAGGTTTCGCAATCTAATTACGTACTCTTCAAGCGGATACCTATCAGTACCTATCAGCCTTATATACTGCTGGCCGCCGATAAGACCTGTGTCAACAACAATACCTCTGTCAGCATTGAAGCTCTCTGAACGATATCCTGCGCTTCTTAGTCCGTAGATACCAAAGTTTGTACCAGTGTTTGCTGCCGCAATAAAACCACCAGACTGTGCAAGCAATGCGTCTGAGCAGAATGAAAATACACAGCTAGTTGCTTGTACGTAACCGTCGTTTGTTGCTAATACCCCGATACCGCCGAATGACACAATCGTGAATGCGAACCCTTGCATAATCATACGCTGAGGTTCTGGTGTTGGAATAGGTGCAGGACGAACCACTTTCGATCCGTCTACGTTTAGACCGTTTGCTCCTAAGAACGACACTAGCAACAAGTTCTGAAGCAACGGTGGTGTTTCGATAACTGGTACCGTGTCTTCTAAACCAAAGTAACCTAATCTATCAACGCCGGTATCAGAAGGGTCATCAAATGCTATCGCCCAATCAAATGTAAACGAAGGATTGCGAGACGCATCTAAGCCATCTCGTAAGATTGTGTTCACAACACCACTGGAGTCTCTAACCCTAAATAGGTCTACGTTAGCGTTCTTCGGACGTAAAACTGTACCACGAGGACGATCAGACTGAATCGTTACACCGTCACTTATTATAACAGGGTTGTCAACTTCGTACTCGCCGCCAGCTACTACCACTGACACTGGTGCTGTATAAAACGACGGCTCAACTACTGCCGGTGAAGTGTCTAATGTGATGATATCCTTAATAGTATCACACTCGTTGAGTACTGTAGTTTCTGCTGCTGCGCCTGTAATCTGTAGATACTTAACCTGATCGTACAAGGTTTGGTAGCTCGTCGGAACGTCTTCATTTTTTATTACATTAACTGTAATGCTACACAGATGGTCTATTGCGTCTACATATTCTGTTTGGTTTGTTATAAGACTATTAGCACTTTCGCCTGCTTTTACAGACTCGCGGTTACCGCCGAGAAACATATCAAACTGCACTGCTTCAATTGTTTTCTGTATTTCTCTGCGCCAGTTTGTTTCGTTATACGTCAGTACTGGATAAGTCGCGTCTACGTAACCGATTGTTTCTTCGATTAAAAAGTCTTTGTTGTCTTCGATTAAACGTTTTGCGTTATGAAATTCTTCGCCAGGATCAGTAGTAGGTATTTTACCCATAGCTGCCGCTAGCTGTGCGCCGCGCTTGATTGTCTTTACAGGGTTGTGGAAGCCATCCGCAGTATCGTCACCGTACTCGTCGCTAACGTAGATTACTAATCCATCGAATGGGTTAATGTTATCCCATACGGTTTGCCCGTCAGGTGTAATACTTAAAATACTTCTGTCGATCGGCAAGGTGTCAGGTAGTTTAAAGATATAGCTATAGTCTACGTTATCTGGAGCAGCTACGCCTACGTACTCGTTGTTATCGGCATCGTTAAAGAACAGTGTCTCAGAAGAGTTAATGTCAACGTTTCCGTCAATAACAATGCCACCTGCATTAATCTGTAGCTTTTGTGTACCATCTACTTCAGCTGTGATTGTTCCTGGGCTAATACCGTCGTCAACTACTGTAAATTTTGTGTCTCGCTGGAAAATAGATTGGGTAACGTCTATGATTGCGTTATCTGATCGCTTGAGGTACAGTTTACCGTCAGCAGTATTAAATGCTAATTCACCTAGTTCCAAATCCCCTGGCAATGGTGGTGTGTTAGCTGTTGAGTTTCTTTTGTGTAAAATTCTAGTTGACATTTATTTTTACCTTGCGTCTGTTGTCATATTTACCATGCTATTAGTAGGTGCCGCCGTCTATAGTGTCGGTCCAGCGTGGAACGTTGCTTGCATCTGTTGTCATAATGCCATAGCTAGTAGTTGCGTTTGAACCTGGGTTGCTTGCTGCTGTTACTTGCAATGCCCCGGCGCTGTTACCGTAAATAACACCGTTTGTTGTAAACGAAGTAACACCAGTACCGCCGTTTGGCACTGTTAATTGTTGGTTTAGTGTTAAGCCAGTTGAGTCTATCAACAGTTCCTGTGTACCTGCAACGAAGAACTCTAATTCGTCGTTGTCAGAATTAGGTGAACTTTCAGCTACAACATAAGTGTCTCTGTCAGTGTCAATAACTCCGCCTAGTGAACCCCATGACGTTCCGTTATAACCTTCAAACGTAACTAAGTCACTGTTATAGCGTATCTGTCCTGTTTCTTCGGTTACTGGGCGCTCGCTTGTTTGGCCTGCTGGTAATTTTAGTGCTGTAGTTGTATTAAACGATGCGTAGCCGTCTACGTCTAAGTTACCGTCAACTTGTGCATTACCTGTTGTTGACAAAGACGAACTCGTTACAGCGTTACCGATTAAGTTACCACGGAAGTTTGTAGCAATAAAGTCGCCATAAGTGCCTGATACTACGCTTCCTGTGATAGTAGCATCCGGAACAAATGCAAAGTAACCAGTTGAATCATCAAACCCAAAGAAACCATTCTTTGCTGACGACCCGTTGTGCCATTTAAAGTTAATACCTCTATCTTGATTGTCATCGCTAGTTAAGGCATTGCCGCTAAGGCCGCCGCCTAACTCAATAATTCTATCTCTAATAACAACGTTGGTACTATTTAAGAAAGTAGACGCTCCGTTAGCTACTAAGTTACCGCTAGCTGTTATATTGTTTGTACCTGTGATGTTACCTGCAACAGTGACGCCGCCGTTAAACGTACCGCCTGTGCTTTGTGGAACAACATCTACAACAGAGAACGTGCCAAACGACAGGATGTTAATGTCGTCGTCTAAACTTGCAGGAGATGTAAGAGTCAGCGTTGTGTTAGTGGTAGTATACTCTTCGTTCTTTTCAAGGACCTGACCGTTTTTAGTTACTACTTCTGTGCCAGCAACGATATTGTATGTCGAACCGTTGTCGTCTAATCCGCTGAACGCTGTTTGTCCTGCAGATGCTGTGAAGTTGTAACGAGCAACGATTTGGCCAAACGGAATCGGTTTCCACTGAACATTGTCCCAGCCTTCGAATCTGCTGTCTGTGCTGTTCCAACGAACGTAACCTTCTTGTGATAGTGTAGGACGTTCGGCAGTTGTACCATACGGCACTCTCATAGCCTTAGTTGTGTCCATTACAACATTGCCTTCGCCTGTTGGTGCAACGTTAATGTCGTTGTCTGCTACAGAAGTTGTAAGGCTATTTGATGTTAGTAACAAGTCGCCTACGTGTGCATCGCGCCATGATTTAGCTGCTGTACCCAAGTCGTATACATCTGGTACGTCTGGTGTAAGATTCGAAGTAAAGTCTGCGCCAATTGTAATTGTGTCAGTGTCTTCGTCGCCAAATGTTAAGTTGCCGCCGATAACAACATTACCAGTTACGTTTAGGTTGGCATTAATTTGTGCATCACTGTTTAGAACAATTTCGCCCGTGCCTGCTGCTCTTAGTTCTAAATCTAAGTCTGTAACGTTAGTACTAATTTCTGCTTGGGCGTTTTCACCAAGGATGGTTACACTACCAAGAGCTAATTCAGGCGGTTGATTTGCATCAGATACTGTAAAAGAGTCGTTAATAATTACAGAGCTACCTGGTGCGGTGTTAATTAGAATGTCGCTGCCAAACGTGTGCGTGATTTCGTTTTGACTGAATGATAAGTCGTTTATAATAACGCTGTCTGTGTCTGTCGCGCCATTAAGAATTAGGTTACCAGTTAAAGGACTGATGTTTCTGTCGTTGATATAAACATCGTCAATTGTTGCTTCGCCGGCTAAAAAAGAAGTTGTTTGTGAGGTACCAGTGATATCTAAATCAACGCCTGGGGTTGCGTTGTTTACACCGATTCTTGAATTATTTACATCTACATAAAGGAGATCTGTCTCTACCGCTAAATCAATTCCATTTCTTTCTAGGTTCGCCTTGAGTAGCGGACCCGATATACGACCTACATTAGCCATCATCTCTCCTTCTATGGGGATCCTGTCCCTCTAACCACCTTACATCGCGGGTTAACCACGGTCTGTTCCTGCAGAACTCCTTTCTGCATCGTAAGTATTTATCGTTTTTACAGAATAAAAAAGCTGCATATAGCAGCTTTATTTGTCGAAGTTGTGAATTGCGATTACTGGCTTTCCGTCGTCTGGTGGTGACTCGAATTCAACGAAAGTTCCGACTCCAGGCTCTGTCACTGTTTTATTGTAAATAGAAAGATACGGAGTACTAAAGTACCCAATGTACAGTCTGTTAGAATCTACATATATTTCGTTGCCGAAATCAAAGTCAGTAGGAGTACCACTTACAACACTAAAGTCTGACTTATCGACTATAGCCAGACCTTCGTTGGCGCCGAAACTACCGTTTACTGCTAGATATAAGTAATTTTCATCGTCTCGCACATCATTGATATTGTCTGTCAGAGTCGGCCCTGTTACTGTAGTGAAGTCTGTTTTGTCAAGGACAGTAAGGTAAGGAGCGTTACGATGACCTACATATACGTATGTGTCATCAGATGTAATACCGTTTACTTCGCCAGGAGGTTGTGGAATTCCTGTTTGTATTGTATAACTATTCTTGTCAATAATAGATAAGTATTCTGAGGCGACACCCGGGCCACCGGCGTATATGTACGTGTCGTCAACATGTAGTGTGTTTATCTCAGACCCTACTGAAATTCCTGGCAGTGTTTGAACTACGCTGAAATCCGTTTTATCCATAACAGTTAAGTAAGGTGACTGGTTTTGCCCGATATAAACAAAATTTGCGTCATCAGCTAAAGCTGTTACCGGACGACTAAAAGTCGGTGTTCCTGGCACTATGCTAAAGTCTGTCTTGTCAAACACTTTAAAGTGGTCGCCACCGTCGCTATCACCAAAATAGATATAATTTGCATCAGATATTACAGCATTACCACGAAACGGGCTCGTGTCCGAGTAAGTAAACTCTGTAGTAAACGTGTCTACGTCGTAAACTGTTAGCGTCGGTGTGCCTTCGACAGCAACATACAAGTACGATTCGTCAGCATAAACGCCCCAAACAGTTCCAGGTGCCACTGGCTAGTTAGTACCGAAGATAAACTAATACTGCCAGGAGAACTTTGTTGGGTTAGAACATAGTTATGAATCTCAACGCTATTACCATCTAACAAAGGTCCAGGAATTTGGTATACGTTTTCGACATATACCATAATACTTTGCGAGCTTGCTGGATCTGGATAATCAGTATCGCCTGAGTTTAACGGACCAAAAAGAACTTTACTGCTAGCCGTGTCGCCGTCGCCTAAGTACTGTGTAACGATACCTGGGTCACGAAAAGGCTCTTTAAAACCTACTTCTCTCCAGGCACCGTCTTGATATGCTTCAAACTCATTATCATCAGTATTGTAGCGAAGATGCCCTTCAGTTGGGTTTACTGGACGTTCTGCTTCTGTTCCCTTAGGAATTAGCAAAGTGTTTGTGCTGTCCATGATAACTTGATCATCAACATCGTACTTTACACCGTTACCTTTAATGTTTCTAAGGTTTGTATTCTGCGCTTTTAGTAGTCTCATTAGACCTCCAAGTAACTCACAGTGACTACAAGATTGCCTGGACCAGTTCCGCCATCAATTGTAATTTTGTCACCTGGTTCTAAGATGATCTTTTCTGAGTCGAAGGTAAAAGTCTCGCCAGCAGGCAGAGAAAGTCTTCGGACCACTACGTTGTCATCTGGCGACACGGCTTGTCCATTAGGCACAAGATACATGTCAAAAGCAGCTTCTTCTGCTTCCGGACTTGCACCAGCTGGGTCGTATTTGTTACATACTAATATTGTCGTAATTGCATACCTTGTTTCAGCAGGAACAGTTAAGATATCCCAACGATACTCGTTACTGGCTCCGCCGTTATCAACAATTGGTACATTTACTATTGCCATTTTCTATTCCTATTAAAAGATCATGCTGTACACAATCGCTCTATTCTTACTTAGTAACTCGTCTCGATTTCCTTGGTCACTAACGAA
>Ga0102926_1002441_pt1 | contig 10774 bp, 9 predicted proteins | sample SalPonR1_A_D2_MG_FD_78173 | JGI IMG/M metagenome (GOLD analysis project Ga0102926, IMG submission 78173) | Salt pond soil microbial communities from South San Francisco under conditions of wetland restoration - Salt Pond MetaG R1_A_D2_MG | ecosystem: Environmental > Aquatic > Marine > Intertidal...
GCTTTGGCTTCACCTATTCCTTTGTTTTTAATAAGTTCGTTAACACCTAGTTTTCCCAGTTCGTTTAAATTGTTTTTTACATTTTTAAGGATGCGCTTAGACAGATCCACTGCCGATTCGTTTTTTGTTCCAGAACCAATTAATAAGGCTATGATTTCGGCATTGCTTAAACTTTGAATTCCTTTTTTTAAGAGCTTTTCTCTGGGTCGATCTTCAACCGCCCATTCTTTTATCTTTAGGTTATATTTTTCGGCCATTTTTGTGATGAAATTAATTTTAGGATTAAGTTAATAATAAATGAGCGAAAAATAAAAAAGGCATGAAAAAATCATGCCTTTATAAAATGGTAAATACCACTATCTTTATAATAAGGGTTTTAATTTTCCTTCCAAATTACTTTTTGGTACAGCCCCCACTTGTTTATCAACAATCTCGCCACCTTTAAAAAATAAAACGGTAGGAATATTTCTTATTCCATATTTTGAGGCTACACCAGGGTTGCTATCCACATCAAGCTTCGTACATATCACCTGATCTTTATAGTCTTCAGATAATTCTTCGACAATGGGGCCTATCATACGGCAGGGACCACACCATTCCGCCCAAAAATCTACAATTACAGGTTTGTCTGACTTTATTACAACTTCTTCGAAATTGGAATCATTAACTTCTACGGTCATAATTTTTAATTTTTTATGTTATTATTAAATTGTTATTTCTTAAAAGAGTTATGTTGCATAGATACAAATTTACGGATAATTTGTTTAATTTATCGAATATTGTATCTCACTTTTTTCATCAAGGTAGTTAATCAATTCGTTTGTAATATCTATCCGCTCTGATCTTGAGAACATGTTGACAACAATATTTTCTTCGGTATCTACAATTTTAAATTTTAAGATTGCTTTCCCTTTTTTCGTTAATGCAAACTCCTTTATTTCTTCAATTAGCCCATTAGAAATACTATTTAGCGGGATGGTTAATGAAATACTTTCAACTAAATCTTCGCGTACCTGGCTTAATAACATGATTTGTTTGATCTTAAATTCAAGTTCGTTATCCCGGTATGGTTTTGGTTGCGCTTTCCCTTTAATAAGTAACGAATAATCTTCATAACAATATTTTCTAAAATTTTCATAATCTTTACCAAAAAGAGCAAACCGATATGATTCGGAATAATCCTGTAAAGTTAAAAAACCATAAGGATTCCCATTCTTTGCAATAGCATGCCTAACTTCAGTAACAATACCTGCGATGGTTAATTCTCTTCCTTTGATATTGTTTAAATCATCAAAATCAGCTAATGTGGCGTTACAAAATTGCTCAATTTCCATTTTAAAGTCATCTAATGGATGTGCCGATAGATATACGCCAATGATTTCTTTTTCACGCTTTAATTTTTCAAGTTTTGGCCAATTTTCTTCAGTTGGGATTGGTGGTTTTGAAATTTCTATTGTGTCTTTTCCACCAAATAGTGATTGTTGTTGCGTATCTTTATCGTGTTGGAACATGTTTCCATACCGGATAAGGCTTTCAATAAATGTACTTTCTTTATTTTCGGTAGTAACAAAGTACTGCCCCCGTTTTACTTTATCAAGATTATCAAAAGCACCAGCGGTAGCAAGAGCTTCAATGGTTTTCTTGTTTATTTGAGCGAGGGCTACCCGTTCAACAAAATCATAAATATTTTTAAAAGGTCCGTTTTCGTTTCTTTCTTTAATAATTTTAATTACCGCATTTTCTCCAACACCTTTAATTGCTCCTAATCCAAAACGAATGTTTCCCTCTTTATTTACATTAAATTTCAGTCTGCTTTCGTTAATGTCAGGACCTAAAACGGATATCCCCATCCTTTTGGCTTCGTCCATGAAGATGGTTATTTTTTTAATGTCGGTAAAGTTTCGACTTAAAACAGCGGCCATGTATTCGGGAGGGAAATGGGCTTTAAGATATGCTGTTTGATAAGATACGTATGCATAGCAGGTTGAGTGTGACTTGTTGAATGCATATTGAGCAAAAGATTCCCAGTCGTTCCAAATTTTATTTACAATTTTAATGTCGAACCCATTTTGCTTACATCCGGCAGTAAATTTTTCTTTAAGCTGCTCCATCAGGTCTTTTTTCTTCTTACCCATGGCTTTTCGCAACGAGTCGGCTTGTCCTTTGGTAAAGCCCGCAAGCTTTTGTGAAAGAAGCATCACTTGTTCCTGGTAAACGGTAATCCCATAAGTGTCGCGTAAGAATTCTTCCATCTCCGGAAGGTCATAATTTATGGGCTCTTTACCGTGTTTACGGGCAATGAATGAAGGGATATAATCCATGGGCCCCGGGCGATATAACGCATTCATCGCAATCAGATCGTCGAATCGGTTTGGTTTTAGCGCTTTTAGGTGTTTTTTCATGCCGGGTGATTCGAACTGGAAAAGTGCAGTTGTTTCGCCCCGGCTATAAAGTTCCAACGTTGTTTCATCATCAAGCGGAATGCTTGATATATCTATGTCAATATTATGGGATTCTTTTACGTTTTCAACGGCATCTTTTATGATAGAGAGCGTTTTAAGACCCAGAAAATCCATTTTTAGCATTCCGACTGATTCTACATGGTTTCCGTCGTATTGGGTGACTAAAAGTTTAGAATCTTTTGAAGTGCAAACCGGAATATGCTCTACTAAATCGTTTTTTCCAATAATTACACCACAAGCATGAAGCCCCGTGTGTCGTACTGATCCTTCGAGTGTTTCGGCAAACTTTAGTGTTTTTACAATCAGTTCATTGTCTGATTTTTTTGCATTGTTTAGTTCAGGAACTTCTTCGAAAGCTTTTTTTAACGATGTTCCGGGTTTTTCGGGCACAAGTTTAGACAATCGGTCTGCTTCGCTTAATGGTAATTTTTCAACACGAGCAACATCGCGGATAGCCATTTTTGCAGCCATGGTTCCAAAAGTGATGATGTGTGCTACTTTATTGTATCCATATTTATCAACCACCCAATCCAGCACTTTCTCCCGGCCGTCTTCATCAAAATCAATATCTATATCGGGCATCGATATCCGATCGGGATTCAAAAAACGCTCAAAAAGTAAATTGTATTGTATAGGATCAATATCGGTTATCCGATTACAGTAAGCTACTACAGAACCGGCTGCGGAACCTCGACCCGGGCCGACAGATACATTCATTTCACGAGCTGCATTTAAAAAATCCTGCACAATTAAAAAGTATCCAGGAAAACCCATGTTTTTTATTACTGAAAGCTCAAAATCAATCCTTTCACGTATTTCGTCCGTAATTTCATCGTATCGTTCTTTTGCTCCTTCGTAGGTGATATGTCGCAAATATTCGTCTTCATTGTCAAATCCTTCGGGGAGCTTAAATTCAGGCATTATTGGGGCTCGATTTAGCTCAAAATCTTCTATTTTGGCAACAATCTCATTGGTGTTTTTTAATGCTTCAGGAATATCTTCAAAAAGTTTTGTCATTTCTTCTTGAGTTTTGAAGTACTCCTGTTTGGTATAGCTCATTCGGGTAGGATCGTCGAGATCTTTACCTGTATTTAAGCAGATTAACCGATCGTGTGCTTCGGCATCTTCAGCGTTTATAAAGTGGACATCATTTGTTGCGATTAATTTGATATGGTGTTTTTGGGCAATATTAATTAATGCTTGGTTTACGATTATTTGATTCTCATAAACATCTTTATCTTTTTTAGGATCACCAGATGGATGGCGTTGTAGTTCTAGATAAAAATCATCACCAAAAATTTCTTTAAATTGCAGCGCTATTTCTTCTCCGGCTTTCTCTCCTTTATTCATGATGGCCTGAGGAATTTCACCTCCCAAACATGCCGATGAGGCAATAATTCCTTCATTATATTTTTTTAATAATTCCCAGTCTATGCGAGGGGTATAATAGAATCCTTCTGTCCACGCCAGAGAAACAAGTTTGGTTAAATTTTTATATCCTGTTAAATTTTTTGCCAGCAAAATAAGGTGATATCCGCTGCGGTCTTCTTTTCCTTTTTTTTCTTTTCGGCTACCTTCAGCAACATAAGTTTCACATCCGATGATAGGTTTTATATCTTGTTTTTTGGCTTCGTTAAAAAAATGTTTTACTCCAAACATGTTGCCGTGATCGGTAATACATACCGCAGGCATTCCATCGTTTTTTGCTTTTTTGATGAGCTGGGCAATTTCTGAGGCTCCATCTAAAATTGAATATTGCGTGTGTACATGTAAATGAGTAAAAGTTGTCATTGTAAGGTGTTGATTTATAATTGATTGTTTCGGACTTCCATGTTGTTATTCGAAGGTTAAAATTATAAAAATACCTTCGATTATGCTTAGTGATGTTAATAAGTATTTAAAAAATATACAATTATTATCTAACTCAAATCATTAACAAAATTTTGTGACTTTGGTTTTTTATTTTTGTGAAGTTTAAATGGTTTTATAAAAATGATCTGTTCGTTTTGAGAGGGATGATTATTGGAATTTCTGCAAGGAATCTTTTTATTATTAATCGATTAATAATATTTTATAATTGAAATAAAATTGTATCTTTGCCGGACATTTTAAAAAAGTAGGTTTAATTAAAATTAAAAAGAAAGAGTATGCCTGTAAAAATTCGATTAACAAGGAGAGGTAGAAAAAAATTACCTTATTATCACATTGTTGTCGCAGATAGCAGGGCGCCACGGGATGGTAGATATATTGAAAGCATAGGAACTTACAGTCCTATAACAAATCCTGCTACTATTGAACTTGATTTTGATAGAGCATTAGATTGGTTACAAAAAGGCGCTCAACCTACTGATACTTGTAGAGCTATCTTGTCGTACAAAGGTGTTTTAATGAAAAAACACTTACTCGAGGGAGTAAAAAAAGGTGCTTTAACTGAAGAGCAAGCTGAAGAAAGATTCCAAAGCTGGCTTAAGGAGAAAGAAAGCAAAATTGAAGCTAAGCGCGAACAAATTCGAAAAGGTGTTGCCGACGATGATAAAAAACGGTTGGAAGCCGAAACGAAGATTCGCGAAGCAAGAGCTGAAGAATTAGCCAAGAGAAATGCTGAAGCTGCCGCTGAGGAAGCAAAAGCTACTGCAGAAGAAACTAAAGAAGCTAAGACAGAAGAAGAAGCTCCTGAAACCGAAGATGTAAAAGCTGAAGAGAAACAAGTTGAGGAAGCGAAAGCTGAAAAACCTCAAGAAGAAGCTGAAAAATCTGAAGAAGAAGCTCCAAAAGCTGAAAATAAAGACAATGCCAAAAAAGGGTAAGCCTATTTTCATGCATGATTAAGGATAATCATTTTTTAGCAGGATCTCTTTTACGAACCTTTGGTTCAAAAGGAGAAATAATCCTTAAATTTAAAAATGATCTTCCTGAAAAAATAAAAAAACTGGAATCAATTTTCATCGAAGTAGATGGGAAATTGGTTCCTTTTTTTATTGTTGCTATTCAAGGAAAATCAATGAATACTGCATTGGTAAAACTTGAAGGTATCGACAGTGAAAAAAAAGCACATGAATTTATCAATGCTGATTTTTATTTGTCTGAATCACAGATAAAAATTTTAGACTATTCAACGGAAGAGTATATTGATATTACCGGATATACAGTAAAAGATCAGCATAATACACTAGTTGGTTACGTTCTTGAATTTATTGATATTCCGGAGAACCCTTTATTAAAGGTTAAAACATCCGCTAACGAATTGCTTTTACCCGCTAACGATGAGCTTATTATTGAAGTTGATGATGATGAGCGATATATTTTACTTCATATCGTTGATGGGCTGTCCGATATGGATTAGTTTATTGTTTAAAATCAATATCTTTTTCAAATTGTATAATTTTTTGTCGCCACTTATTCGGTATAGGGCAGGGTTTGTCTGCCGAATCATTATAAGCAACCATTACCGAGTCGCAGGTAGCTTTTACTTCGTTTGATTTTTTGTGTATTATTTTTTGAAACATTTTAAGGCTTTTATTGCCTAACGTATATATTTTTGTTAATACCTCGACCTCTTCATCTATAAATATAGGGCGAATAAATTCAAGGGTTACTTTTGCTAAAACAAGGCCCTTTGTCTGCCATTGGATTTTTTTTTGAAAAATCTGTTCGATATAATCTGATCGGGCGAGGTCAAAATAGTTTTGGTAAACCGAATTATTTACATGCTTTAAGAGGTCAAAATCATTAAATCTTATTTGGACAGGGATTTGATGAAAAAATTGAAAATTATCAGTCATTATTTAAATCTTGGGATTCAATATCTAACTCTTCGTAAATAGAATTTTGGCTTTTAAACTCCGGAACAATCTCTTTCATTTTCCTAACAATTTCCATGTTGTTATGTTCTCTTTGTAGTAAAATAAGTTGCTGAATATCCCACTTTACTTGTTCAAAATCATAGGTTCTTACTTTGGCAATCATAATTTTTGAATGGTGGGTAGGGATCGTGTTTTCTTTATCGTTTAAAAGTTCTTCGTATAATTTCTCTCCCGGCCTTAATCCGGTATATTTAATTTGTATATCTTTTCCAATTTCTAATCCGGAGAGTTTTATCATTTTTTTTGCCAGATCGATAATTTTAACTGATTTTCCCATATCGAACAGGAAAATCTCACCAGCTCTACTAATTGCTCCAGCTTCGATTACCAGTTGACAAGCCTCGGGTATCGTCATAAAGAAACGGGTAACTTCAGGATGAGTTACCGTAACAGGGCCTTCTTTATCAATTTGTTTTTTAAATCGTAAAATTACTGAGCCATTAGAGCCAAGTACATTCCCAAACCTTGTGGTAATAAAATTGGTGTTTGATACCTGGTTAAAAGCTTGTACATATATTTCGGCAATTCGTTTCGAAGCACCCATTACGTTGGTGGGATTCACTGCTTTATCTGTGGAAACCATCACAAATTGTTCAACTTTAAAGGTATGTGCGATATCGGCTAACATTTTGGTGCCCATGATGTTCGTTCTTAATGCTTCGGTAGGATTGCTCTCCATCATAGGAACGTGCTTATAGGCAGCAGCATGAAAAACAATTAAAGGTTTATATTCTTCGAATAGTTTTTGGATACGGTATTCATCTGCAATATTTCCAATGACAATTTCAAAATTATAAAAATTAAACTTCTCCTGTAAATCAAGTTCCATATCATATAAAGGAGACTCTGCCTGGTCGTAGAGAACTATTTTGCTTGGGTTGAAGGTGATTAATTGACGTACAATTTCACTGCCAATAGAACCAGCAGCACCTGTAACTAGGATACATTTATTTAATAGTCTCTTTTTAATTTTATTGACATCCAGAATAATTGGTGGTCGCTCCAGTAGATCTTCAATTTTAATTTCTTTAATCTGGTTAAAGCTTAGTTCTCCATTAATCCATGTATTAACCTCGGGTAAAGTAAGTACTTTAATATTGTTTTGTAGGGATTGTTCAATAATAGATTGTTTTTCTTCCGAATCAATATTTTCTTTGGCGATAATTAATTTTTCAATATCATTTTTTTTCGAAAGGCTATCCAAATACTGTGGGTGATAGATGGTGACACCTTCGAGTGTTTTGCCAATATTCGTATGATTAATATCCAAAAAAGCCAATACTTTGTGTTTGCTTTCTGCATCACGATCTAGTGTTCTTTTGGTAATTACACCAAATTGATCTGCTCCATATATAACAATGCCTGTTTTTTCTTTTGTGGGATTGTATAATTCCTGATAAATAATTTTTGTGGAAAGCCGAAATGATACCATTAAAAAAATGGTGATGAGGAAATCTATAGCAATGATTGAAAAAGGAATAATGAATGTGGCATTGATTAAATAATAATTTGAAATATTAATTATTACAAAAAGGATACTTCCGGTGATCGCGACGATGAAAATTCGTTCGGTATCTTTAGCCCCTGAATACCTTATAATACCTGCGTATGTTCTAAATATTAGAAATGTAATAGAGCGAACAAACAAAACAAATGGGATGATAAAGTTCAGACTATTAAAATAAGGCTGAGGAATATCAAAATTAAATCTTAGTAAAAAGGCTAAGGAAATTGATATGGCACATATAAATAAATCGATCAGAAAAACAATCCATCTTGGAGTATATGATTTTGGGAACCAGATCATAGTAATATTTTAAAATTTTATCTTAAAGAAAGTATCCAATAGTTCAAAAATAAATAAAAATATTGCAGGAAATGTAATTTTAATGCTTCTTTTATTCAACAATATTCAGAATTTTCAGCATTTCATCGATGAAAAAAAATAGTTAAAAGTCAACAGGTATTATTTTCTAATCACTTCTATTTCTCCGTTGACTCCAAGTTTTATAATTCCCGACGGAGAGGTTTGTGTATAATCATTTTGTCTCCATTGCACGATATAATCAATCAAATCAAAGATTTGAGGATTAATTGCTGAAAAATTACCAGGAGCTTTTTCTCCACTTACATTGGCTGAGGTAGCGACAATTGGTTTTCTAAATCGTTCTATCAACTTTTGTGTAAAAGGGTCGTTGGTTATTCGTATACCAATGCTACCATCACTGGCAACAAGGTTTTTAGCTAAGTTTTTTGCTTGTGGATAGATAATGGTTAATGGTTTGTCTGCCAAATCGATTAAATCCCAGGCGATATCAGGCATCTTATGGACATAGGAGGGAATTTTCCCTGCATTATCCAACAATACGAGCATGCTTTTCTGGTCGCTTCGTTTTTTTATTTGATAAATACGTTCAACTGCTTTTTCGTTGGTTGCATCACAACCAATTCCCCAGATGGTGTCGGTAGGGTATAAGATAATCCCTCCATTATACAAAAATTTTAAACAATTTTGAACATCCTGGATCATACCTTTTATATTACGTTACCAAACATTTTTATCATTTTTCTTTTCCTGCTCCAGGGTAGTTTCCTATATTCAGGGATCGGATTTTCCTTGATGTATTTTTCTACAGCATCAACCATTCTTTTAGAGGATTTTCCATCAGTATAAGGATGATAGTTGTTAATGATCCAGTTCCTTTGATCTTTAAACGTATCTTCGATAATTGTGTTATTTACAGATGTAATCAGTTGTTTTGGATTTGTAATATTTCCCCACTTAATATTTTTAGATTTGGATTTATAGGTTATTGCGGGTTTGTTTAAAAGTAAAAACTCATAAACAACTGATGATGTATCACTAATCATTAAATCCGATAATAGAAGATATTTGATAATATTACTTTCTTCGATGACTTTCGCATTAGGGATTGCTTTGCATAAAGACTTATATTCTGACACCACTTTATTATCCATTAAATCATGGAATTTTATTAAAAGCAAGTTTTCGGTATTGGCTAATGTTAAAATAGTATCTTTTAAATCAATTGCTGATGTTAGTGAGGGAGAAAAAGTTGGTGCATACAGAATAATTTTTTTTACTTTATATTTATTTAGTAATTCTTTTTTATCTGTATGGTATAAATCTTTCTGTAAAAAAAGTTGATCTAATTTTGGCCAACCTGTCTCAATTACTTTAAAATCTTTATGTTTTTGGGCAAGAATTTTAAATTTATTGGTAAAATAAGGACCTTGTGTTAAATATAGGTCGAAATATTTACGAATTCGAAAATGTCCCTTTTTTTCACCTGCCAGTCCATGGAAAACCTGTACTTTTAATCCTCGTAAATAGTGCGGTACTTCATTCCCCGGAACAAAAATAACATCATTATTAAAGTTATGAATTTTTTGAATATTGGTTGTAAAATCACATTCTTTTTTAAAAGGGAACTTATTGACAATATCAATCGGGACAAACCATTTAACTTCGTGGTTTTGTGAAATAAGTTCGTTGTGTAATGGTTTTAGAATACCAAATGCATAAGGGTTTTTACAAAAAAGAGTAGTTCTCATATTATCCTATTTGAACATCTTGTTCACATTTTTTAAATCTTCAACAAAATCAACCTCCATGCAGTTGTATTTTGATATATCTACAGCGTTTACTTTGATATGATCTTTTTGAATGGCCAGTTCGATGCCCCGCTCAAAATAATCGTTATCGTTACATTCTTCTAATCGTTTAATAAAAAAGTTAATATCTTTGGAAGAAATAAAGTTAATGCCAACAGCTTCTCCAAGTCCGGGGTTAACACTTTTAGAAATTTTTTTAATAAATCCATCACTATCTAATGAATATTTAACTTCTTCTTCACCCACTTCTTCATTGTTTACTGAAACAAACGATTCATTTTTGTTGATGTATGGAGTAAGTAAGTCAAAAATACGTTTGTCAAAAACCACATCTCCATTGAGCCATAATACCGATTCGCTATGGTACTTCTTTAATGCTTTTAATAAACTTTTTGATGTATTGGTTTGATCGAAAACCGGATTGTATATATAGGTAGCATCGGACATACTTTCCATAATAAGATTTTTTTTAAACCCTACTACTATATTGATATCATCAAAATTAAAATAGGAAGTTAAATTGTTGATTTGCTGCTTCATAATGGTGTCTCCGTTTTTTAATGGAGTTAGTGGTTTTGGGAAAGGATTTCCTAATCTTGATCCAATGCCTGCTGCTAAAATAACTATTTTCATGATCTGTTTATTATGCGATTGTAGTTGTATATTTTCCTTTTTTGCCTATTTTTTTTTAATCAAACTTAAGATAGCAAAGATAAAATTTTTATTAAGAACGTTAGAAAAAGTATATAATTAAAAATTTATGTATAAATAATTGGTATCCTAGCTGTTGTAATATATTGTTGCAGATTCACA
>Ga0102926_1002443_pt1 | contig 10774 bp, 18 predicted proteins | sample SalPonR1_A_D2_MG_FD_78173 | JGI IMG/M metagenome (GOLD analysis project Ga0102926, IMG submission 78173) | Salt pond soil microbial communities from South San Francisco under conditions of wetland restoration - Salt Pond MetaG R1_A_D2_MG | ecosystem: Environmental > Aquatic > Marine > Intertidal...
TATGTTTGGTATTATAACTATTGTTACTACCCATATCGGTATCATTGGATTTAATCCAAAAAACACTATGAATAATATAGTTAATACTGCAGATGAAATAAATTGTGTTCCATAAACAAAATCATATATGAATTTTAGTCTTGTTCCTTTCAATAAAGCTAATATCACACCAAACACTAAAGCTAATATGCACGACACAAAAACCCTTATTAATGTCTTTAAAAAGTTACTCCAAAATATTTTTGTTTGTAAAAAAGATACAATAAAAGAAAATATATGGCTAGGTTTAGAAACTATAAATGAAAAGTTCCCAAATTCCCAAATACCTAATATTATTGATATCAATAATAATAGATAAGGCCATTGTTTTCTCATCTTATAAATATCTTATTTAAATCTGGTACTTCGTCAATAACTCCTCTCATTACAGCTGTCTCATAAAAATCATGATAAGCGGCAATATCACGTCCAGTAACATGACCAGCTCTTTCTTCATATTGTGATTTTAAAAGAGTTAATTCATATGAAGTTCCAGATTGTTCTGATTCCATCCTGGATACTTCTTCAGCATTGTCTTTATACCACGAATAAGCCTCCGTAAAGTAATCAATTATTTTATTGAATGTTCTAGGGTCTGAATCATAAAACTCCTTCTTAACTACAAAGAATGATGCTGGTGGAACTGTCCCATACCAATAATACATTTGTTTATTAAAATCAACTAATGTTTTATATTTTGTATCAAAATCATCAGTTAAAATATAATCACTATCAAACATTGATGCATCTAATTTTCCTTCTTCTAAAAGGATGGGTGCCATATTGCTATCGACAACTTCAAAATTAACTTTATCTAAATCTACTTGATATACTTGTCTAAGAACTGTCATGAAAGCTATAGTTGAACCATCGGCTAATCCTTGTATTCCAACAGTCTTTCCTTCCAATTGTTTAGGATTTGTAATATCACTATCTTTTAATATTACAACTTGTCCCATAGTTTTATTATCTGGACCAAGAATTTCTCTATAGTATGGAGTTAATACTTTAAATTCTTCTCCTTGTAAATATACCTTACCAACATTAATATTTGAAAGAACTCCTATCGTTGGTTTTTTAGAAGCTAAAGTATACAATTCTCCTTGATTATAATCTGTTTCTTTCAAATCAATATTTATTCCTTCTGGAGAAGTTACTTTATCATTTTTCATTGGATATAATACTCCATTAAATTGTATTGATGTTACAACCAAATCAACATCATCTATCCTATCTCCTGTTGCGTTCAACCCATCGGTTGTATCTTTTGAACATCCAGTCATTGTTATTGCTAAAAGCAAAACACCAAGCATTAGTATAATTCCTAATTTCATTTTTTAACCTCTAATTTCCTATCTATAATAGGATTTATTTTATTTATATTTTTGAACTCTTTAAACTCAACTTTCACTGGAACAAATTGTTCATCTTCTATTCCTTGTTTCCAAGTATATCCTTCACTTATTTCAAAGTGTTCTTCAAATAATCTTGCTATTTTATTTTGTGTTTCTTCTGTTTTTTCTATTGGTGTTACATATAATGTTAATTCTGATTTTACTATTCCATCATCCTCAACCTCATCAAAAGCTATTTGGTAATCGCCATTTATTAAATCTTTTATTTTTGATATGGCATAATCTACTTTATCTTTAAATACTACAACACCATTAATTTTTACACAATCATTAACTCTTCCTATTATCGAATATATATCTTTTCCGTCCATAGACTTTCCTCCTCGTTTAATAAACAAGTCTCCTGTCTTATATCTAATTATAGGATTATCTTTACTTAATCTTGTTATAACTAATTCTCCTGGAACTCCAGGTTTGACTTCATTGTCGTCTTCATCTAAGAACTCATATATAAAATCTCCATTTTCAAATAAACAAAAATCGTTACCTGTGATTCCACAAGGTTGATGCATTGAATTTAATGTTTCTGCCATACCATATTGCATAACAATATTCGTATGACCTACGCTGTTTTCTTTTATTTTTTTCTCAACTATTTTGGATATTCCTGAACCTGCAAGAATCCAATAGTCTACTTCATGATTAAGTTTTTTTAAAATTGGAGCCAATTTCAATGCTATAGTTGGTGAAGTTCTTATTATATTAGAATTGGTTCTGATTATGTGAGCTACCGTATATGATAAATCGTATGGGTTTCCAAATGAAACTTGTGAATTGCATTTCAACATATGTCTAGCAAATATATATGCTAATGAATAATTATGAACTATACAAACTCTGTCTCTACCATTAAGCCACAAATACCATGTGACATCTTTATATCTGTTTGCAGACGCTTCTATCTCTGATTCTGAATGATTAAACATCCCCATCATGTTAGATGTTCCAGATGTGACTCTTGTGAATATTCCTTCTTTTACATCATCAGAAGTTAATTCGATGTTGTTACCATTAAATACTTGCAACAATGATTTTTTATCTATAAAAGGTAATTTTTTAAATTCTTTTATATCGTCATATAGTGCAGTGTAGAAATCATTATGTTCTTTAACATAACTTATTAATTCATCAATATCCATTTTATGATATTAAATCATTACACATATATAAATGTTTCTATTTTTAACAACCTAACATAGAATATTTTACTTTAGTGTCTTGTGGTACAGCCATAGGTTGTGAGTTATCAACATCTGCAATTACAGTATCAGACACATGGTCTTCATATGATGACATCGCAGATTGTTTTACAATATTAATAGGATTATCAGCATGCATGTCTTTTGTCGCTAATACTGCTGTTGCTGCAGATGCAACTACTGTTCCTGCTAAAATTATAGCTCCAACCTTTTTTAAATGTTTCACCATATTGTTTATTAACCTCTACTCATTTATATATATATTTATTATTTATTTAAAATGTTATACAAAAAATCTCTTTCATCACTTATATTTATCTTATTTTCTCTTTCGGTATAATCTTCAAGTTCCATAGTATCATCTAAAATAAACACTGCCTCAGACCATCTCATAAAATTAAGATGAAACATACTTTCTACTAAAACATAATTTTGGTACTCCTCACATATGTCGTCACTAGGCCCTTCAAAATATTTCATGCTTTCTTTAGGATTTATATCATTATAAGCTTCATCATATAAAAAATACTTTGTATTTATCTGGTTGTATACTCTCCACATTGCATTTGTTTCTTTATCTATATTGTTAGACATTAATGATAGTTTTATTTCTTTTTCATATAAATCAGAAACTATCTTCATATTGTTATATGTTGGGGAATTAATAAATTTCTTCTCAATGTTAGTTTCTCCCAAATATTCATTTGTTATTATTTCTTCTTGTATATATTTAATCAGATAAAAACTTATTCTATCTTCCTCTATAAAAGGACAATTACATCCTGCAAACGGCATATCCCATACTCCTTTATATTTATAATCTTCTACTATTCCAGTTTGGCCATGAATGTTTGCATAAAACATATGAGCATAAAAATCATCATCAACGCCATAAATTTCTGTGTATTTTCCAGCATAACAGGTCAATGGTATTTTTGTTAAAAATAAATCATTTACAGTATATGAATCAATTTTCTTTTGTGTTGACACATCATCTTTTGAACTTTCAACATATAGTTTTAACATTTTTAAAGCTTCATCTTTTGTCAGCATATCACTAATATCTATAGTATCTGTCCTAGATAATTGTGGCATTGGATATGATTCTATATTATAAATACTTGTTCCTTTATGTGAATATTTCTTTTCTCTGTTATGTATTTTTTCAACCATTGCATAACCATTATCAATATTTTTAATAAAATATTGTCTAAGGTTCTCTAACGTTATAACTTTATCATTTTGCATAACAAAATTTATTTCTTCATCTATATCCAATAAACTTTGTAAGAATTTTTGATTATCAGCGATATAAGCAAAAGCCGTATTATATTGTTGGTCTATCATAAGATGTAAATTGTCATGTGTTGGGTTTCTAAAATATCTGTTATGTGTTATCTGTGATTTTTCTAATTCTTTTAAAAAATCTTCAGGATATAAATCAAGTTCGTATTCTGCACATTCTGAATATCTATTTAATTTTGGTTGTGAATAAATATTCTGATGTTCTTCAAAATTATAAGAGTAATATATTGGGTCAAATAATTCAGCATAATACATTTGGTCATGCAACCCATTTCGTATATTAAAATTATTATTAGATACTGTTGTAGTTAAACCTTTCTTTAATACAATAGCAAATAATAAAAGAGCTGCTACAAATAATATTTTATATATTATTTTTTTATCCATTCTGCATCTCCTTATGATATTCTATGTTCTGCATACCACTCTGTTCTAAGTAACGCATTGTTGTTGCTGGGTTTTGATGATTTAATAATTTTTGCAAAACATTAACATCTTTATATTTTGACCAAACCCGTCTTGCATAACATCTTCTATAATCATGAGTTGCAAATGATGAAAAATCAATTCCTAATTTATACATTGCTTGTTTTAAATCTTTATAATATTTTTTATAATTAGATTTAAATAATTTTGTTTCTTTATTTTTTTCATCCAATATTCTTCGTTTTTGTTCGATAAAATAATAATCCATTTCATTAACATTTTTTATTATATAATCTATGATTACTGACTGTATCATTTCATCATGTATAAATACAACATTTCGTTTTTTCCCTTTTCCTTCGATTATTATTCTTAAAACATTCTTATCTTGATATATTTCTGGTATTATATTTCCTCTTTTTATCCTGAAAACATCTCCTGCACGAACTCCTGTCAAGTCTTGTATTAAAGCTATCACTCTATGTTTCATATGCTTCATATTATTTATTATAGAAATAATTTCTTCTTCTTCAAGATATTTTCTTTCACGTTTTATATTAGACGGTACTTCAGGTTTTATCAAGCTATCAATTAATGCTGCCCTTGTTCCTGCATCTTCTATATAATATTCTATGAAAGATTTTAATACACTGTAAACATATGTACTTCGTTTCTTGATACCATTAGATATTATAAATTTATTATACGAATCTATATCATCTAATTTATCATATTGTGATAAGAATTTTTCAACAGTGACAACATATAAATAACGACTTGATTCTGATAGGTTTTTCTTTTCTATTAGATACTGTTCATATAATTGTGCATCAAATAAATTTTTAAAAAACATCTTTTAATCCTCGTCATCTTCATCATCTATATAAATATCCTCGTCATCATCGTTTTCATACTCAGATAAATCACCATCTGTTTTTGGGTCATATTTTATCTGCTCATTCTCCAACTCAATTATTTCACTACCTAGACTTTCAAAATCAACTTTATTTTTCTTACCAACAAGTTCTCGTAGTTCTTCAACTGTTCTTTTATCAGCAATTTCTTTATACTTTTCTGTAGCCATTTCTACATCTGGTTTTTGTTTGAAATCTGGTCTAATAAAGTAGTGGAAATATTGTAATACATCTTTAATAACCATTTCAGCATTATCTAATTCTTGAATGATAATGTATAATCTTTTTTCTGTAAAACCGTGTGTTTCACAATATTTAATCATCTTGTCAATTATTGACATTGCGACATCTATAGTATATACTCCTCTATCTTTTGTTTCAAGATTCATGGTTACTCGTATAGTGTCATTGAATCTTAAAAGCATACGAATATTTTTATATATTTGTCTTAATACTGAATGAACATCATAAACAGCATCTAATGTTCTGGTTTTATGAAGCACTAAATTTTTCATATCTAACAGATAGAAAAGAATGGCCATTCTTTCGTTATATAATATAGATGAATGACTCTTAATTTCTTGAAAACTATTAAAGTTATATTTAGCTGCTCCATTACTTGCTGCCATTATTTAAACACCACAAATTTTAATACTAAACCACCTAAAACAATTGCTCCAATTGCTGCAACTATTAACAATATTATGTTTTGCATGTTAGCTCCACCAGAATCTTTCAATCTAAGTCTGACTGTATTTATTATTTTAGATTGAATATTATGTGGTAATATTGGACTTACAAATTGTTTTATAGTTGAAAAATTAACACTTGTTCTAAGCGTGTCAATTCCTTCTGTCTCTTGAATTATACCACTCATAACACCATGTTTTAACTTTCTTCTATGTTCTTGTTCTTTAAAAACATATGTTAAATCATCTGCCATCTTTGCAGCTTTAACATTAAGACTCATAGCAAAAGATGAATTGAAAGGTATCAACACATTTTTTGTTTGTTTATCAATATATGTTGAATCTACAACAAATGAACCATATTGTTTGTCTTCAATCATTCCTGCATCTGGAGCAACATTTTTCCATTCACAATATTTATTATCTTGGAAAAATATTGATATTGGTAATCCTTTAAATGATGATTTAAACTCTACAATAGCATGTGTTTTTTTACTTATAAAAATTAATAATATTATAGCAGCCATAAATAATAATGCTAAAATGGTACTTGACCCGACCCAAATAAATATACTTTCCATTTTATACACCACCTGCTGTTTTTAATAATATTGCTCCTAATATAATGATACCAAAAATTGCACCAAACACAATAATTGCTTGCATCGCATTAACATTACCCATCTTAACTAATCTTTCTGATACTATCTTTTCAATCTTAGACTTAATACTGTGTGGTCCAGATGAGAAAAATAAGTTTTTTAAATCTCCATATTTTATATGAGAAGTAACATTTTTTATATTTTTATTATCATCTATTTGTTGTCCACTAATCAATGTTCTTAATTGTGCTATACTCTTTTCATTATTAGTTATATTTCTAAATTCATCAACAATTTCTTTTATATTTGTCGTTCTATCTCCATCCATATCTACATCAAAAGGAATAATAATATTCTTTGTTTTCTTATCTACATAAGTTGTTGATACAATAAATGGTCCATAATATTCATCATACACAACACCATTTATCGGAGTTATAGGTTTCCATTCTGCAAACTTATTATCCTGAAAAAATATAGCTATTGGTGTATTAGAAAAAAATGATTTCAATTCTACTTTAACGTGTGTTCTTTTGAATAATATGAAATAGAATATTCCCATTCCAAATACGCCTATTCCAAAAACAACCGTCATTACAATCCATAATGTGTTATTTAATAAAAACTCCATTCCCATTTGAACATCCTCAATTATATACTATTATCGTCTTCCAAGTAACCGTTTAAAGAATCCTTCTTTAACAGCACCAGAATTACCGTCTTCACTAATTTGCCTAGCCTCTGAAAATTGTGATTGTAATATTACCCTTTCATTCTTTGTATTGCTTCCTTTAAATCCTACAGCTCTATCAAGTTTTACGTCCAATGCATTTCTCATTAAACCATATTGTAATTCTGAATCAAATGTATAATCATTAAATGAATCCATACTATTCATTGTATCTATAATAGATACGTCAAAAGCCATCATTTTAGCTTGTTTTCTTGGTTCATCTAAAAATGTTAATACATTATCTTTATTAAAAATCCACCAATATTTCTTTCTAAGTATCTCTGGAACTTCATTATCGCTCAATAATATATCGGCCATTCCTCCACCATAGTTTACTGGAACATCTGGTGTTTGAACGTTTTGATATTGTGGTGCATTGAAAGGATTTTCTTGTGATTCCTGCATGGCTTGAGCTTGTTGTTCTTCTAACAACATTCTATCAGGTCCTGTGATTCCCATTCCTGTCATATCTTCTTCCATTATGTAAAAGCCTCTCCTAATCTTCCTATTTTGTAATGAATATCAAATTCTAAAAGATACGCATCTGATGTATAAGTATCTCTTGGGTCTGTAGCATTTCTATATAACCTAGCATTTATTATACTCGATGCTGTTTTATTTGTACCATTTAATACTAAGTGTGGTGTCATTAAATGAATATTGCTAGCGTTGGTTGTTGAATCTACCACACAATAATCTCCTGAAACAAAATCAAACTCGTCATTAATATTTGCCCATGTATATTCTATACACCATACTACATCTCCACTGTCGGAATTTGTCACTATCCAATGCCAATGGGGAAAAATGTCAGTACCTTCTTTATATGAATGTGGCATTTGTGCAATTAAAAATAATTCTTCATTAGAACTTGGTGAAAAAGCATCACCGAATTTTGTTTCTTCTGGAACATTACTTAAACCTCTTATAGGTATTTGATTAACTGGAAATCGTAAATCTTCATACAAATCTTCTGTTATATTTATATTGTTTATAGATAATGTTCCATTGAAAGTTAATGTGTCATTATTTTTTAAAAACTGATTATTAGGAGGAGGAGTTTGAACACTACATCCTGTTAATACTACTATTAACAATATTGTGAAAAGTATAAATATCTTTTTCATATTTACACCTTACCTTTAGTCATTTTTCCTAATGAAATACCATATTTGTCAAATAGGTCAAACATTCCTAATGTTAATGCTAATACAAAGAATAACATGTTTACTCCCATCATAAAAGGAAAGCTGTTAGAAATTAATTCATATGCATAAGCTCCTGTTGAAGGATTAAAAACATAAGCTCCAATTTGAACATTATAACTTGTTATCATTAGTACGCCACTAAGCATTGCAGACATTGCCCATAATATTTCTTGTTTTGTAAAGAACGATGTAAAGAATACACCTACTAATACTATCTCTAATAGAATAAATAATTCAACAATCATTTTTCGCCACCATCTTTTAGTTTTTTAACTTTAATGTCAACAGTGTCACCTACTGATAAATTGAATAATTTTTGTTCTTCTTTATTAAAAATGACACCTATAGAATCCCCAATTCGTCTAATTATTTTCACACGTTGCATATTAACCATCCTTATTTTATTATATAAAATAAACTAATATATAAATGTTTCTATTTTCGACAATATAAGAAAGAGAAATATAAAAAAATAGAAAAAAAAAAGTGTGGGCTTACGCCCTAAGTTGCTTTACCCGACTTATCAGATATCCTTATTTAAAGATATTGATTAGACCGAATGCTGCTAGAACTATGATACCTACTGCGATTAAACCGAATCCTGCGAATACGGTTGATGCTGTAGAATCCATGCCGTCAACAGTTGCGTTGTCGTCATCTAGTCCATCTGTTGGTAGTGCTTGTCGAACTTGTGCGATTACTAAGTAACCTACCATAAGTACGATACCAATACCAATTGCTCCGATTGCTATTTGCATAAACATTGTTGTTTACCTCCAAAATTTTTTTGTTGTTGTCTTAAAAAACACAAAATAAGGTTTAACCCTTATTTAAAAATGTTAATTAGTCCGAATGCCGCTAGTACGATAATTCCTACTGCGATTAAACCGAATCCTGCGAATACGGTTGATTGTGTACCATCTACTCCTGAGACATACTCGCTACTATCCACATATGTGCTGGTGTTATCTGCACCAAAACAATCTCCTGCAGCAGAGGCATTTTCTCCGAGACATGGGTTTGCTACTTGTGGAGTAGGAAGAGCTTGTCTAACTTGTGCAATTACTAAATATCCTACCATAATTACGATACCGATACCGATTGCTCCAATTGCTATTTGCATAAACATTGTTTCTTCCTCCTTGAAGTTTGATTTGTAATAAATAAAAAAGTGGGATTACGCCCACATCGTGTATATCTAATCAATCTTTATTTAAAAATATTGATTAAACCGAATGCTGCTAATACGATAATTCCTACTGCGATTAAACCGAATCCTGCGAATACTGTTGACGCTGTTGAATCCATACCATCTACAGTTGCGTTATCATCATCTAATCCGTCTGTTGGTAATGCCGCTCTAACTTGTGCGATTACTAAGTAACCTACCATTAATACGATACCAATACCGATTGCTCCAATTGCTATTTGCATAAACATTTTTATTTTCCTCCGTTATGGTGTATTACCACCATTCATAGTATATTAGTATATATAGTCATTTATATATATATTTTCTTTGTGGCCTATTTTTTGACAAAATATAACAAAACATCCATAGGTCCCTTCTTTTTAAGTAATAAATAATTACCCACTTCTTCTAATTCTAAAACTTCTTTATTCTTGTTTATATTATTTAATATTTTACTTATATGGCGTTTACTTACTCCTTTTAAAACTACATCTGTGCTAAATGATAACATATTAAGTTTATCATAAATCTCCTTATTGCTTGTTTTAATTATTCTTTTCATTGCCATTTTATTTATTAAATAGCAGCATATATAATATGCCTGCTAATTCAAAAACCAATATTAAAAATATTATCTGAACGCTTAAAGGTTCAACGAATGCGCTCAATGCATACAGACTAGCAAACATTATTCCAACAATCCACATAAGTGTAAGATTTTTTGTTTTTGAATAAAGCATTATTTGATAAACAAAAAACAATATAACAACTACTAAACCCATACTGCCAAATGCTGTATCAAACATAGTATAAACTGCACTAATCATATTACCATCCATTAGTTCAGACCATCCTGTTGCATTTACTGGAACATTAACCATTTTATGAGTTCTCCACTACATCTTTTCCTGTGAATAAATATATTCCCATTAATATATAAGATATTGTAATCATTATTTTAAAAGCGCCAAAATTTCCTTCTGCGCCAAATATTATACTTCTAACATCATCATCTAATGAAGGACCTATTATGTTATCTAACATATTAACAA
>Ga0102926_1002446_pt1 | contig 10766 bp, 11 predicted proteins | sample SalPonR1_A_D2_MG_FD_78173 | JGI IMG/M metagenome (GOLD analysis project Ga0102926, IMG submission 78173) | Salt pond soil microbial communities from South San Francisco under conditions of wetland restoration - Salt Pond MetaG R1_A_D2_MG | ecosystem: Environmental > Aquatic > Marine > Intertidal...
CAAAAGCCTCCTTCTCCAATGCCTTTTCAAGTGTTTCGCCTGCTGAAATGTGGCCTCCAACAGCGGTATCCCATTTTCCGGGCTGAATGAGTTTTGAATGGGGGCGTTTTTGAAGCAAAATCGCTCTCTTGGGGTTTATAACATGCATGTGCACAACCGGATGTAACATTTTGCTTCCATTATGCACCTGGCTGCGTGGTGCCTGTCCGGTAATTTTACCTTTCTCGTCAACCAACGGAACCCACTCTTCATTTTCTGATTTTTTTAGTTTCTTTTTCTGATTTAAAAACTCATAAAAAAAGTAAACCGCAAACAGAATATAAAAAAGTCCGCCGCTAATAAATGCCCACGCCTCTTTGCTCATGAAAAAGGTGGCGTAAAAAACCAGCAGGGTATGGGCAGCAAAAATATAGAACAACGATTTCAGGCTTTTCCGCATTTGTGCCAACTGGGCTTCGGTATATTGCACACCTTTCATGTAGCGTTTGCCCATTAACCCAATAATATTTAATTGTGAAAATGCTGAAACTCCAAGAATTGCAACCAGAATGAGTTCAATCAGCCCGGGTTTGAGTTTGAAAAACAGATCGTTTTCGAGCAAGACAGAAACACCGCCGAGAATCACCAGCAACAAGGTATCGAAAAGGATGAACTTATCGAACTTTTTTTCTTTGAAGCCCACCCAGGCCATTTCCAGTACTCCCACTCCCACTGCCACAAAAAGCCCGATTTTGGTGCCCCAGATTTCGTCCGCTGCAATAAAAACAAAAAGCGGAATAAACCCCGGAAGTAGTTTTTTAAGAAGTTCGGCCCTGGACATCAGGAGAAAAGGTTTGGATGGTTATTCTTCTTCCACTTCATCCGGAATTTCCGCAGGGTAAACTTTATAAACTTCCACTTCCATCATAAGCGGGGTGAAGCCGCCAACACCTGTTGCTCCGTATTGGCCAAAACCAAGCTGTGAGTCAAAAATCAATAATGATTTGGTACCTGTTTGCATGTAGGTAAGTGCTTCATTCAAACTTCTCATTTGCTCGATATACTCAGCCCCGGAACTTAGGTTGCTGGGGTGTTGAACCCTCATTTCCAGAGGTTCATAACTACCTGTGCCTACAACATGCGTACTGTCAAGGGTCCACATATCGAAAAATATCTGCACCTCGTCGCCAATTTTTATTGTATCCCCTGTACCCTGTTTCAGTTCTTTGTAGTACAAACCTGTTGCGTTAGGTTCCAATTCAGGATAAGTGCTCCGGATAAATTCATCCAGTTTCTTCAATTCATTTTCTCTTTGCTTTTCAAAATCATTATCCTTGCAAGCAAAAAAAGCAACGGCAAAAAATGTCAAAATCAATCCGGTTACTATTCGTTTCATTAACTTTCAGTTTTAAAAAATTCTAAATTATTCTTGTGAAGGTTTTATATCAAACAGTTCAATTACGAAAACCAGTGTTTCGTATGGAGGAATAATTCCCTCTCCTGTGCTTCCGTAAGCAAATTCAGAAGGAATCATGGCCTGAACTTTTGCACCTTCGTTCATTTCTTTCATCACATCGTCCCAGCCTGTAATAAACGGCGGATTTTCCAAAACAAATTCCAGTTTACCATCTTCAGAGTTTATTTCAGAGGAGTCGAAAATCGTTCCGTCTATAAAATATCCGGCATATCCCACAGTAAGCGTGTCACCGGGCTGGGCTAACTCACCTTCGCCGTCTTCAATTCTCACATAATAAATTCCCATTTCGGTGGTATCGATATCGTGCCCCCGTGCAACCAGGGTATCGAGATAGGTTTTTAACTTTTCTTTTTCAATTGCTGCTGTGTTTATATCTCTATCGTCATCTGTGTCGAGGCACGACGACATAAAGATTGTTGAAAACACCCCGGCGATAAGCATAAATAGTACTTTTGTCTTCATTTTTGTTTGTCTTTTAAATTTCCGTTTTCAATAACAGATGCTTATACTCATCTAAAAGTTGCCTGAACTTTTCAATTGTTTCCTGCAAGGTTTGTTTCGATTCTCCTCCTGCCGCATTCAGGTGGCCTCCACCATCAAAATATTTTTCTGAAAAAGAGTTGGCCGGAAAATTTCCTTTTGACCGAAACGAAGCTTTGACATGATCCTTCTTTTCAGTAAACAACGCACTGAAAACAATATTATTTACCGACAGCGGATAATTTACAAATCCTTCGGTATCACCAGGCTGAAATTCAAATTCTTCCAGCTCTTTTTGCGAAATATAAATCATGGCCGCCCGGTGTTCCGGGAATATTTCCATTTTTTCGTTCAGGCAATACCCAAGCAGTTTCATGCGCTTGGCAGAATAATTATGGTAAATATTGGCCTGAATCTTTTCCGGTTTAATTCCTGTTCCAATCAATTTTGCAACCACTTCAAAAGTATTGGGATTTGAAATATTGTGACTAAACGAACCGGTATCGGTCATTATTCCAGTAAAAAGCGCCTCGGCTGATGCCTGGTTGATGTAATTATCCAGTCCGATTTTTTTTACCACATCGAAAATCAATTCAGCTGTTGAACTGTATTTGGGTTCGGAAACCAGAAAATCGGCACAATCGCCAGGATCCGGATGATGATCTATCATAATGGAAGGTTTTGAAAAACCGGTGAGAATATCCTCCATTTTTGCAGCGCGTTTAGGTTCGTTAAAATCAACGCAAATCAGTATTCCGGCATTTTCTATGATGTTTTTGGCCCGTTTCTTTTTACGCTCATAAATCAGGATTTCAATTTCGGTTGAAAACCATTTCAAAAAGGCGGGATAGTCATTCGGGCTAATGATTTTTACGCTGTGCCCAAAATTGCACAGTATTTCACCAAGTCCTATTGCCGAGCCAATTGCGTCACCATCGGGGTTTTCGTGTGGTACAATTACCACGTTTTCAGGCTTTGATTTCAAAACCTCCCCGATTGATGTAAAAATCTCATTTCCAGTATTTTCCAAAATCATCAAAATTAGAATTGACAAAGATAAAAAAACTCAATCGGGCGCAAAGGCTATTCTTCCCAATTTTTGTTAATATTGCGAACTATTAGAAATTTAAAAACGATAGTAATATGGCAGGAAAGCTGACACTGACAATGATTAAACCCACGGCATTCAAAAAAAATTACACCGGGGCAATTTTAAAAATGATAAACGAAGCAGGCTTTACCATTAAAGCCATGAAGTTAACGCAGCTAACCCCGCAGCAGGCCGGCACTTTTTATGCGGTACACAAGGGAAAACCGTTTTACGATTCGCTTGTAAGCTTTATGAGTTCGGGCCCTTTAGTGGCGGTGTTGCTTGAAAAAGAAAACGCAGTGGAGGAATTCCGGAATTTTATTGGTGCCACCAACCCTGAAAATGCCGAAGAGGGAACCATCAGGAAACTTTATGGAACCAGCCTTCAGCAAAATGCCGTACACGGTTCCGACAGCGATGAAAATGCAAAAGTTGAAGCTGAATTTTTCTTTTCGAAACTGGAAAGATTTTAAAAGCCCGAAGATCCCTGAAATTTCTCAAGAAACAATTATTTCAGAAATACGAAGAGATGTGCAGTTGTGCATCTCTTTTTTTTGATATTTTATTTGAATACAATTTTGGTTACCATCTCCTCGCCTGCCAAGTCATTCAATCGTTTTCTGATGTCTTCACGCATCATCAGCAGCTCGTTTTTTACAACCGGCGAACTTACTTCAACAAACAAAATACCTTTTGACAAATAAATATTGCGTGTGTACCTTGCAATGGTTTTTCCCAGGGCTTCTTCCCACGACTGCACAACGTCCACCTCTTTCAGTTTGCGCTCCATCCTCATTTCTTTAATGTAGCTGCGCAGTGCTTCGCCCAGTGACTGTGTATTGCTCCTTCTCATTGTTTCAATTCAATTTTTCCTGCGTTGACCTGAAAAATACGGTATCCGGTATCAATTTTTTCCAGCATTACATCGAGGTGTTCGCGGTTGGTGTCAGTGATAAAAATCTGCCCAAACTGTTCGTCAGATACAAGTTTCACAATTTGTTCCACCCGGTTGCTGTCCAGTTTGTCGAAAATATCGTCGAGCAACAAAATTGGGTTCATGCCCGAAATTTCTTTTATAAAATCGAATTGGGCCAGTTTAAGCGCCACAAGGAAGGTTTTTTTCTGCCCCTGCGACCCCAGTTTTTTAATCGGGAATTCATCAATATTAAAAACCAGATCATCTTTGTGAACACCTGCCGATGTGTATTGCACCAAACGGTCTTTGGGCAACGAATCGCTGAGCAGTTTTTCAAAATCGTGCTCGTACAAATCAGACTGGTGTGTTAGCCCCACTTTTTCATTTCCCTGCGAAATGTAGGAATAATACTGCTGAAAAACCGGTATTAATTTTTTAACGAATTTTTGCCGCTCGGTATGAATACGTGTACCATATTCAATAAGCTGATTGTCCCACACCGAGAGCAGTTCAGCCTCGAAATAGCGCTCGGCAGCAAACTGCTTCAGCAGGTTATTTCTTTGCTGCAAAGCGCGGTTATATTTCAGCAAATCGTCGAGGTAATTCTGGTTAAACTGCGAAATCACGCCGTCCATAAATTTTCGACGCTCGTCGCTGCCACCCAAAATCAGGTTCACATCCGAAGGGGTAATCATTACCAGCGGCAGCAAACCAATGTGTTCGGCCAGCCGTTTGTAAATTTTCGAGTTGCGCTTAAACTGTTTTTTCTGGCCTTTTTTCAATCCGCAGGTAATATTTTCGTTGGAGCTCAGCCGTTTGTAGTTTCCGTTGAGCATAAAAAACTGCTCATCGTGATTAATATTAAACTGATCCACAGCGGTGAAAAAACTTTTGCAAAACGAAAGGTAATAAACGGCATCCATCAGGTTGGTTTTACCTGCTCCGTTATTTCCTATCAAGCAATTTAGCCTGGGCGAAAATTCAACCTGAACATCTTTCAGGTTCTTAAAATTTACAATTGAAATCTCTTCAATGTACATCATTAAATCTCCTGGTGTCAAAAGGACAAAACTAACGAATTTTCGAAGGTTTTTGAGCACAAACAACAAATTCGTGTTAATAACAATTTCCTGTTGATTAATATTCAAATTTATACTCCCATTTTCCATGTGGTTTATAAAAAAAAGCTATTTTTGCGGCACAATTTGAAAAAGAAGGACATGGCAAAGAAAAAAGCTCAGCAAGATGACAATTTACAGGAACTTGAGAGCGCATTAACGAAAACAGAACGTTTTATAGAAGAAAACCAAAAGCCCATTACTTATGCGGTTGGTGCAGTTATTATACTGGTTGTTGCTTACTTGAGTTTCAGTAAATTTTATTTGCAGCCACGCCAGGAGGAGGCACAGTCACAAATGTTCATGGCCGAGAGCTATTTTGAAAAAGACTCGTTTAACCTGGCCATAAACGGCGATGGCAATTACCTCGGTTTTTTGGATATTATTGACGATTACGGAATGACCAAATCGGCCAACCTGGCAAAATACTACACTGGTATTTCGTACCTGCATCTTGGTCAGTATGAAGATGCCGTTGATTACCTGAACGATTTTGAAACCAAAGATTTACTGCTTGGGCCCATTGCTGAAGGTGCCAAAGGCGATGCCAAGCTCGAGCTGGGCAATACTGATGAAGCGCTGAAACATTATAAAAAAGCGTATTCAATGAACGATAATGAGCTGACTTCACCCATCTACATGATGAAAGCTGCCAATTTGCTCGAATCGATGGATGAACTGGAAGACGCGCTGACACTTTATAAAGAAATTAAACAGAAATACCCGGATTCAACAGAAGGCCGTAATATTGAAAAATATATTTCACGGGTTGAAATAAAGCTGGGTTAATTTTTTTGATAAAATAACTTTCAGCCCCTCATTACTTGAGGGGTTTTTTATTTATAAGAAATGGCAACAAAAGATCTTTCGCAATACGATACAAAATCAGTTCCTTCAGCAGAAAAAATGCGGTTTGGAATTGTAGTGGCCGAATGGAACCTTGAAGTTACATCGGCACTGGCCGAAGGTGCAGTTAATACCCTGAAAAAGCACGGGGCAAGTGATGAAAACATAAAAGTAAAATTTGTTCCCGGAAGTTTTGAATTACCACTGGGTGCACAGTATTTTGCCGAAATGGATAACATTGATGCCGTACTACTGCTCGGATGCGTTATTCAGGGGGAAACCCGTCATTTCGACTTTATATGCGATGGCGTTACAAAAGGCACCGTTGATTTGAACTTGAAGTTCAACAAACCTTTTGTTTTTGGTGTTTTAACCACCAATACCCAGCAACAGGCACTGGACCGTGCCGGGGGCAAACATGGTAACAAAGGCGACGAAGCAGCAGTTACAGCTATTAAAATGGTGGACTTAAAACAACAATTCAGGAAAAAAGCCAAAAGGGCTGGGTTCTGATTTTTGGCAAAAAAAAGAGGATCTGCATTCACAAATCCTCTTTAAACAAAACTAAACTATTATAAAAAAAACTATCGCCTTCCACCTCTGCGCTGTTGCCAGCGTGCTCTCATGTTTTCAAGGTATTTTTCATATTTTTCCCATTGCTCTTCGGTGAGGATGTCTTTCATTTTTTCATTTTGCTCCGCTCTAATCTCACCCATTTTTTCGCGAATTGCTCCAGCGTCACTACCCTGAATTTCATCACGAAGGGCACTCATTTTTTGCCCGGTTTCAAGATTTAATTCATAAACCTTTTGTTCCTGTTCCTCGTTCAATTCAAGCGTATCTTTCAACATATCGGTCTGACGCCTGGCCATTTGTTCAGGGTCAAAATTCCGTTGGCCCCGGGGCTGAGCTATTCCCGCCAGGGAAACCAGCATAATCGACAACAATATAATTCCAAACTTTTTCATCTCTTAATTTTTTAATATTTATAGTGTTATGACTCCCCCGGAAGAAAATAGTTTAATACTGAACCAGAATAAATTTCAGTATATAAAATTCATATTTACACCCAAAATATCTGCAGCACTCCAAAGGCTGTTTGATTTCTTCTTTTCCAGAGCGTAATACAACTTTAAACCGAAATGTTCTTTTTGAATAGTTTTTACCCCTGCGTAAAAGCGGGCAAGATGGAGTTTGTCCGGCTGGAATTTGTAAAATGTTTCGATGGAGGTATAGAACCGGAGATTACCAGCTCTGCGGATTTCGGGAAAATTAACATTCATTATTTGCCGGTGCCTGAAATGATCATCTGCTTTGTCCAGGAAACGGTATTCAATTCTGTTTGAAAAAAACCACTTAAAATTTCCAGTGTTAACCGACAGATTTCCATACAACATAGGCCTTTTTTCCCGGAGCCATCCGTACTCTTTTCTCATCCAAAGCAGGCGTCCCCCTCCGCCAATTTCAAACCAACGGGTAAGTTTGTGTTCAAGCGTAATGTCTGCGTATTGTAAATCAATGCTATTGGTTTTTGGTGTGTATTGAATTTTTTCTGAAACCCCAAGAGTTGCATTTTCCATTATTTTAACATCCAATGCATTTAGGTTCCAAAACTGAAATATCCGTTCCTGGGAAGAAGAAATTAAAAAGGACAGCAGAAATAAAACCGATACCAAAAACCTTGACATAATTTTACAATTATCAGAAGTGCCAAATATAAACAAAAGATTGAAACACAGGCTTTAAAATGCCCTATTTCAAACACTTCCTTAATGGATTGTTGATACAAAAAATGCCGGTTTAGACATCTGCTAAACCGGCATTAATTTATGAAAATGATATTTTTATTTTTTAGGTGGCTGCATTCCTTTCTGTTTGGCCACTTCTTCCAGTCGTTTTTGAAATTTCGATTTTTTCACCGGTTTCTTTTTGTTCACCTGTAACTGCGCCCTGATTTTACTTTCGTCAATCGTTGAGCGAATAATATAGGTTTGACCGATTGTTATTACGTTGGCCAGGAAATAGTAGTAGCTCAATCCTGATGAATAATTATTCAGGATAAACAGGAACATAACAGGCATCATGTACATCATTGTTTTCATGCCGGGCATTCCCTGCGAGGTGGTAGCCTGCTGGTTCAGCTTTGTTGATATAATTGTGGTTACCGTCATCAGCAAGCAGAAGAGACTTACATGATCGCCGTAAAACGGAATCTCAAACGGGAGATTCAAGATTGAATCGTAAGTAGATAAATCGGTTGCCCAGAGGAAGCTTTCCTGCCGCAATTCTATCGAGTTGGGATAGAAAAAGAACATGGCAATAAGAATTGGAAATTGCAGCAGCATTGGCAAACATCCTCCCATGGGATTTACTCCCGCTTTTTTGTAGAGGTTCATGGTTGCCTGTTGCCTTTCCATGGCCTTATCCTTGGGAATTTTCTTGTTGATATCGTCAATTTCAGGTTTCAGTGCCCGCATTTTTGCCTGCGAAACGTAGGATTTGTAGGTGAACGGGAAAAGAACCGTTTTAATTAAAACAGTAAGAACTAAAATTATGATACCAAAGTTGGAAATGTATTTCCGCAGGAAGTTAAATATGGGAATAATAATGTATTTGTTCACCGGCCTCACAATGGCGTAGCCCAGGTAAACCAGTCGTTCGAGATCAAGATCGTACTGTTTAAGTGTCTGGTAATGGTTGGGACCAAAATAAATTTGCATGTCCATGCTTTCGCTCCTTGCACCCTGGTACGGAAAGGCAATATCAGCATGAAAATTGGCCAGGTACTCAGGGTTTTCCTCATATTTGTCGGAACGAACAAATGCATTCGGGAACGCATCCTCGGCAATGATTGTAGAATTGAAAAAGAGCTGTTTGAAACCAATCCATTTCACACGTGTTGTCAGGTCCTCTTCGTCCGATTTGTTTTTTGACAGCTCATCCACATCATCTTCAAAAAACTTGTAGTTGATGTTGGTGTAGCGGTCTTCCCCAAATCGTGAGGGGCGCTCCTGGCGCGGTACATCAAACGACCAGGTGAAATTCAGATACGATTGATTGGCTGCAATGTACTGCTCCATACCCTGCAGGTTCACATCAAAATCAATCATAAAAGAGTTATGTTTCAGCGTGTAAACATATTCCATGTACCTGTCGGGGGCTACTTCAAGCCGAAAAACTGCTGATTTTTCTTCACCGGGGTTTTCGTTGTTAAATTTCAGGCGGCCTTCGTTACCTGTGGAAACTTCCGGTCCTGAAACAACCAGGGATTGCTGGGTAAACGAAGGTTCGAAAAATAACTGGTCGGTTTGGATACTTCGGTTTTGGGCAAAAAAGCTTAACCCGAATTGTGTCTCATCACCATCAAAAAGAATGAGTGGAAGCGAATCGTGTGTTTGGTAATCTTTCAGCTCTACGGAATAAATTCTGCCGCCTTTGTTGGTTAATGTAATTTTCAGCAGGTTATTTTCAATGATGTAAAATTCCTGTTCGCCAATAGCTGCTTTACCAAAAACGCCAAATTCATCAATTTTTTGTTGCAATTCAGCATCAGCATTAATTGTATCAGGCAACACAGTTTCTGAAAGTGTTTCTTCACTCTGTTGTTCTGCTTGTTGCTGTTCCAGTGCCTTTTTTTCAGCTTCAACCTGGGCAATGGAATCGCGTCGTCGTTTGGCAGCTTCAATATCCTCTTCCGAGGGTTGGTTCATGATTGAAAATACGATCAGAATCCCAAAAATGAGAATGATGCCAATTATAGAATTTTTATCCATTTTTTTCTTTAACTAACGAGTTTTTAATAAAGTCAACAAAAAGCGGATGCGGGTTTAGTACGGTGCTTTTATATTCGGGGTGAAACTGAACGCCAACAAACCATTTGTGTGTTGGGATTTCAACAATTTCCACCAAATCGGTTTCAGGGTTAACACCAACCGGAACCATGCCAGCTTCCTGAAATTGTTCCCTGAACGCATCGTTAAATTCATAACGGTGGCGGTGGCGCTCGTAAACAGTTAATTTATTGTATGCCTTTCCTGCATTCGAATTGGGGGCAATTATCCGGCACTCATAAGCTCCCAGCCGCATTGTTCCGCCATAATCGGTAATGCCTTTTTGGTGTTCCATTAAATCGATAACCGGATACGGCGTTTTCGGATTCATTTCTGTCGAGTCGGCCCCTTTCAGGTTCAATACATTTTGGGCAAATTCAATAACGGCAACCTGCATGCCGAGGCAAATCCCCAGATATGGAATGTTATTTTCGCGGGCATAACGGGCGGCATGGATTTTACCGTCCATTCCGCGATGCCCAAACCCCGGGGCAACAATTATTCCGTTTAAACCGGAAAGTGATTCTTCCAGGTTATCAGCCTGAAGCGATTCGGAATGAATCCATTCAATATTTACATCGCAATAATTAACAGCTCCGGCGTGTACCAGGGCTTCGGCTATTGATTTATAGGCATCGCGCAATTCAACGTATTTTCCGATTAACCCAATGGTAACTGAATGTTTCAGGTTTTTTAGTTTATTCAGAAAATCGTTCCATGCACTTAAATCGATTTCTTCATTTATGGTTAGTCCAAGTTTTTTCAGCGCAGTAATATCGAGCTTTTCTGAAAGCATTTTAAGCGGTACCTCATAAATAGTCGGCACATTTACCGATTGCACAACAGCATCGGGATCTACGTTGCAGAATAAAGCAACTTTCTCACGTATTGTGGTATCAATTTCATGTTCGGTGCGAAGTACCAGGATATCGGGCTGAATACCGGCTTCGAGCAACAGTTTTACAGAATGCTGAGTCGGTTTTGTTTTCAGCTCTCCGGTTGCTGCCAGGTAAGGAACCAGCGTAAGATG
>Ga0102926_1002449_pt1 | contig 10758 bp, 8 predicted proteins | sample SalPonR1_A_D2_MG_FD_78173 | JGI IMG/M metagenome (GOLD analysis project Ga0102926, IMG submission 78173) | Salt pond soil microbial communities from South San Francisco under conditions of wetland restoration - Salt Pond MetaG R1_A_D2_MG | ecosystem: Environmental > Aquatic > Marine > Intertidal...
CGCCGCATGGTCGCGGCATGGGCCGTCACGATCCGGTCGACCTGATCGGGGGTCAGGTGCCTGCGCCAGCCGCCGCTGCGCCCTTCGCGAAAGAAGCGGCGCACCTTTGCGGGGCGCTCGCGAAAGCCCTGCTCGGCCTCCTGCCGGGCCAATGTGTCGAAGCGGCTGAACCAGATCGCTTTGGCGATCCGGTCCGGCGCGTCCGGCAGGCCCAGAAAGCGCGCCGCGGCGGTGAACACGCGCTGCGGATCCTCCTGCATGTCCTCGTAGCGCAGCAGGTGACAGTCGAGATCCGGGGCATCCGCCCAGCTCGTGACGTGATCCGACCAGCTGCCCATGATCTGGCGCACCTGCCCCGGCAATCCGCGCCGGTTGCGCGCCAGGGCATGCGCGCTGTCGTTCATTTCGGTGATCGCGGTGTCGATGTCCATCGCGTTGTGATTGGCCAGCGACACCGCCACGTCGAGCGGATTGCGCAAGAGGTAGACCGCGCCGCGCGTGGCCTGCGCATCCAGCAGGGCCCGCCCGTCCGGCAGGACGCGCCACGCGTCATGCACCTTGTGATAGCCGGGCGCCTCTGTCTCGCGCGCCGTCCAGGCATAGATGTCGGGGCGCAGGCGATCCATCTCCTCGGCGCTCAGATCGGCGGAATCGAACCCCAGCACCTCGTCCATCCAGCCCCGGCTGCTGGCGATCGCATCCGTGGCGAGCGTGTTGATATCGGCCGGGACCTCCGCCTCGGTCACCAGGTTGTGCAGGAAGCTGCGGAACCACGTGTTGCCCGACTTCGGGTAGGAGGCCAGCCAGTAGAGACCGCCCGGCATCAGCCGAGGGCCCGCATGTCGGCCAGCAGGTGATCCACCAGGGCCTCGGGGCCGCCGCCCCGGCCCGGCCGTATCACGCGCGCGAGATGCACGCGCCCGGCCAGGTCCCCGCAGCGCTGCAGATGGGCAGGGCCCAGCTTCATGCCCTCGAGATAGCGCACGCGATAGGTGTTGTTGCGCAGCGGCCGGAACCGGGCCATGCCGTGGACCGGCACGAGGCGGATCTCGTCCAGCGTGTTGTCCTGTCCCAGCACATAGATCCACCGGATCGGCACGGCTGTTCGGGAGGTGTCCGCGTTGCGGGGCAAGGTCAGCGGCATGTTGTACTTGGCCATGTTGGGCCGGATCCGGCGCAGGCCGTCAGTGGCAATGCCCAGCCAGTCGGCGGCATCCTCCCAGAGCTTGATCCGCGGCAGCCCGGGCAGTGCCGCGCAGCCTGCGTCGATCGGCACGACATCATCGGCCAGAACCCTGTACCCGCGCTGTGCAAAGGCGGCCGCGAGGGTCGATTTGCCGGCCCCCGAGGGGCCCACGCAGACCATGCAGCGCCCGTCGATATCGATCGCGTTGCCATGCAGCACCAGATTGCCACGCTGGAACAGCAGCGCGCCGAAGGCCGATCCCAGCAGGAAGACCCGCACGCTTTCGGCATCGATCCCCGGCGCGGTCTCCACCTTTATGTGACGGCCATGCTCGACGAGAAAGCGCGCCACATCGGGGATCTCCAGCAGGAAGCTGTCGGGGGCGACCCACAGATAGGGGCCCATGCGCAGGCTGTCCTCGGGCGCGGCGTCGCGGACCGGGCCACAGCTCACCGTCACGTCGACGGGCACGTCGACGGGCATGTCGCCGGATTCGTCGCGCCGGGTCTCGAAAAGCTCGGGCAGATCGAGCGCGCTGCGGATCGTCAGGCCGAAGGCTGTGTAGACAAAACTCATGACGGCGAATATCCTGATCGGTGAGACGCGCGGGCACGCTGCCGCGCAGCGGGCGGGATGGCAAGCCCCGTCGGCATGCCCCTCAGCGCACCAGACGTTCGGTGTGCAGATATCCCAGATCGGGGCCCACCCATTGCCGGGATTTCCAGGTGAGACCGTCCGGCCCGCGCCAGTAGATATTGGTGAAGTCGAGATCGGGATCGCTGCAGGTTTCCGTGATCCGGATCACCGCGCGGCGCGCGCCGAGGATCTCGATCACGTCGCGGTCGCGGCCGCTCACCCGGCAGAAGAAACTGCGGAACTGCGGGCGGTGTTCGCCATCGAGATAGCCGTAGATCCGCGGATACCCCGCCCCCGATGGTGGCGCGCCCGCCGCGGCCTCCGACAGGGCCGCCCGGGCGCGGGTGGTCTCGGCGCTCATCAGGTCGTAGCCCAGCCCGCGCGTGGCGACCAGAACGCCCGAAGCCAGCGACACCGAGACCCGGTCGGGCGTGCGCCATGTCACCACATCGCCATTGCGCCCCGAGGGCCGCATCCGCGCCGCCGTCCCGAGCGCGGGCAGGGTCGCGTAAAGCACCGGCTGCCCCTGCGCCTCGAGCGTGGCCCGGTCGAGGGACGCCCTCGGATCCGCGGCCCCGCCGCCGGCCGATGGCAGGGTCAGGCTGCCACACCCGGCCAGAAGCAGCGCCGCCCCGGCAAGCGCGGCCCCGATCCCCGCCCGTGGTTTCCAGGCCCGTGCCGTCATCGCCAGAACCGCCCCCATCCGTCGCGCAGTTCCGGCTCCTGCAACGGGCGCACCTTCTCGTAAAGCCGGCCGCGCATGTCGAGCCGCGCCCCGCCGTCGCGCGTCACCGGCCGGATCGTGGTGGAATAGGCCTCGCGCGTGGGGTCGCCCGACAGCCAGCTGATCGGGATGGTGATCCGCAGCCCCTTGTCGAAGGACCCCTCGCCGAAGGTGTCGAAGGACACGTCCGTGAGCGTCGCGAAGGCGCCGATCTTCCAGCCATTCTCGAATTCGCGTTCGATGGTCAGCGTCGCCCCCCAGTCGCCGGCGAGATAGCGCCCGGCATCCAGCTGGCCGTGATAGCCGTTGCCCATGTCCCAGTAGCCCGAGACATGGCCGGTCGCCACGTCATAGTCGCGAAACCCCCAGAGCTGGTCGAAATCCCGCTGCCGGACGTAATTGGCCTCGATCCCGAAGGCGACGCGGCTGTCGACCGGCTTCCACAGGAGCTCTCCGGAGATGCCGCCGAACATGCGCTCCAGGTAGCCTGCCGTGACCCGGCCGTAGAGATCCTGCGACGGCTTGACGTAATAGGCCCCGATCAGGTCGATGATCGCCGGGTCGCCCTTGCGGTCATAGATGTTGAACTCGCTGCGCACCCGCGGCAGGACCGAGGTCGAGGGGCGCGTGGACTCGTCGAGATTGCCCACCACCTTCTTGCGCAGGGTGCCCGAAAACTCCAGCCCGCGGGCAGGCTCGAGGCGTGCGGTCAGTTCGGCCCCGGCATCGGCGCGCAGCGGATCGTCGGGATCGAAGAGGCTGGTGACGACATAGGGGCCGAGCTCCCAGTCGAAACGCGGATAGACCCCTTCGACCGGGCGCATCGCGCGCGGCGGCGGATCGATCGCGGTCCTTTGATAGCTGCGCCAGCTGTTCTGCAGGACATGTTCGAGCGCTTCGAGATCGTCGCGCGCGATGCGCAGCTCCGCGGCGGGCATGCCGCTGGTGACCGGCACGATCACGAAAAGCGCGATCCGGGCGGGCATCACCCCGGTCAGGCTGCGCGCGGTGCGCCCGATCGCCTGGGCCTCGCGCGGATATGTCGTGTTCTCGATCTCGAGCCGCGCGACATCGCCTTCCAGCGACAGCGCGTGCAGGCGGATGCCCTGCTGGTCGAGAACCTGTGCCACCTGCCGCCGCAGCGCCGCCTGCGCGGCCACATCCTGCGGCCAGCCCAGATCCGCCGCCGCCACGGCCGCGCGCGGGATGACCGGCGGCGGGGCGGGATCGCGCCCAGAGCCGGTCGGCGGATCCTTGGGGTTGAGCGCCATCGACAACTGCACGCCGATCTCGCTGCCGTAGAGATACCGCGCCGACAGCGCGATCCCGGGGCGCAGCCTGTAGGTGGCGCCGAAATTGAACGGGATCTCGCGTTCGAAGGCCGAGGGCGTCTCGTTGGGATTGGAATCCGACGAATATTCCGCGGTCAGCGTCAGCCGCTCGGTCGCCTGCCACTCGATCCCGCCGAACAGCGCCGCATCGCCCCGGAACCAGTTGCCGCCATCGACGCGCCCGCCAAGCGGATCGGGATCCGAATCCCGGCGCTCGAACCCGTCGCCGAAGATCCGCAGCGGATTGTCGAAGCTGCCGGCGGTGCCGAGCCGGCCCCAGCCGATGCCGCCGGTGACCCGGAGCGTGCCTGCGAAGGTCTTGCTGGCGACGAAATATTCCGAAGCGTAAAGCCCGGTGCCGAGAAAATCGTTCAGCCCGACCGCCACCGCGGGCCGCCTGTAGCCCTCGTCGACAAACCGGAAATGCAGCGAGAAGCTGCGGTCGAAACGCTCGTCGACGACGGTGCCGCCGGGACTTGGGCTGATATCGCCGAGCCGCGCATAGCGAAAGCTGGCCGACAGGCGCGGCAGCATCTGGAAGGTCAGCGTGTTGCGCAGCTGGCCGGCGAAATAGCTCGAGGTGAAGGCCAGTTCGCCGTCGGGGCGGCTATGCGCCGCCGGCATGTCGATCAGCCCGGGATAGCCGTAGCTGTTATAGCCCCATGCCAATGCCTGCTCGGCGCGCGCCTGCTGACAAAGCAGGCCGAGCATCATGGCCGCCGCCAGCCCCGTGCGCGTCTTGACATGCGATATCCCCGCCATGGGGGTTCCCTAGCGTGTCAGCCGCACGCGATACAGCCGAAAAGAGCCGCATCGGCAGGCGGCCCGTGCTGCGTTGCGCAGAGGCCACCGTTCCGCGCGCCCGCCGCCGGGGGATGCCCCCGGGGTGGTATTTCCGGGGTGTATGGGGAAGGGATGTCACAACCGGAAATAAACTCAGGCGCATGGTGACGGTTGGTCTTGGATCATCGGATCATGCTGACTACTGTGCCCCACGAGGGACCGAGGGCCGTCCCGCGACGCCCCCTCTCGCGACATGTTCATGCCGCCCAGTTCACAGCACCAAGCCCAGAGATGCCGACCCGATGAAATTCCACTCCCTGCTTCTCGTCTGCCTCATGGCCCTTTCGGGGTGTGGCGAACACATGCAGTTTCCCGTCACCGAACGCGCGCAGGAGCAACTGCCGCCGAACCTCAAGATCATCCGGATGTCGACCAAGAACATCGATCATGTCGTGTCGGTCTATCACCGGCCGAGCATGGATTATGGCGGCAATCCGCCCGCCGGTCCGGGGCAGTATGTCTACCGTGTCGGTCCCGGCGATCAGCTGCGCGTCCAGGTCTGGACCACGCCGGAACGCACCACATCCGAGGCCGAGCGCAACATGCAACCCGTCGAAGGCCCGGTCGTGGACGAGACGGGGGTGTTCTTCTATCCCTTCGTCGGAGAGGTCCGGGCCGAGGGGCGCACGACGCGCCAGATCCGCACCGAACTGACCGAGCGGCTGCAGACATACCTCAAGGAGCCGCAGGTCGAGGTCGCCGTGGAGACCTACCGCGCCCACCGGGTGACGATCGTCGGGGCGGTCGATGCGCCGGGGCCGACCACGCTGACCAACGTGCCGCTGCGGCTCGTGGATCTGCTCAACGCGTCGGGCGCAGGCGACACGGCGGACCTGTCGCATGTCAAGCTGCGGCGGGGCGCGCGTGAATACACCGTCAACGTCCGGCGTTTCCTCGAACGCGGCGAGGCGCGGCACAATCCCGTCCTGTTGCCCGACGATACCGTCTATGTTCCCGAAAATCGCGACAACGAGGCCTTCGTGTTCGGCGAGATCCGGACCAAGCCGGTGGTGCTCGGAGAGGGCGAGACATCGCTGACCGAACTGCTGGCCGAGGTGGGCGGGATCGACCGTCAGCGGGCGAATGCGCGCGGGGTCTTCGTGTTCCGCCGCACCGAGGTGACGCAGGACGGGTTCGACGTGGTCTTCCAGTTCGACCTGAGCAACGCCGCGACGCTGATCATGATGAAATCCTTCCCCATCGTCCCGCAGGACATCGTCTTTGTCACCAAGGATCCGGTGACGCGCTGGACCGACACCGTGGGCCGCATCCTGGCGCCGGCCAGCAGCGTCCTGGACGCACGCCGCTTCGTGGACGACGTGACCGATGCGAATTGACAGGCCGGCCCGGGGGGCCGGTCCGGCCCCGGATGCCGCCGCACGGCGATGACGCGATCCGGCGACGGGTCCGGCCGATCCTGACCCCCGCGGCGCGTCGCAGGGCGGTCCGTGTGCCTGGCATCGTGGTCGTCCCGGCCCTGCCTTTTCCAGTCGGCGCTGGCCATTCTCCCGCAGCGGCCGCGGCCGGTGATCCGGCCGGTCACCTTCGGCGCCGCCGCCCGGCATCGGCGTGTGCGGCGGATCGCGGAACGGGAGATAAAGCCGCCCCGTGCAACCTAAGCCGTCCCGTGCACCCTCAAAAAGTTTGACATCGATACCGGGTTCTGGCTTGGTAGGAGAAGTATTTGTAAGGAGACTTATTATGTCCGACTCCGGTCAGAAAGCCGTAAAGCGCAATCGTCCGCCCCGGGTGCACATCTCCTACGAAGACCCTTACGACGAGACGGCGCAGGTCGAGCTGCCCTTCGTGATGGGCATGATGGCCGACCTTTCGGGCAATGCCTCGGCCAAGGACAAGCCCAAGATCGCGGAGCGCCCGTTTTCCGATGTCGAGCCGCAGACCTTCAACAAGTACATGAACAGCATCGAGCCGGCGGTCAGCCTGCGGGTCGACAACAAGCTTGGCACCGAAGAGGGCGAGAAGCTCGGCGTCAACCTGACATTCCGCCAGATGGAGGATTTCGATCCCGGCCAGATCGCGCGTCAGGTGCCGGCCCTCAGGACGCTGCTGGAAGCCCGCGAGCAGCTGGCCAACCTGCAACGCTACATGAACGGGAAATCCGCGGCGCAGGATCTCGTGCGGCAGCTTCTGTCGGACCCGGAGATGATGAAGCTGCTCGAGAGCAAGCGCGGCGAGACCGATGCGGATGCGGCCTCCGGCGCCGATCAGGCCGCCGGGGACGACGCGGACCGGACGCCCGGCTGACCCGGCCCGGCCGGGATGCCCGCAAGGATCCGGTCCTGTTGAAGCGACCTGTCGAACGGTCACAATGCGAGAGTGAAAGAGACGATGGAAAATACCACCCAGCAGGACTCCGTCGCGCCCGAGGGCCGCACCGAAGGCCCCGCCGAGGCCGAGGAGTTTTCCCAGCTTCTCAAGGCCAGCTTCAAGCCGCGCAGCGCCGATGCGCAGGCGGAAGTTGAAAACGCCGTCTCGACCCTCGTCAAGCAGGCGCTGCAGGATCAGTCGGTGGTCAAGGAGGACGTGCTCGACACCGTCGACGAGATGATCGCCCAGCTCGATGCGAAACTCACCGAGCAGATGAACGAGATCCTGCACAACGAGGAGTTCCAGAAGCTCGAAAGCGCGTGGCGCGGGCTGGAATACTGCGTCAACAATTCCGAGCCCGACGCCTCGCTCAAGATCAAGGTGATGAACATCTCCAAGGCCGAGCTGGCGCGCGAATTGCGCAGCTATCCCGGGGCGAAATGGGACCAGAGCCCGTTTTTCAAGAAGATCTACGAAACCGGTCTGGGCAATCTCGGCGGCGAGCCCTTCGGCTGCCTGATCGGCGATTACCAGTTCGACCATTCGCCCGCCGATGTGCGCGTGCTGCGCGATGTCGGCAAGATCGCCGCGGCGGCGCATGCGCCGTTCTTCGCCGCCGCCGCCCCCACCCTGATGGGGATGGACAGCTGGAACGAGATTTCCAACCCGCATGACCTGGGCACGATCTTCGAGACCCCCGAATATGCCGGCTGGCGCGGGCTGCGCGACAGCGAGAACGCGCGCTACCTGGCGCTGTGCATGCCCCGGGTGCTGGCGCGCGAGCCCTACGGTGCGGAGTCGCTGCCGGTCGAGTCGTTCAATTTCGAGGAGGAAACCGACGGGCATACAGGCGAGAAATACGCCTGGATGAACGCGGCCTACGCGATGGGGGCCAATATCGCCCGCGCCCACAAGGATTACGGCTGGACGGTGCAGATCCGCGGCGTGCAGTCGGGCGGCGAGGTCATCAACCTGCCCACGCACACCTTCCAGACCGACGAGGGCGGCATGGATCTCAAATGCCCCACCGAAACGGCGATCAGCGACCGCCGCGAGGCGGAACTGTCCAAGGCGGGGCTGATCAGCCTCATCCACCGCTCCAACAGCGACAAGGCGGCCTTCATCGGGGCGCAGTCGCTCTACAAGCCCAAGAAGTTCCCCTCTGCCGAGGCGACGGCGGCCGACAACCTGTCATCGCGCATCCCCTACATGTTCGCGGTGTCGCGCTTTGCGCATTACCTCAAGCACATGGTGCGCGACCAGATCGGCTCGACCCGCGAACAGGACCAGCTCCAGCGGGAATTGCAGGACTGGATCTCGCAATATGTCCATGCCTCGCCCGCCAACGCCTCGGAGGCCGACAAGGCGCGCCGGCCGCTGGCCGGGGCCAAGGTCGAGGTCGTCGAAGACCCCGAGAACCCCGGCTATTATGTCGGGAAATTCCTGCTGCGCCCGCATTTCCAACTCGAAGGCATGGATATCGGCATGAGCCTCGTGTCGAAACTCCCGTCCAACTAGGGGCGCATATTCGCAAATGTCAAAACCTGAATATCAATCTCTAAAAGGAGTACTCTCATGGCAGTCGACATCATTCTCATGATCGATGGGATCAAGGGTGAAAGCCAGATCAAGGAATTCAAGAACGAAGGCATCGACGTGCTGTCCTGGAACTGGGGCATGTCCCAGTCCGGCACCACGCATATGGGGCCGGGCGCGGGCAGCGGCAAGGTGAATGTCTCCGACATCACCTTCACCAAGTATCTCGACCTGTCGACCCCGGACCTGCTGAAGGCCTGTACATCCGGCAAGCACATCCCCAAGGCCGAACTGATCGTGCGCAAGGCCGGCGGCGACAAGCCGGTGGATTACCTCAAGCTCGAGATGAACACGGTGCTGGTGTCGTCCTACAATACCGGCGGGGCCAATGACGGCATGGACCGGGTGCAGGAAACGCTGTCCTTCAACTTCAAGTCGTTCAAGGTCACCTATACCCAGCAGAACGAGCAGGGCGGCAAGATCGGCTCCAGCGATATCGGCTGGGACGTGGCGGAAAACACCCCGCTCTGAGACGTCGAACACATGTCACCACCGGGGCGAGGGCCGCGCCGGTGGTGGGGCGGTGCCGGCATGCCGGGGCCCCGCGCAGCCGGGCCCTTGTGGACGTGCCGCGCGGGGGCCTGGTGTCCTGGTACCGGCTGCCCCGGCCAACCGCACCGGCCAACCGCCCCGACCAACCGCCATGCGAGGAGATCATGCGCCAACCGCACCAGACCGGACAGCCCGGCGCGCCGTCCCGCAAATTGCAGGTGCCGCTGCTTTGTGCCTTTCGTGAGGCCGCCGAGGCGCGCGATTCCCGAAAGGCGGATGTCCAGCACGACGAAAGCGGCGCGCGGATCGTGTCGGACAACGCCGCGATGCGGCGGCGCGGCGCCAACGAGGCGGTGCTCAAGCGCAATCTGAACATCGATCTCGAACATCTCGCCAACACCGTCAACCTCGCCTCGGTCATCGATCTCGACGACCACCCCGCGGTGCGGCGCTCGGTGCTGAATTACGGCATCGACGATCTGACGCATCTGACCACCGGATCCACCGAGCTTGACGATCTCGGCGCGGCGCTGCGGCAGGCGCTTGTCGCGCACGAGCCGCGGCTGGTGCCCGAAACGCTCGTCATCGAACAGAAGGACACCCCCGAGGAGGCCGGGCAGCGCATCAGGTTCTTCGCGCGGGCCGAGATGAAATGCCGGCCCGTCGACATACCGCTGGAATTCGTGGCCGAGATCGATGTCGGCTCCGGCAAGATCGACCTGCAGGGCATCTCGGGGGCGATCCGCAAGCCACGCCCCCATCCGGATACGGGCACGGAGACCGATACCGGCACATCGCAGGGCCGGACAGCCGGACCCGGATAAGGCCATGCCATGCAGCAGGAATTTCTGGATCTCTACGAACGCGAGCTGAACGTCCTCTACGACAGGGCCGCCGCCTTCGCGGCCGAATTTCCCGGCCTTGCCGACCGTCTGGGCGGACTGACCCGCGACCGGCTCGATCCCGGGCTGGCCGGTCTCATGGAAGGTGCCGCCTTTCTGGCCGCGCGCGTGCAGATGAAGCTCGACGCGGAGTTTCCGGTCTTCACCACGACCCTGCTGGACCAGCTTCTGCCCGGCTACATGGCGCCGGTGCCGTCGGTGGCGCTGCTGCAGGCGCGGCCCGATTTCAAGGCGCCGGATCTCGCCGCCGGGAAACGCTTCGCCGCCGGGGCCTACATGGACGCCACCTACCGCGAGCGCGAGCAGCGCGTGTCCTGCCGGTTCCGGCTGTCGGCGCCGCTGGAGCTGTGGCCGCTGGAGATCGACCGCGCGAGCTACGTCACGGGCCCCGCCCCCTTGCAGGCCCTCGGCCTCGAGGCCGGGCCCACCACCGCTGCGGGGTTGCAGCTGCGCCTGGTGCGACGCACGGGCCCGGACATGCCTGATCCCGACAGCGACCCGCCCCCCCAGGCGCCGCCGCTTTCGGAACTGGCCCGGGCCGGGCTCGACCGGCTGCCGATCCATCTGCACGGCCCGCTGGCCGAGATGGACGATCTCTACGAGCAGATCTTCAGCCATTGCACCCGGATCACCCTGCGATGGCTCGATGCGCAGGGCGATCCGGTCTTCGCGCGCGTGCCGCCGGGCAGGGTCGGGCAACTGGGCTTTGACGAGGATGAG
>Ga0102926_1002452_pt1 | contig 10754 bp, 10 predicted proteins | sample SalPonR1_A_D2_MG_FD_78173 | JGI IMG/M metagenome (GOLD analysis project Ga0102926, IMG submission 78173) | Salt pond soil microbial communities from South San Francisco under conditions of wetland restoration - Salt Pond MetaG R1_A_D2_MG | ecosystem: Environmental > Aquatic > Marine > Intertidal...
CAAAGCAAAATCTGTATCATCCACGTGGATTTTTGTGTTGAGCAAATCATAGACCGGACTGAGCACATAATCTCTCCCGGGTGTTTCGAGAAGCGCATAATTTTTCAAATGTGCATCTCCGTTTGAAAACAGGTAATTGAACACAATCAATGAATATAACTTCTCGATTTCCACGCGCCAGGCAGGAACATATTTTTTCAATAATTCACCCATTTCCTTATAGTTGAAATCGTACTTGAAGTTTTGTCCTGCATTTTCTTCCATTTTTCCGGCCAGCGTTGCAAAGTCTTCTTTTCCCCATTTCCCAGCCTGACCGGCCGGCAGGGAACCATCTTCCTTTACATCGAATCGTTTGGTAATGTAGGCAGGTTCTCCGTTGGAAAAGAATATCAGCGCATTTTCGGCAGTTTGCAGCCCATACACCTGCCGGGCAATTTGCATGGTTAAATGCTCGTTTGCCGGTACCTGGTCAACATTTTTTACGTCTCTCGGGATAGGTTTTAACAGGTATGTTCCCTGTTCTCCTTTTTTGGTCAGGCGCAATTTATTTTTCTCAAGCACCAGCGACAATTTTTCCTGAACTCCGGATATTGAAATTCGTTTTCGGTTCTCAATAAATTTTTCAGCATCCTCCTCATTGCTTTGGGGCGGGGCATAAGGCAACACATGACTTACTTTTCGTCCCTGAAAAACCCTGCGTAAACAGGCAGTGCTGTATGTATTAAATCCTTCTGCCAATGTTCCCGGGCAATTTGTTAGTTCTGGTACACTCATTCTTTAATTTCTAATAAAGTTATTGCTCCAATGGTATCGGTTTGGGCTGTGGCCAGCAGTAAACCAAAATAATCTTTTTCGTCGATTTTAAACTGACGGGTTTGCAATTGCCTGTTCACGCCTTCAGATAACATATTAAAGAAAAACGGAAACAAGTGGTCCGATTTATAAACCTGTTTGCTTTTTGGCATGGTCAGGCTAATTGGAGGAAGGTCATCATTGGCAAACCAATTGTCATCATACCGGAATTCGTAATCATTGGCTGAAAATTGAGTCAGCACTCCGGTCAGTTTACCATTTCTATATACATTTGCTTTTCGCATCGGTTATAACTGAGGTTGTTTGACTTCAATTTTAATTTCCATGCCGAGGATTTCAGCAATTTTATTCACTATCTGAATGGTTGGATTTGCCTGCCCCCGTTCAATTTTATAAAGTGTATTTATACTGATGCCCGCCATTTCTGACAAGTCGGGCTGTGTAATCCGAAGCACTTTCCTTCTTTCTTTTATCTGTTTTCCAATCTCCTTGCTTGTCATTATAATGTGATTTTGAGGTAAAATTAGTGTTTTGCATATAAAAAAACAAACAATATCACAGTATGATGTGATTTTTGCATGAAAAGCAAGAGTGTGCTAGTTTGAAAGATATAAAATCATATTATAGTGTGATTTTTATCTGAGAATATTATAATGGAATTCTTTAGAATTGAATCTGGATATCTTTAATTCACCGCTTAAATCCCGACCAAATTATTTCGCCCGGCGGAAAAGTCAAGGGACCGACAACTTTCATGAAAAGATTTGATATCTATGAAATTGTTAACAATTTGATTATTGAACGATTGGAAAAAGGGGTTTTTCCCTGGCACATGCCGTGGAAAACTGTAAGCAGCATTCCGCGTAATCTGGTTTTCAGGTAAGCAATATATGCCAGTTGAAAGTTCTATTCTTTTCGCTTTCAAGGTGACTCTTACATAAATAGGAATTTCACCATTGGATTTTTGTCTGGCTTTTTTCACTAAAAAGTTAATCGTCAATCTCATTTTTTCTCCATTTTAAGTTTAAAGAAGAATTTGTTCTCGATTGTTGTTTAAAAATACCCATTTTAGGGGTGATTTTCAATACCAAATCGAGTCAATTCGTATCAATTTAAATGTTGTAATAGAGAGAGTTACACGATTTGCCGAGAACAGTTTTAGAGTAAAAATGCTTGTTCTCGATAAAGTCTCGTTTATATTGACTTTTTATGTGTTTTTTTGATTTTTCTATAAAATAAAAAAGCACTTAAAACGTTGATTTTAAGTGCTTTTAATTTTTTTTGATTCTTTTTGAATTCAAAAACGTGCCCAGTAAAGGACTCGAACCTTCACGTCCAAGAGGACACTAGTCCCTGAAACTAGCGCGTCTACCAATTCCGCCAACTGGGCTTTTGTAAAGAACGTTCTCCTTTTCGGAAATCGAGGTGCAAATATATAAAAAATTACGTCTGCCCGTGAAAATTTAGTTCAATCATTTTTGGGAAAAATTTAATTCTGAACAGAATGCAGCAGACGTAGTTCATTTTAAGCTTTTTGCCGGAAATTACAGCATTCTCATTTGTTCCCCGATTGTCATTTTTTCGCAATACCGGCACCTTAGGGTAACGGGCGAAGTAGAGAGGACTTTAAAGCAAGTGGTAACTTTTTCGTTGTTTGTTATGCATTTCGGGTTAAAACATTTTACAATGCCTTTAATGATTTCAGGAGCTTTCACAATTTTTTTCTCCACCACTTCGTAGTCTCTTATAATGTTGAGTTTGGCATCGGGTGCTATCAGGGCAATTTTATTGATTTCGTCGTTTTCAAAAAACTTGTCGGAAACTTTAATGATGGCCTTGCTACCCAGTTTCTGGCTTTCGAGGTTGGTGCCAAAGGTAATCTGGTTTTCAATTTTATCGAGGCCGAGGATGGTTATTACCTTGAATAAATTTTGGGCCGGGATGTGGTCGATTACCGTGCCTTCTTTAATTGCACTTACTTTAAGTTTCAGCTTCTTTTTTGTTGTATCGTTACTCATGGCTTGCTTATTTAAGGTTCATAATGTGGGTGATAATGGCTTCGCGGGTGTACATTCCGTTTAAAGCCTGTGTGAAATAGTAGGCTTTTTCGTTTTTGTCCACATCAGTATGAATTTCGTTGACCCGTGGCAGCGGATGAAGAATTTTCATGTTGGGCTTGGTATTTTCGAGCATCGAATTGCGGAGGATGTAAATATTTTTCACCTGCTCATATTCCATGGGATCTGAAAAGCGCTCTTTTTGCACGCGGGTCATATAAATAATGTCGGCTTCGCTGATGATGTCGGTAAATTCGCGATGTTCAAAATACCGGATATCATTTTCCCTGAGGAACATTTTATACTCTTCGGGCATTTGCAACTCTGCCGGGGCAATAAAGTTGAAAATCGGGTTGTCGAACTGCGACATGGCCATAAGCAGCGAATGCACGGTGCGGCCGTATTTCAGATCGCCAACCATAAAAATGTTGAGGTTATCGAACGTTCCCTGTGTTTTTAAAATGGAATACATGTCGAGCAGGGTTTGCGTGGGGTGCTGATTGGCCCCGTCGCCTGCATTGATAATCGGTACGGGTGAAACCTCGGCGGCATAACGTGCTGCTCCTTCCAGCGGATGGCGCATTACAATCAAATCGGCATAGTTGCTCACCATTTTAATGGTATCGTGTAGCGTTTCACCTTTGGTGGAACTTGAATTTTGTGGATCGGCAAAACCGACAATTTTACCGCCGAGGCGATTAATTGCGGTTTCAAAACTTAACCGGGTTCGGGTTGATGGCTCAAAAAAAAGGGATGCAACCACTTTCCCTTTTAGCAGGTCCTGGTTCGGGTTCTTTTCGAACTCAGCAGCCAGCTCCATAATTTTCAGGTATTCTTCCTTCGAATAGTCTGTAATTGAAATTAAATCTCGCTTCATATTCTTATAAATTGATGGTCATAAATTTCTGTTTCAAAAAAAAGCCAATATTTCAAAAAAATAAAATATTGGCTTTTCGTTCGTTGAAAAAGTAAAATCACCTTTTCTTTAAAACCTGTTTTAATCCGGTTATGTAAAAAAACGATAAAATGCCGGGGATGATAAATGCTTGCCGGGTAAAATTGCACCCTGCAGATTTGTTGGTGACGGATAATTTGGCATTTCATCATAAAACTCAAAATTAAAATGAAATAAGCAGATTACCTGCGAACAGAATGAACTTTTTTCAGCTTTTTATTAACAGCTCAGCTAATTTGCTCAATGCTGACTCCATAATAATTTTGAAATACTTTTCCTATTCTTCCGGCTTCCGATTTTCGCACTGTGAAATACAGATCGCATTCAATTTCAAACTGTGTGTCAACAATGTTCAGGTTTTCCTGCTTTATTATTTGCATCACATCATTCATGTGTGGGTAGGTAAAATGAAGTTTGTATTTCACCTCGATGGTTTTGGTCACTATCCGGGCACTGCTGAGGGCATCGGCAGCAGCAGTTTTGTAAGCATTTATAAGTCCGCTTGTGCCGAGCAGCGTTCCGCCAAAGTAGCGTACTACCACAATAAAAACGTTGGTGACATCAAAACTTTGCAACTGCCCCAGGATAGGCCGTCCGGCTGTTGAGGAAGGTTCCCCGTCGTCGTTGGCCCGCCAGGTAATTTCTTCTGTTCCCAGTCGCCAGGCATAACAGTGGTGACGCGCGTTATGGTGTTCCTTTTTTATTTCTGTAAGAATTTCCTTTATCTCGTCTTCGTTGCTCACCGGCCAGGCATAGGCAATAAATTTACTCCCTTTGTCTTTGAAGTAACCTTCGCTTTTGGCCGATATGGTTTTATAGGTATCTTCCATTACAGTAAAATATACAAACTTAAAATGGCCAGTACAATTCCGGCAATATTTAACCGGTTCAGTTTTTCTTTAAAAATAAAAAAACCGAGCAATGCCGAAAGCGCTACAACCATCATGTTGTTGAGTGCAAAAACCAGCGAACTTTCCAGGTTGCTTCGATTGAGCGCCTGCAATATAAAATAGAGCGAACCAAAATTGGCCATTCCGAGCAAGGCGCCTAAAAGCAGGGTGGGGGTGTGCAGGGTTGGTTTCTGGTTTATACTTTTGGAAAAAGTGATAAGTACGCCGAAAATGAAAGCCGTAAAAAATACAAATGAAGAATAGGCTGCTGACAGCTGGTCGTTTATTTGCAGGGCCTGAACGTATTTTATGAATGAATCGATAAAACCACTGCCCAGAAAAATGGCAATGGGTAAAACAAAATAGAATCGATTGGTTTTTTTAATGTCTTTTTTATAGAGTGTCAGCAGAACGGCTGCAAATGCACCGGCAATACCAAAATATTTTAGTGTGGTAATTTGCTCGTTGAACCAGAACAGCGAAAAGAAAACCGGAAATACCAGCGACAGTTTATTGGCCAGCGTGGTAACGGTTATACCTGCTTTTTGCGACGAAGTGCCTATCAGGAAAAACATGAGAATGTACATTATCCCCAGTATTACTCCATAAGGCAGCCAGTGGTTATTTTCAAAAAAAGGCTGAATATTGAAACGCAGCAGAAACCCAAAGCCAAGGATTGTTGCCACGAGGTAGTTCATGGTTATCAGGGCATTCAGTTTGCAGTTGTAATTTTTTGCCCATCTGAAAATGACATAAATTGCAGCTGAAGATATAATGCTTGCTAACAGATAAATCATGCAGGATGGATTAAAAAAGGCAGGAATTTTGGTTCCTGCCCGGTTGGTTACATCGTTAATTTCTTTTCGATATCTTCAACGTATTGCCGGAAATTTTTATCGGTATCTTTCAGGTTATTTACCGTTTTGCAGGCGTGCAGCACGGTGGCGTGGTCTTTATTTCCTATTTGCGCACCAATACTTGCCAGCGAATATTTTGTAAGACTTTTTGAAAAGAACATGGTGATTTGCCTGGCCTGTACAATTTCGCGTTTACGTGTTTTGGTCTGCAGCGACTCCACCGGCATATTAAAGTAATCGCACACTACTTTCGAAATGTATTCAATTGACAGTTCCCGGTGTGAATTTTTTACCAGTTTGTTAATCAGTTTGGCAGTAAGGCCGAGGGTAATTTCGCGTTTGTTCAGCATCGACTGGGCAAGCAGCGAAACAAGTGCACCTTCCAGTTCGCGTACATTATTATTTACGTGCGAGGCAATGTATTCAAGCACCTCGTCGGATAACGAAATGCCATCGTTGTAAACTTTCCGGCGCAGGATTTCCATCCGGGTTTCAAAATCGGGTGTTTGCAGGTCGGCAGTGAGTCCCCATTTAAACCGTGACAAAAGCCGTTGTTCCATGCCTTTCAGCTCAATGGGTGGTTTGTCCGAGGTTAAAATGAGTTGTTTTCCGGTTTGGTGCAGGTGATTAAAAATATGGAAAAAGGTTTCCTGCGTTTTTTCTTTGCCGGCAAATTCGTGCACGTCGTCCAGGATCAGTACGTCAATCATCTGGTAGAAATGCAGGAAATCGTTCCGGTTGTTGTTGCGCGTTGCTTCGGTAAATTGGGTTTGAAATTTATTGGCATTTACATAAAGCACCACTTTGTCCGGCATATTTTCTTTTACTTCAATTCCAATGGCTTGCCCCAGGTGTGTTTTGCCAAGCCCTGAGTTTCCGTAAATCATTAACGGATTGAAAGCGGTTCCGCCGGGATTACGGGCAACAGCATAGCCTGCGCTTCGTGCCAGCCGGTTGCAGTCACCTTCAATAAAATTCTCAAATGTATTATCGGGTTTGAGCTGCGGGTCAATCTGCAGTTTCTGAATACCGGGAATGATAAACGGATTTTTTATGGATTTTTTTTCATCTGCCTTCAGCGGGATGTTTAACGGCTGGTTTTGAATTTTTGAGTTATTGTTGGTTGGATAGCTTACGGTATAGGGGGAGCCATTTGTTTGTGTATCGCCACCCATTACTACATTATACTCCAGCTTGGCACCGTTGCCTAAAACCATGCGCAGTGTTTTTCGAAGAATGTCAATAAATTGTTCTTCGAGGTACTCATAAAAAAATGCACTGGGCACTTGAATCGTTAGTACTCTGTTGTCGAGTTTGACGGGCACTATTGGTTCAAACCAAGTTTTAAAACTGCTGCCCGGTACATTATCCCTGATAATGTTGAGGCATTTTTCCCAGGCCGAAATATGTTCCTTACTCATTTAATCTGGTTGGATTTTTGAGGTTCTACAAAAAATTCCCTTTTAATTCCCGAAAGCAAAATTTGCTAAAAAAAAGTTAAAAAAAAAATGTATTTGGGCTTGACTTTTTCGGAAATGTTTTATCGGTTTCTATTTGAGGGGATTAAAGATTGAATATTTTTTAAAATTAATAACTACCTGATATTCAGCTTTTTATGTTTAACATTTTGATAGTTAGCAGGCTATCTGGTTGGTAGTGATCGGGTTTTAACTTGTATTTACAAGTATATTAACGCTCCGTTGTTTATTTCTTTAATGATTTTAGTGCTTTTTCTAATTTTATCAACCGTCCGTTCTTGAATGCCACAATGGTTGCATCCGGAAATTTGTCCGTAGCTTTAACATGCAATTCTGCTATTTCGGCATACGAATGTGATTCACCTGCAAGATAGGAATAAGCTCCGCTGGCTTCGTACTCTTCAATTGGGCCAAGTCCTTTAAAATGGTCAGCATCGAGCGGAATTTTATTTTCACTTGAAACAAGGTGAACTTTAAATACAATGTTTTCTTCTGCTGCATCACCGCTGGCATTGATGTACACATTTTTTCCCAGGTCGATGGCTGAAAACTGAAGGTAACGTTCCGGGTTTATCCTGATGTCTCTTATTAATGTACTCAAATCGGCAGATAGTGTAGTGATGGAAGCATAGAGTTCATCGTCGTTAAGGAGCAGGCCGGCTGAATTGTCGGTGCTTTCGAGTTTGGCAAGTACCGAATTGATTTTGTTGGAGGCTTCCAGGATATTTGTCAGCACAGGGGTAATTGGCATTTGGGCAAGTGTGTCGCTGAATTGGGCTATGTTTTGCAATGTTTTTTCCAGTTCGGCAGTATTTCGGTTGAAAGCAGTGGTGATGCTGTCCATGTTCGTGATGATGTTTCCAACGCTCTCTTTTTCAGTAGAAACAAAAACTTGCAAGTCGGAAGTAGTTTGTTCCAGGTTTTCGATGGTGCGGTTAATATTCTCAAAACTTTCAGAAAGGTTTTGGCGGGCATCTTCGTTGAAAATTACGGTTAAAATGGTTATGGCAGAGTCGATTGTACTCAGCAATTCCTCGGCTTTATTTTTTATGGGCAGCACCTGCATGCTCACCTGTTCCTTTAAATCGCTTTCAATATCTCCTGGTATGGTGTCGTTGGGCTGGTAAAACTCATTTTCATCGGTCATGTTCAGTTTAATCGACCGGGTTCCCATCAAATCGCTGCTCACTATCTGAGCCACAGAGTTAACAGGTATTTTTATGTCCGAATCAATGGTAAAAGTTACCCGCAAATAGCTTCGGTTACCCGGTGTGAAGGCAATATCTTTCACCTGCCCGATTTTATACCCGCTGAGAATTACATCATTCGATTTCGAAAGCCCGTCAACACGTTCGTAAATCACATGGTAGTCGTTTGATTTCTGAAAAATATCATTGCCTTTCAGGTAGCTCAACCCCCATATTAAAATTGTTATGGATATCACTATCAGAATTCCCAGTTTTGTGTATTTTGAAATATTCATACTGTTTAATTTTTTCAAAAATATAGGGTAAAATTAGGCAATTCAATCAGGAATTACATTTTTCTGAAGGTGTTTTTACCAGATATTAATTCTTTGTTCTTTTGAGAAGGCGAAGAAGTGAATTGTTTTCAGACTTAAATTGGTATTTAAAATTCCCCGATTTTAATGAAAAAATATGTTAAAACACCTGTAATTTTTTCATTATTAATAATTTCAAATTTGAAAACCGAACAGTAAATTTTCCCCCTTCCTGTCCTGCTAATTGATTTACCAGCAAAAATAGAAATATTAAATTTATTTTGCATTTATTAGCGTTCAAGTAAAGGGCTTATTTTTATTTTTGCACGTCGTGCCACTAGGTGAAGCATTAAATTCAGAAAACATTTTGTATAAGATACTTTTTACATACCTGTTCGTATTTATTTCTCTGCTGGGTTTTTGTCAGGAAACGGAAAGTTTATCTCCTGTATTGGAAATTCCGCAATCTGACACCGTTTACAACCAGGCCGTTCAGGTTGATACATTGCAGGAAATGGGCGGGACAGTCATTGATACTACTGCAGCTGATTCGATTGTTGCTCCGGTAATAGAAGCTCCCATCGATTACAATGCCGAAGATTCAATTATCGTATCTTTCGACGGGCAGAAAGTTTTTCTCTACAATAATTCCCGGGTTACTTACCAGCAAATTGAACTGTCAGCTTATTTCATTGAGCTCGATTTGGAAACCAAGGAAGTGTATGCTGAAGGTATCCAGGATTCCACCGGAGCCCTGGTGCAGAAACCAATTTTTAAAGATGGTAACGAGGAGTTTGAATCCAAAACACTGCGGTATAACTTTGAAACCGAAAAGGGAATTATTACCGAGGTGGTTACTGAACAGGGCGATGGTTTTGTGCATAGCCAGCGAACCAAAAAGATTTCGAAAGATGCTTTTATTTTGAGAAAGGGCAAATACACTACCTGCGATGCCGACCATCCTCACTTTTACCTGCATCTAACCAAAGCGAAAGTAATATCGAACAACAAAATAATTACTGGCCCGGCCTATATGGTTTTGGAAGATTTCCCAATCTATTTTCCTATTCTTCCGTTTGGTTACTTTCCTAATGCTCCAACTTATTCATCCGGAATACTGGTGCCGGCATACGGTGAAGAACAAAACCGCGGGTTCTTTTTGCGCGACGGGGGGTATTACTGGGCTGCCAGCGAATATTTCGATTTGGCGTTGCAGGGCGATATTTACTCCAAAGGTTCATGGGCTTCAAAATTAAATACCAATTACCGGAAACGCTACAAGTTTAGCGGGGGTATGAACCTGCAATACAGTGTAAATGTATTTGGCGAAAAAGGGCGGGAAGATTACCGGAGGACACCACAGTTTTCAGTGCGCTGGAACCACAGCCAGGATGCCAAAGCCAATCCGAACCAGACGTTTTCGGCCAGCGTGAATTTATCGTCAAGCGGTTATGAAAAATTAAATTCCTATTCGTCACGGGAATACCTTAGTACCCAAAAATCGTCGAGTGTTTCATTTACCAAAAAATTTGAAAATACACCATTTAATATGTCGGTTAACCTGCGGCATTCACAAAATTCACGGGACTCCACCATGTCGTTGTCGTTGCCCGAAATGACATTCAGCATGGGAAAAATTTACCCTTTCAGAAAAAAGAACCGCAGCGGGGCCATTAAATGGTACGAAAAGCTGGGGGTTAATTACAGCGGAAACCTCCGAAACTCGGTAACGGCCAAACAATCGGAAATACTGAACCAATCGTTTACCCGCGACTGGAAAAACGGGATACGGCACAATATACCCATTGCGTTGCCCAGTTTTAATTTATTTAACCACGTGAATTTCAGTCCGGGGTTCAGCTACAACGAAAAATGGTACTTTAAAAAATACGATTACACGTACAATGAAGGAGCTGATTATGATAATCCTTCAGGGGTCCCCGGTGCGGTGAAAGTTGACACTATTACCGGTCTGAACCGGGTTTACGACTATTCGTACAGTGTGAGCGCATCAACAAATATTTACGGGATGTTTTTGCCTCGCAACGCCAATTCGAAAGTGAAAGGTATCAGGCATAAAATGTCGCCTTCCATGAGCTTTAGTTACCGCCCCGATTTTGGTGCCGAAAGGTTTGGCTACTGTCAGGAAATTCAGGTGGATTCAACTGGTCGTGTGCAGTATTTCGATGTTAATGCAGGCGGC
>Ga0102926_1002455_pt1 | contig 10751 bp, 13 predicted proteins | sample SalPonR1_A_D2_MG_FD_78173 | JGI IMG/M metagenome (GOLD analysis project Ga0102926, IMG submission 78173) | Salt pond soil microbial communities from South San Francisco under conditions of wetland restoration - Salt Pond MetaG R1_A_D2_MG | ecosystem: Environmental > Aquatic > Marine > Intertidal...
CGACATGATGTACATCCCGGACGCGCTCCGGGCGACCATCGAGCTGATGGAGGCGGACGCCTCGCGCCTCGAGCACTGGAACGCCTTCAACGTGACGGCGATGCAGCTCGCCCCCCGCGATCTCGCGGAGATCCTCGCGGAGAGGGTTCCGGGGTTCGAGGTGCACTACGACGTCGACCCGGTCCGCGCGGACATTGCGGCGTCCTGGCCCGACCGGATCGACGACTCGGCCGCCCGACGGGAGTGGGGCTGGGCTCCGCGGTACGACGTGGAGGCCATGGTGGACGACATGCTGGCGAACCTGCGACCGCCGGATCCGTCCGCCGGGGACACCACCTGATCGGGCATGAACGACATCCTGACGCAGATCGTCACGCAGCTCCGGGACGACGCGCCCCAGCCGCTGGTCGCGGCGGGCGTCCTGCTCGTGCTCGTGGGAGCGGGGCATCTGGTGGGCCTCGCCTCGAGCCGCCTTCTTCTCCGCGCCCGGAGGGATGATCGCTACGCGAGGCTGACCCGGGGCGTAGTGCGTGATCTCGTCGGCTCCTGGATGGAACTGCAGGCCCACCTGTGGGTCGACTCCAGGGACCCGGAGCGCGCCGACGCCAGCCTCTCGCAGGTCCGCACCCGTGCGATGGCCGCGGCGCGGCACGCACTCCGCGAGGCCGACTTCACGCTGAGCCCCGACACGACCACCGCTCTCGCCGTGACCCCCGTGGACGTCCGCGTCACGACCGATACCGAACACACCTCCGATCCCGGAGCCTGAAGACATGCCGCTCGACCGCCTCACCCCCGTTCTCGATCGCCACGTCGCCGAACTCGAGGAAGCCGGCACCGCCAAGGGCGCCGAACACGTCGTGGTCGGGGTTCGCCCCGCCGAGGGAGACCGCGGGCCGCGCTTCCTTCTCGAGGGGGAGGGCGATCGCGAGTTCATCCGCATGAACTCCAATTCCTACCTGGGGCTCGGCCTGCGGAAGGAGATCATGGAGGCCGAGGAGGAGGGCACCCGACGGTACGGCGCCGGCCCCGGTGCGGTGCGCTTCATCAGTGGGACGTACGACGTACACGTCGCGCTCGAGGAGCGGCTGGCCGCGTTCCACGACCGGGAAGCCGCGATGATCTTCTCCTCCGCGTACGCCACGATCGTGTCCACGATGGTGCCGCTCGTGACGAAGGACACGGTGCTGATCAGCGACGAGCTGAACCACAACTGCATCATCAACGCCATGAAGCTGGCGCGCCCGGCGGGGAAGGCGATCTACGCCCACAACGACGTCGCCCAGCTCGAAGCGAGACTCGAGGAGTGGGCGGGCCGCGCGAAACGGGCCCTGGTCGCGACCGACGGCATCTTCTCGATGCGGGGTGACCACGCGCCGCTGGACGAGATCGCCGCCGTGTGTCGCCGGTTCGACGACCGCTTCGAGGAGAACGTCGTGCTCTTCGTGGATGACTCGCACGGCGTCGGGGCGTTCGGGGACAGCGGCCGGGGCGTCGAGGAGTACGTCGGAGCCGAGGGGGTCGACGTGCTGGTCGGTACGCTCGGCAAGGCGTTCGGCGTCAACGGCGGGTACGTGGCGTCGGACGCGTCGCTGATCCGGTTCCTCCGCGAGTCCGCTCCGATGTACATCTACTCGAATCCGATCACGCCGGGCGAAGCGCATGCCGCGAAGGCGGCGGTGGACTTCGTGGACTCCGAGGAGGGTCGGGCGGCGCTCGCGCATCTCCGGGCGCTCACGTCCCGCTTCGAGAAGGGCCTCGGTCGCATCGGGATCGAGACGATTCCGGGTGATCACCCGGTCGTACCGCTCATGATTCGTGACACGGCCCGGACGAGAGCGATGGTCCGGCATCTGTTCGATCACGGGGTTCTCGTGACGGGACTTACCTATCCGGTGGTGCCCGAGGGCGACGAGGAGATCCGCACGCAGATCAACGCCGACCACACCGAGAGCGACGTCGACCGGGTCCTCGAGATTCTCGAGGCCTTCGAGGCATGAATCACGACGAGTTCGACGGCGAGGTCTGCATCGCCAACATCGGGGGGCGCCAGCGGGGGACGCGCCTCGGCTTCGGCGTGATCATGGGTGTTGCCGCCATCGCCGTCACGGCGGTGTTGCTCGCCACGGGAGCGCCGAAGCCCGCGCGCCTCTTCGTCGCGCCGCTCTACTGGCTGTCGGCCGTCGGAATCCTGCAATACCGGGGCAGGACCTGAATCGGACTCGCATCGCGCGGTCTGCGCGACATGGGAGACGGGCCCGAGGACATCGAGGACGAGATCGAACGGGTAGCCGTTCGGCAGCAGGCGCAGCAGGTGCGACGCCGGGCTCTGGCCGTGGGGATCCTGGTGTCAGTCGTTCTGCTGCTGCTGCCCTGACGGGGAAGACAGCCGCGGGATGATCGCCGGGACCCGCTCTCGATAGTCCATGTACGCGTCGCCGAAGCGCTGAACGAGCTCCTGCTCCTCCACCGCGACCACGAGCCAGACCCCGGGGATCAGCGCGGCGACCATCAGATAGCTGGCGCCGTGGTTGGCCATCATCGCCCAGCCGATCGCCGCGATGACCAGCGACAGGTAGCGGGGGTGACGCACCCGGCCGTAGAGGCCGCGGTCGAGGAGGACCGTCGCGCCCTCGACCTCCCGCACCCCCAGCATCGTGGGCGTGTCGAGGTGGTCCCGCGTTCGCCGGTCCAGGATCACCGAGATGCCCCACAGCACCACGCCCGCGGCGAACAGCCCCATGTTCGTGCCGAGGTCGCTGCGGTCGACGATGCCGCCGCCCCAGCGCCAGAACCCAGCCATGATCAGCAGACATGCGGGGATGACCACCAGCCAGGTCGGTGCCGGTCCCACGCGGCGCCAGTAGTCGACGAAGCCGTGGATCAGGAGCCAGTACGCGATGCCCGCCGGAATCGTGGCCCACAGCATCACGGCGAGTCCGAAGCGGAGCCAGTCGATGAACATTCTTGCCGGTGAACGGGTCTCGGGGGAGGATGGGGTGAAGCTCCATCCGCCGACCGCAGGAAACAACCCACGGAGACGTCATGCTCGCTCGAGTCCGAAACCTCGCCCTCGCCCTCGCCGTGCTGACGACGCTGTCCGCGCCCGCCCCCGCGACGGCACAGGCCGGGCCGGAGAACGGCAGCCTCGTGATCGTCGGGGGCGCGCTGAACGATCCGGAGATCGTCGGCACCTTCATCGAGATGGCCGGCGGGCCCGACGCGAAGATCGTGGTCGTGCCGACCGCCGGGGGTGGCGACGACGATGCGTACGGGGACGACTGCCGCTGCACCCGTCAGCTGGCCGGTGCCGGCGCGACGAACCTTCACGTCCTGCATACCTACGATCCGGAGGTGGCCGATACCGACGCGTTCGTCGAGCCGCTTCTCGACGCGGACGCGGTCTGGTTCCCGGGCGGCAGGCAGTGGCGCCTCGCGGACGCCTACCTCGGCACTCGCACGCTGGACGCCTTCCACGCGGTGCTCGAACGGGGGGGCGTGATCGGCGGGTCGTCGGCGGGCGCCAGCATCCAGTCCGACTTCATGGTGCGCGGCGACACGAACGGGAACCGGGCCGTCATCGGCGACCACACCGTCGGGTTCGGATTCATCACGGGGGTCGGCATCGATCAGCACCTCCTGCCGCGGAACCGTCACTTCGACCGTCTCGAGGTGATCCGCGAGTATCCGGAGCTGCTGGGGATCGGCCTCGACGAGGACACCGCCATCATCGTGGAGGGGAACGAGTTCCGGGTCATGGGCTCCGGGTACGTCGCCATCTACGACGCCGAGGCGGACCTCGACCTCGATGGCGGGAGCTTCTACTTCCTCGAGCCGGGCGACCGGTTCGACCTGAGCACGCGGACCCCGATGCGCGGCGGCGACGACCGACCGGTGGACCGCTGGCGGGGCGGTGGAGGACGATGAAGCGACCTGTCGCGCTCGTCCTTCCGCTTTGCCTGCTCCTGACGACCGGCGCGTGTGCGGGTGGGGACGCGCCGGGAGCGGGCGGCGGCGGCGGCGCGAGCGTCGAGGGTGAAGTGCGGACCGACCCGCTACGGATCTTCGGGGCGTTCGACGGAGACGCCTACGTGGTGATCCCGTGCACCGACTCGGAGGCGGTGACCCCCGTCGTGAGGGGGCCGCTGGCCGACGAACTCGTGGAACTCCACGACGAACTCGTGCCGCGGAACGCACCCGGAGAGACCATCTTCGTCGACCTCCTCGGCGAAGCCGTTCAGGAGGGAGACGACGTCTCCTTCGATATCCTCGAGGTCTATCGGGCCGGGTGGGAGGACTGGGGCTGCACGTGGCAGCCCCTGGTCGACGGCCTGCGGTTCGCGGCGTCGGGGACGGAGCCGGGCTGGACCCTCCATGTCGCGATGGACTCCACCGTCGTCCTGTCCCGGCCCGACGGCACCGCCGAGGGGTCGCTGCGGGACGTCGAGGGCACGCTCGCCGCGGGGTGGACCATCGAGGGTGTCCTGGGTGGCGACGCCTTCACGCTCGAACTCCAGCCGGACCCCTGCCGAAATGCGATGTCCGGCGGGTTCAGCCACCTGACGGCGACCTTCGGGCTCGCCGACAGCGTGTGGCGGGGATGTGGATTCGCCGGGGAGGAGGTCGGAGGCTCGTGAGTGGACGAACTCCGGATCCGACCGCGATCGGCATCGGACTGGCCTTCGGGGGGATGCTCGTCCTGACCCTCACGCCGGTGGCGGGACGGTGGACCGACATTCCTCCGGGCTTCGCGGTGATGGCGCTTGGGGTGGCGATGCTCCTGATCGTCGGCGGCGCCGTGGTCGGACTTCTCGCGGGCAGGGAGGGGTCGGACGGCGATTCCGACGACCCCCCCGCGTCCGATCGCTCGGAGTGACCCATGCGTGAGCCGTTGTTCGCGGACCGGTTGCGTCCGCCCCGGGCGCGTTGCGATCGTTCTCGCATGAACGATCCCATCTCCCGCCGACGGTTCCTCTCCGTCGCGCCGCTCGCGCTGCTCGGCACGGCCTTCGGGTCGCGCCGCCTGTCCGCGCCCATCGTCCGCATGGACGCGCACCCCGAGCCCCGTCCCGGGATCACGGCCGACGAGGTCATGACGCGGGAGCAGCTGGAGGAGCGGGGTGTCGAGGAGCACGTCCACGAGATCTTCGACATGGTACGGGAAATGCCGCAGATCGCGGACGGGATCGACTGTTACTGCGGGTGCGCCGTACGTCCCGGGTACCGGAGCCTTCTGACGTGCTACTACGCCGACGGGATGGCGACGGGCTGCCCGATCTGCCAGGGATCCGCCCAGCTGGTGCATCGACGCTGGAAGGATGGGCAGAGCCTCGATCGGATCCGCCGCGCCGTCGACGCCCGATACGCCTGACCGGCGACCGGCGATCGAAGGCCGACGGCTCCGACCAGATCCCCCTCCAGATCCTTCCCCACCGACCACACGGTGAATCACGTCGTGCGTACACGTCGTCTCGCGTCCGCCCTCGTTGTTCTGGCCGCGTCGTCCCTGGCCGCGCCCTCCACCGCCACGGGTCAGATCGTCGCCAGTGAGCGAGGGCGTGTCGAGCAGACGATCGACGGGACCCGGATCGAGATCGACTACTCCCGCCCCTCCGCCCGCGGCCGGGACGATCTGTTCGGTGGAGTCGTACCCTGGGGCGAGAGCTGGACGCCCGGTGCGAACAACTCGACGAAGCTGGTGATCTCGAGGGACGTCGAGCTCGAGGGTGTTCCGGTCGAGGCGGGGGCCTGGGGCGTGTGGGTCGAGCCGGTCGAGGATGGGCCGTGGAGGTTCGGGCTGCATCCCGACACCTCCCTCTTCCACACGGCGCATCCGCCCATGTCCGAGGCGACGCACGTCGTCGAGGTGGAGCCCGACGAGGGGCCCGAGTTCGTGGAGACGCTGCGCTTCTCCTTCCCGGAGGTCCGGAGCGACGGGGCCACGCTGCATCTCGACTGGGGCCGGACCCGTCTCTCGCTGGACGTCGCGGTCGAATCGTCGATGGTGTCGACCGTACCGCCGGAGGAGGGCCGCGCGCTCGCCGGGGAGTGGGAGTTCGGGACGCCCGGGGATGACGAGGCCATGCCGCTCGTGCTGCGCTACGACGATGCGACCGAGCGGGTGCTCGGCGAATGGACGCAGGGCTCCGACGACATCCCGATCACGATGGTCCGACAGGCCGAGGGGATCTACCAGCTCGGGTTCTTCATCGGCGACCGGATCGGCAGCGTGATCGACGTCTGGTACTTCGAGTTCTTCGACTACGAGGACGGACGGCCCCGGGCATTCGAGGTACGGGACGCCGGCGACGAGGTCCGCTTCGAAGGGCGTCGCACAGGGAGGTGACGCTCGTGCGCCGCCGCAGACCGGGTCAGCGCAGTCCGATGCGGGGAAGCAGTCGCACCACCGCCACCGCCGAGGCCACCGCGACCACGCCCAGCGTGATCGCGGATCCGACATTCCCGTACAGCGCCGACCCGGTCGCGAACAGGGCGGCGTAGATCGCGGTCACACCGAGGAAGAAGCCTGCGATGGCGGCCGTCGGACTCTCCCCCTCCGTCGGCTCCACCTCGCCGACGACCGCACGCCAGCCCGGACCCATCGGGCGGATCCGGTCGTGGAAGGACTCGAGCACGGAGCGGTCGGTCGGACGCGTGAGGAAGGTCACGCTCATCCAGGCCACGGTCGTGATGGCGACTGCCGCGACCAGCTGGGTGGACGAGTTCCAGTCCGGGACGGGCCACGAGATGCCGGCGACCCCCCCACGGAGCCACACCGCGACCCCGAACGAGACGACCATCGCGGAGATCTCGCTCCACGCGTTGATGCGCCACCAGAACCAGCGGAGGATGAAGACCAGTCCGGTGCCCGCGCCGATCTGCAGGATGATGTTGAAGGTCTCCAGCGCCGTCTGCAGTTCGAGCGCCACCAGCGTCATCAGGACCGTGAGAACCGCGGTCGAGACCCGCGCGGCGGTGACGGCCTGCCGTTCCGTCGCATCCGGCTTCACGAACCGGCGCCAGAAGTCCTGCACGATATACGATGCGCCCCAGTTGAGGTGCGTGCTGATCGTGGACATGTACGCCGCGGCCAGCGACGCGACCACCAGGCCGAGCAGCCCCGCCGGCAGGAAGGTGAGCATCGCCGGATAGGCGAGGTCGTTGCCGAGGATCGACGGGTCGATGTTCGGGAAGGCCGCCTGGATCGAGTCCAGGGTCGGGAAGACCACGATCGAGGCGAGCGCGACGAGGATCCACGGCCACGGCCGGATTCCGTAGTGGGCCACGTTGAACCAGAGAACGGCCTTGAGCGCGTTGTCCTCGTCCTTCGCCGCCAGCATCCGCTGGGCGAGGTAGCCTCCTCCGCCCGGCTCCGCGCCGGGGTACCAGATGCTCCACCACTGGATGGCGATGGGCACGATGAAGACCGCCATCGCGGTGGAGGTGTCGGAGAAGTCGGGGAGGAAGTTCAGCGATCCCTCGAGGGCGGGGTTGGTCATCAGCGCCCCGAGCCCTCCGACGTCGGGATGGTTCACGGCGACGACCGCCGCCGCGATCGCCCCGATCATGGCGACGACGAACAGCAGCAGATCCGTCGCCACGACGCCCCACAGCCCGGCGGTGGCCGAGTAGAGCAGGGTGAGACTGGCCATGATGACGACGACCGTCGTGGGCGCGATGCCCAGCAGCACGCCGCCGATCTTGATCGCGGCGAGGGTCACGCTGGCCATCACCATGACGTTGAAGAGCACGCCGAGGTACAGGGCCCGGAACCCCCGGAGGAAGGCGGCCTCCTTCCCGGAATACCGAAGCTCGTAGAACTCGATGTCGGTGAGGACGCCGGAGCGCCGCCACAGCTTCGCGTAGAAGAAGACGGTCAGCATGCCGGTGAGCGCGAAGGCCCACCACACCCAGTTTCCGGCCACGCCGTCGCTGCGGACGATGTCGGTGACGAGGTTCGGCGTGTCGGTCGAGAAGGTCGTCGCGACCATCGACGTGCCCAGAATCCACCAGGGCAGGGTGCGACCGGCGAGGAAGTACGACTCGGCGTCGGTGCCCGCCCGTCGCGTGAACCACAGGCCGACGACCAGGACGATCGCGCCGTAGACCGCGACGACCGTCCAGTCGAGCGACGTCAGCAGCATGCCCTGCTCCGGATCACGCGAAGATCGCGGGGTGCCCGCCGGTGTGGAGGAAGACGATGCGGTCCCCGGCGGGGAAGCGTCCCTCGCGGACGGCGGCGACCATGCCCGCCGCGGCCTTCGCCGTGTAGACGGGGTCCACGAGGATGCCCTCGCTCCGCGCGAAGAGGTCGAGGGCCTCGTCGGAGGCCTCGGTGGGGATGCCGTAGCCGTCCCCGACGTGGCTGTCGTCGACGTCGACCCTGGGCAGAATCGTCCCGAGTTCCCGCTCGTGCTGGCCGAGTCGCGCCAGCGCGCCGACGGCGAGATCGCTCGCGGTCTCCAACAGCTCGTCCGCGGGGGTGTCGGCGCTCACCGCCACGATGTGCACGTCGGGACGATCGAGCAGCGCGAACCCCGCCATGAGTCCCGCGAGCGTGCCGCCCGACGACGACGACAGGTAGAGGTTCACGTCCCGGTCGCGTGTCATCGGGAGCTGTTCGTGGATCTCCACCGCCGCGCGGACGTAGCCGAGCGCGCCCAGTGACGTCGAAGCGCCCAGCGGAACGACGAGCGCGCGTCCGCCGGCACGGGCGATCCGCTCGGCCTCCTCCTCCATCGCGGGATTCCGCTCCTGCCGACTCTGTACCGTTCGGACCTTCGCGCCGAGGATTCGGCAGAGCAGGGCGTTGCCCGTGGGAGGCTCGGGGATCTCACCGTTCACCACGAGCCGGCATCCCAGTCCCAGTCGGGCCGCAGCAGCGGCCGTGACGCGGCAGTGGTTCGACTGCGGCCCGCCGGTGGTGATCAGGTGGGTCACGCCGTCCACCCGGGTAGGTCCCAGCTCGTGCTCGAGCTTCCGCACCTTGTTGCCTCCGAGCCCGAACCCGGTCTCCTCGTCGAGCTTGAGGTAGAGCTCCGGGGTCTCGGGTCCGAGCGCGCCGCGAAGGCGCGGTGCGGTCACGAGAGGGGTGCGTCCGAGCACGAGGTGCGTGCGCGGATGGGCCTCGAGCAGTGCGAAGAGTTCGTCCGAGGTCATGTCGGTCGGGGTTTGGTGCGTGCGGCTTCCCGCACGGTGCGGGCGTGGATCTCCACGATCCGGTCGACGTCGGGAGCGTAGCCTCCCGCCATGACCACCGCCACCGGCACGGCCAGTTCGTCGGCGAGCGCGAATACGCGGCGGTCCCGCTCCGCGAGTCCTTCCGCCGTCATCGCGAGCCGCCCGAGCTTGTCGAGTTCGTAGGCATCCGCCCCCGCGACGTAGAAGAGCAGGTCGGGCCGATGACCGCGCACGCGGTCGAGCGCCGGCTCCATCGCGGCCAGGTAGTCCGCGTCTCCGGTTCCGTCGGGGAGCGCCACGTCGAGGTCGCTCTCCTCCTTCCGGAAGGGGTAGTTCGACGAGCCGTGAACCGAGATCGTGAGGACCGAAGGGTCGTGGCGGAAGATCACGGCTGTGCCGTTGCCCTGATGCACGTCGAGGTCGAGGACCGCGACCCGGCGCACCCGCCCCTCGGTCTGCAGCGCCCGCGCGGCCACCGCGACGTCGTTGAAGACGCAGAAGCCTTCGCCGCGGTCCTCGTACGCGTGGTGCGTTCCGCCGGCGAGGTTGGCGCCCCGTCCCTCCTCCAGCGCCGCCCGGGCGGCGCCGATCGTGCCGCCGACCGATCGACGCGAACGCTCGACCAGACCGGGAGACCAGGGAAATCCGATCCGTCGGACGGCCTCTCGGGCGAGGGTGCCCTCGACGACCCGACGCAGATACTCCGGAGCGTGCACGCGCAGGATGTCCGTATCGGACGCCGGATCCGGAACCCTCAGCTCCAGCCCGGTGTCTCCCGAGAGGCACTCCCGGAGCCGCACGTACTTGCTCATCGGGAATCTGTGGCCCTCGGGTAGCGGGAGGACGAACTGATCGCTGTAGAACGCCTTCATCGGGGACGGTGGCTTCGATCTCTGGTGACGGGCATGGCGTTTTTCGCGATTGGAGCGGCCGGGCTCGAGGCACAGGTCTCCGGCACGCTGACCGGGCGCGTGGTCGACGGGGGCGGGCCCGTCGAGTCCGCCGCCGTGCGCCTTCTCGAAGGCCCCGATATCATCGCCGGGGTCGGCTCCGACGTCGACGGGCGCTTCACGATCGACGGCCTCGCGCCCGGACAGTACACGCTGGGCGTGACCCGGATCGGACTGGCCGACTTCACGCGCCTCGTGACGATCGTGGCGGACTCCACGACCACGGTCGAGGTGCGGATGCGCCCGGCGGCGATCGCACTTTCCGGGATCGCCGTGGAGGGTCGTGCCAGCCGGGAGCGGGAGGTGTTCGAGGAGTCGGCCGGCGTCACCACGCGGGAGCTGAGTTCGGCCGACATCCGGCTCGTGCCCGGGCTGTCCGAAGCGGACCCGATCCGCGCGATCGAGGTCCTGCCCGGCGTCGTCTCGACGTCGGACTTCACCTCCGCCTTCAACGTGCGCGGCGGGTCCGCCGATCAGAACCTGATCCTGCTGGACGGCATCCCCATCTTCAGCCCCTTCCACCTCGGGGGCGTGTTCAGCGTGTTCAATCCCGACATGGTGGGACGCGCCGAGCTCCGGTCCGGAGGATTCGGGGCCGAGTACGGGGGACGCGTCTCCTCG
>Ga0102926_1002457_pt1 | contig 10742 bp, 9 predicted proteins | sample SalPonR1_A_D2_MG_FD_78173 | JGI IMG/M metagenome (GOLD analysis project Ga0102926, IMG submission 78173) | Salt pond soil microbial communities from South San Francisco under conditions of wetland restoration - Salt Pond MetaG R1_A_D2_MG | ecosystem: Environmental > Aquatic > Marine > Intertidal...
ATGACATCGGCGAGGCCTTTCAGGACCCGCTCGAAGAGATCGATCCGGCCTTCGAGGAGGCGGATTTCTGGTATGACATGATGAACGGCGCGGGCGGCGAGGGCCTTTTGGAGGAACGCCGCGGCATGTGGGAGGCGCAGGAAGGCGACCCCCTGGAAGGTGACGTTGGTTTCGTGCCCTCGCAGGCCATGATCGACCTGCTGCCCTGGACGACCACCGCCTATACCGACTTCGCCATCTGGACGGCCCTCGTGGACGAGGATGTCGTGGCCGAGGAGGAGCCCTGGGAAGCGGTTTATGGTGCGCTGGGCATGGACCTGCGCAATCCCGAAACCGTCGCCGCCATTGCCGATTACGACGGTCCCGGCGCCGCGCAACTTCAAGCGGTGGCCGCCAATCTAGACAGGTTGCCCGAGACGACCTTTCGCGAAGCCTTCGCCGAATTGGACGAGGATTGGCTTGACCCCGAGGTCTGGGGGACGATTTCCGTCTACTCGCCCAACTACACGCCGGGGTATTTCCTCACCGCCATCGACATGAAGCTCGGGACCGACGGGGTCGAGGCCCAGCCCGAAGACCGTCAGCTCTATATCAAGCTGTTCAACCGGACGCTTTTCATGTCGCTGGTCATCACCGGGTCCTGCATCCTGCTGGGCTACCCGGTGGCCTGGCTGCTGGCAAACCTGCCGCTGCGCACGGCCAACGTGTTGATGATCCTTGTCCTGCTGCCCTTCTGGACCTCGCTCCTGGTGCGGACGTCTGCGTGGAAGGTGCTGCTGCAACAACAGGGGGTCATCAACGAGATCCTCGTCTGGCTGGGCTTCGTGGATGATGCCAACCGATTGATCCTGATGAACAACCAGACCGGGACGATCATCGCCATGACGCACATCCTGCTGCCGTTCATGATCCTGCCGCTCTACTCGGTGATGAAGACCATCGACCCGTCCTACCTGCGGGCGGCCAAGTCGCTGGGTGCGACCAACTTCGTGGCCTTCTGGCGGGTCTACTTCCCGCAGTCGGTTCCGGGCATCGGGGCGGGCTCTATCCTCGTATTCATCCTGTCGATCGGCTACTACATCACGCCCGAGATCGTCGGCGGCACCGATGGCGTCTTCATCTCGAACCGGATCGCCTACCACATTTCCAGCTCGCTCAATTGGGGCCTCGCGGCCGCCCTGGGCTCTATCCTGCTGGTGGTGGTGCTGGTGCTTTACTGGCTCTACGACCGGATCGTCGGTATCGACAACGTGAAATTGGGGGGCTGATCTCATGAGCACTTTGACCGTGAACGTGGAACGCCCGCCGCTGCTGACCTTCACCATGCCCGTGGTGGCCGTGCTGGGGGCCTGCTTCGGCTTCGTTACCGGAAACATCTTTGGCGAGGCCTGGCTGGGTTTCGCGAGCGGGGCCGTGATCGGCGCCATCCTCGCCGGTATCCTTGCACGGATCGTCCAGGTGCGGCTCTGGCAGAAGATCTGGGGCACCTGCGCGCTCTTTGCGATCGTCGGCCTTGTCGCGGGTGGCCTGGGCGGCCTTGTGGGCGGGGCGGTCATGGGCCTGTCGATGGGCTGGTTCGGTACCTGGATCGGGTCGGGGCAATATCGCGCCGGCGTGCCGATCTACTACACCGCCGGGCAAACGCTCTGGCACAACATCTTCCTGTTCATCTGTGCCTTCGTGTTTTTCTTCCTGATCGCGCCGCTGATCCCGGTCATGTGGCTGAGCTTCAATGCCGAGAATTTCTTCACGTTCACCCCGGAAATGCTGGCTTTCCAGGCCGAGGGCTACAGCCTGAAGCACTACCGCGAATTCTTCAGTGGCGGCGGCCACCCGGTACAGGGCATCCTTTACGGCGTGGTCATTGGCGCGGTCCTGGGCGGGATGGTGCAATTGCTGCCCAACGCCCAGCGCGGCCTGACCAAGATTCTGGTCTACGGCGTTGTCGGTGCGCTGATCGGCGTCGTGGTCGGCAAGATGTGGGGCGTTTCGGGGGCCGAGTGGATGACCCCGCTCAAGAACTCGCTGATTATCGCACCCTTCGCGACATTGATATCGGTCAGCCTTGGGACGCTCGCCGCCATCGGCCTGTCGCAGACCCATGTGCCCGGGCGTCAGGCGATCATGGCTATCCTGATTTCTCCGATGATCGTGCCGCTGATCATCTCGGCGACCGGCATGTTCTTCTTCTACGCGCCGCTGGGCAACTGGCTGCAGGCGAACCTCGGCCTGAACCAGACCTTCGTCGGCTACGTCAAGGTGATCCTGGCACACGCCGCGCTCGGCGTGCCGTTCGTCATAATCACCGTGACGGCCACGTTGGTCGGCTTCGACAAGTCTCTGACACGCGCGGCGGCAAACATGGGGGCAAACCCCGTGACGACCTTCTTCCGGGTGCAGATGCCGCTGATCCTGCCCGGGGTGATCTCGGGGGGGCTCTTTGCTTTCATCACGTCCTTTGACGAGGTGGTGGTCGTGCTTTTCGTCGGGTCCGCCCAGCAGCAGACCCTGCCGTGGCAGATGTTCACCGGGCTGCGCGAACAGATCAGTCCGACAATCCTCGCGGCGGCGACGATCCTGGTGACCATCTCGATCTGCCTGTTGACGACCGTGGAGCTTCTGCGGCGCCGTTCCGAGCGACTGCGCGGAATGAGCCCGGGCTGAGGATTGTCGCAGGACATGCAGCAGGGGGCCGCGCCAAGGGGCGCGGCCTTTTTCCGTTCAGGGCAGGACCGACAGCCAGACCGTCGCGCTGAGCATCGTCAGACCCGTCCCGATCAGAACCGCCGAAGCTGCAACGCGCTTGGCCACGCCGTAGAGATTGGCGAAGAGATAGGCGTTGACGCCCGGTGCCATGGCCCCCGTAATCACGGCCGAGCGCAGGGCCTCGTTCGAAAGGCCCATGACCCGGCCCAGGCCAAGTGTGATTGCCGGATGAAGCAGCAGCGAAATCGCGCAAACGTAAAGGATCACGCGCATGTCTCCCTCGGGGCGATAGCGATGCAGCACCCCACCAAGTCCGAAGAGGGCCGCCGGAAGGCCCGCTCGAACCAGAAGGTCGACAGCATCGGTCAGCACCGCCGGCAGGGCGATCCCGGCCAGGTTCACCAGGAAGCCTGCGCCGATCCCCAGCACCAGCGCGTTGGACAAGATCGCCCGCAGCGCCTTGCCCGGGAGTGCGCGCGCCGAGGTGCCGCCCGCCCGCGCAATCTCCATCGCGGTGATGCCCAAGGCATAGCAAAAGGGCGCGTGCAGGGCGATGATGGCGTAGTTCGATGTCAGCGCGTCGGCGCCATAGGCCCGCTCGGTGATCGGCAGGCCCAGCAGTAGCGTGTTCGAGAACAGCCCGATAAACCCGATGGCGACGCTTTCTTCCCAGTCGCGCCGGAACAAGAGCCGTGCCCCGGTCAGTCCGGCCAGGAACCCCGCCAACGCCCCGCAGTAGAACGACAGCAGCAGCGGCCCGTCAAAGTCCCGGCCCAGGTCGAGGGTCGCGATCGCCCGGAACAGCAGCAGCGGAATGGCGATGTCCTGGGCAAATTTCATCAGCCCGTCGATGCCGCTGTCGGTCATCCATCCGCGCCAACGGGCCAAGTAGCCGACCCCCACCACGAGGAAGACCGGCAGGATGACCGTGGCCAGGGGCGCCATGTCGCCTCAGTCCTTCAGGGACAGGACCATCCCGTCATGGGCGGGTATGACATTTGCAGGCGTCTCGGCATCCACCGTTGCCCAATCCAGGTCGATGTGCATGTTGGTCAGCACCGCGCGGTCCGGCGCGGCGCGCGCGATCCATTCCAGGCTCTTGGCAAGGTGGGCATGGGTCGGGTGCGGGTCACGCCGCAGCGCGTCGAGGATCCAAAGGTCCAGCCCCTCCAGGTGTGGCCAGGCCGCGTCCGGAATATCGGCGACGTCGGGCAGGTACGCCGCGTTGCCGATACGGAACCTGAGCGCCTCGATTGATCCGTGATCCACCGCGAAGGGTGTGAAGGTGATCGGCCCGCCCGCGCCCTCTATGGTCACGTCGCCGTCAATGGTGTGGAGGTTGCAGATCGGCGGATAGGGCGATCCTTCGGGCTGCACGAAGGCATAGCCGAAACGCGACAACAGCTGCTGGCCGGTATCGCCGTCGGTCCAGACCGGCAGTTGGCGCCGCATGTTGAAGACGATCATGCGCAGGTCGTCCAACCCGTGTACGTGGTCGGCATGCGAATGGGTATACAGCACGGCGTCGAGTTCGCCGATACCCGCGTCCAGCAACTGCTGACGCAGGTCGGGCGAGGTATCGATGAGCACCCGTGTAACGCCGTTCGGCCCCTGCCGCGTGACCAGCAGCGAACAGCGGGTGCGGCGGTTGCGCGGATCGTCGGGATCGCAATCTCCCCAGTGCCCGCCCAGGCGGGGCACGCCCCCCGAAGAGCCGCAGCCCAATATGCGCAGACGTGTTTCACCCATCAGGCGGCTGCCTGCCAACGGGCGGCCTTTGCAAACAGCCGGTCGAAGTTATCCGTCGTTTGCCGGGCGAAATCGTCATAGTCCATGCCGAAAACTTCGGCCCCGACCGCGGCGGTATGCGCGGTGTAGGCCGGTTCGTTGCGGCGTCCGCGATGCGGCGGCGGCGCCAGGTAGGGGCTGTCGGTTTCCACGAGAACCCGGTCCACCGGCGCCGCGGCAAAGATGTCGCGGACCTCTTGCGACTTGGGGAAGGTCGCGATGCCGGACATGGACAGGTAGAACCCCATCTCCAGCGCCGCGCACGCCAGCTCAGGGCCAGAGGAATAGCAGTGCATGACGCAAGGATAGGCGCCGTTGTCATAGCCCTCGCGCAGAATCGCGGCCATGTCCGTATCCGCGTCGCGGGCATGGATGATCAGGGGCAGCCCGGTCTCGCGCGCCGCGTCGATATGGACGCGCAGGGATTGCCGCTGCGCTTCGGCGCTGTCGGCGGTGTAGTGGTAATCAAGCCCCGTTTCGCCGATGCCGACGAACTTGGCGTGCCGGGCCAGCGCGACAAGGTCATCGACCGCTGCCAGCGGCTCCTCGGCGGCGCTCATCGGGTGGGTTCCCGCGGCGTAGAAGACGGGGTCATGCGCTTCGGCGATGGCGCGGACCCTGGGTTCATGGCGCAGGCGCGTGCAGATGGTGACCATGCGCGCCACGCCTGCCGCCTTTGCCCGTGCGATGACATCGGGCAGTTCGCCCTCGAAATCGGGGAAATCAAGGTGGCAATGGCTATCGACGAGTCGCGCGTGGGTCATTTCACCCCGTCAGGCTGTGGTGGTATTCGCGGTGGTGCTTTGCACCGTCTGCTCGATCCTGAACAGGGTATCTAGAATGAGAAGGGCAGGGTCAAGGTTGACGGCCTTGCCGTGGCGGGTGCGATCCGAGACCTCTTGCGCGAGGTCGGCCCAGGCACGCGCGGCGCTGGCATCGGGGGCGAGGCGGGCCAGCAAGCGGGCCTCCCCGGGGGCGGCCTGGTCGGTTGGGGGTCCCTCCAGCCCGGTCCGCGCGGCCCGCGACAGGAACCGGTCGATCAGGTCCAGCGTCAGCGTGAAGCGGGCATCGCTGCCCCGGCCCGCGCTGGTTTCGGCCAGCTTGATCGCCCTTGGCCGGTCGAACCCGGCGGGCGCGTCAACCAAGCTGACCAGTTCGCCATAGATTGCCAGCCCGTCGAGGTTGACCAGGCGGATCGCCTCGCCCACCGAGCCGCCGGTAAGCGCGGCCAGCGCCGCGGGGGCGTCCGTGTGGCTGTCGGCCTGCGCCAGGGCGTGTCCCATGTCGTCGGGGGTCAGCAAACCGCAGCGCAGCACCCGGCAGCGCGACCGGATCGTCGGCAGCAGCCGAGACGGCTGATGCGCCACCATCAGCACCGTGGCCCCCTCGGGCGGTTCTTCCAGCAGCTTGAGGATTGCGTTGGCGGCGTTCACGTTCATCTCGTCGGCGGCGTCCACGATCACCACCCGCCGACCGCCATCGGCGGCGGACATGCCGAAGAACCCGCGCAGCTTGCGGACCTCCTCGACCGTGATCACGGTCTTGAGCTTTTCGGTCTTTTCTTCCCAGGCCCGCCGCAGCACGAACAGCCGCGGATGCGCGCCCGAGGCCAGAAGCCGCATGTCGGGGTGTTCTGGATCGACATCCAGCCGGTCAGGCTCTGGCGGCGCATCGCCGAACAGCCCGTCCTCTGTCTCCGCGCGGGGTTGCGACAGAAGGAACCCGGCAATCTTCCAGGCCAGCGTCGCCTTTCCCACGCCGCGCGGCCCGGTGATAAGCCACCCCGAGTGCAGCCGCCCGGTGTTGAAACTGTCCAGGAACTCGGCCTCGGCGGCCTGCTGGCCATAGAGGGTGCGAGTCTCGCGCGGGTGCGGTGCGCCCTCGACCTGGTCGGGCAGGGGGCGGTCCTCGGGGGCAGTGGCCATCAGGCCCCCTCGCGCGTGGCCAGCTGCGCGGCGACCTCGGCGGCCACGGCCTGCGCATCCCGGTTCCCGTCGATGACCACGCAGCGATCCGGGTGGTCCCGGGCCAGGTGAAGAAAGCCATGGCGCAGCGTTTCCTGGAAGCCGAGTCCGAATTCCTCGAAACGGTCCTCGCCCGAACCGCGGGCCAGGCCGCGATCCAGCGCGAGGCCGGGGTCCATGTCGATGACAAAGGTCAGGTCAGGTTCGCGCCCGATCATCAGCGCGTGCAGGCGATCCACCGTGGCGCGCAGCGCGCCACGGGTGGCGCCCTGGTAGATGCGGGTGGAATCGGCGAAGCGGTCGCAGATCACGGTCCTGCCCGCGGCCAGCGCGGGCTGGATGGTCTTTTCGAGGTGGTCGCGTCGGGCGGCGGTGAACAGCAGGATCTCGGTCTCGGCCGACCAGCGGTCAGTGTCCCCGGTCAGCAGCAGCCGGCGGATCTCCTCCGCACCGGGGCTGCCGCCCGGTTCGCGGGTCAAAACGGCGTCGGGCAGCCGGTCGGCCAGCAGCCGCGCCTGGGTGGATTTGCCCGAGCCGTCGATGCCTTCGAAGGTGATGAACATGCAGGGCCGCCCGGAAATGCCTTGATCTCAGGCGCCTTCCTCGGGCCCGGTCCCCTCGTTGTCAAGGAACTTGGCCACCAGCACCTCGGCGGCGACCCGCAGCCGCGAGGCGAAGCCGCCGCGCGCCACGTCCTCGTCCGCAACCAGTGGGGCGCGCGTTTCGGGCAGATCGCCAAGCCGGATCACCAGTTCGGCGATTTCGTCGCCCGCGGTGATCGGGGCTTCGACGGGGCCGTTGTAGATGACTTCGGCCTCGATGTCGCGTGATGCCGTCAGGGGAACCAGCATCGACAGGTCCTCTTTCACCGAGAGACCTACGAAGGGGCGTTCGCCCATCCAGACCTCGGCCTCGGCCAGCCGTGTCCCGGCTTTGGCGACGCCGCGTTCGGCGAACTGACGGAAGGCCCAGTTGATGATCTTCTCGGCCTCTTCGGCGCGGGCCCGGGCGGTTTCCAGTCCCGTGATCGCGAAGATCACGCGGCGATCGCCCTGCTTGGCGCTGCCCACGAGGCCATAGCCTGCCTCCTGGGTATGACCAGTCTTGAGTCCGTCGGCCCCGATCTCCAACCCCAGCAACGGATTGCGGTTGCGGACGTTCTGCGGCGCGCGGCCGTCGAATTCGTAGCGCTGTTCGGCGAAGAGCGGGTAGAAGGTCGGGAAATCGGTGATGAGCCGGTCGGCCAGGACGCCCAGGTCATGCATTGACATGCGCTGGCCCGCCGCTGGCCACCCGTTGGAATTGATGAAGGTTGAACTCATCATCCCCAGGTTCTCTGCGCGGGCGGTCATCATGCGAGCGAAGCCCGCCTCGGTGCCATCCGGCGACAGCGCCTCGCCCAGTACGCAGGATGCATCGTTGCCCGAGAGCACCACGACCCCGCGCAGCAGGTCCTCGACCCGGACCCGGTCGCTCGGATCGAGGAACATCGTGGAGCCCCGGTATTCGAAGCAGTGCTGAGAAACGGGCAGCACGTCATCCACGCCCAGGCGCCCGTCGGCAATGGCTTCGAAGGCCATGTAGAGCGTCATGAGCTTGGACATGGAGGCCGGCGGCAGCGGCTGGTCCGCGTTCTTTTCCAGCAGAACCGTGTCGGTGGTCTGGTCCAGCACGTAGGCCGCCTCGGCGCGGGTGTCGAAACTCTGCGCCAGCGGGGCTTGCGCCACGGCGAGCACGAGCACGGCGGCCAGCAGAAAAGGCGTCGGAATCAGGCGGATCATGGCGTGTGCGTCCTTGGGCGCCAAGGGTGATCAGTTGGTGACGAAATAGGCGTCAGAGAACCCCATGCCGCGCACTTGCTCGCGGATGGCGGCGCGGTCCCCGGCAGAGGACGCGGGGCCCACGATCACGCGCCAGAAGGTCCGGCCCTGGCTTTCCTGTTCCAGGACGGTGGGCACGATGCCGTTGCCGCGAAGCCGGTCGGCGGTGCGGGTGGCGTTTGCCTCGATCGAGAAGATGCCGATCTGGACATAGGGTTTGTCCAATTCGCCGGCGGAGGCCGGGACAGGGGCAGGGGCTGCGGCGGGCGCGGTGGCCCCGGCGCCAGCCTCGGCGGCCTCGATGGCAAGAGCCGCGCCGGCGATCGGGTCCGTCTCGGCGTTCTCGTCCAGCGGGGCGGCGCTGATTTCTTCGGGGCTGTCGAAATCGGCAGTCGGGTCCGGATCAGGCTCGCTCACCTCCTCGCGGCGCAGTGCAGTCACCTGGAGCTCGGTCGGACTCCCAGCCAGCATTTCCAGGGCTTCGGCGGCATCCGAGGAAACCTGAAGCCGCGGCCCGGGCGTGTCGCGCTCGCGACGGAACAGGGCGCCTATCACGAAGCTGCCATTCTCCTCGTTGCGGATGATGACCCGTTCGGGGGTATCGACACCGGGATGTGCCACCCAGACCCCGCCCAGCGAGGGGCGCCCGTCCCAAAGACCGGGTTCGGTCACCTGGAAGACCTCGGGCGCCTCGACGTCGCGTTCGACCAACTGGACCGACTGGCCCTCTGCCTCGCCTGCCTGCACATTTGCTTCGCCCGGTGCCGTCCCCGCGCCAGGGCCGAATCCCTCGAAGCCGTCGCAGCCCGCGAGGGCGATCAGCAGGGCCCCGGTAACCAGGAACCTGCATGCGGATGTTCGATGTGTGCCTGTCATGTCTTGCCCTTGTTCCCGCGCCGGCTGCCCGGTCTTCTGGTTCGGTGGTCCGGTCCCGCCATTGGTCTGCCGGTCCTGCAGCGGATCGCCAGCGACTCCATCCACACGGATCGGATCTGCCGCGCCCCTGTTTGAGTGACAGTAGCCCGCCGTGCCGTTTTGTGAAAGCACTGTTGAGGCGGTTCGGCGGATTTCCACACCTCGGTTTGCGCTTCCAGAATCGCTCGCATCCCCTTACTCGGACCTGACACAGGAGGAGTGGCAGAGTGGTCGATTGCACCGGTCTTGAAAACCGGCGTGCGTGAAAGCGTACCGTGGGTTCGAATCCCACCTCCTCCGCCATTTAAGCTTATAATTTATGGAAAAATAGTAGTTTTTTGCTAATTGTAGGGTTCTGCCATCAGCCTTGCCAGCAAAGATTCCTCAATTGGCTTGCAATTACTGCAACTGATTGCAGCTTTCCGTCACGTGTCCATTGGTTCGTGGCCTGGCAGCGCCCAAGTTCGTTGCCGGTTGCCACGGCCTGCTTCGTTAGCTCTCGGCCCATAGCGGACCTTGGTGACACTCGAAACTAACGGCAACTAAGAGCCCATTCCGGACGCTGCGCACTACAAGAATGTCGGCTTTGTGTCTGGTTAGAAGTCGGCGTGGCCACCCGCACACTTTCGCGCAGGTGACCAAATTTTGAATTACTGGCTGCGCACGATCTGGCTGTAGTCGCCGCGCAGTTGCAGTGTCACGGTCACGGCCTCATCGTCGCGGTTGCGCCAGAACCAGCCGTGATCACCAGCGAAGGGCGTCTCGAAACTGCCTTCGCCTGATGTTTGCCCACGGCCTTTCTCATACGTGACGTTCTCACCGTCCGAATGGGCGTGAAGATCGAAGTTGATCCGCCCACCTTTTGAGGTCCACGCATAGTTCAGCGTGGCCCCTTCCTCCATGGCCGCCTTGATCTCGGTGAACGCGCCCGGCTCGAGGGTGAAGGTAAACTCGTCTTGCCATGCTTCCTGTGCATGGGCGGTAGAGACAAACAGTCCGAAGATGTCATTCATCAAGGATGAGGATTCGTCCCCTCCGTGAAGCGCCTCGTCTGCGGCGGCCTCGGCGGCAAGCTGCTGTTTGATCTCGCCCATCTCGGTCAGGCCAAGGATACTGCCGACGCCGGTTGGATCGGTGCCATATTCAGCAGGAAGGTAGACGCAGACCCCGATGAACACGGCCCCGATGCCAGCGATGAGCGTGGAGCGGCGCAACTGTGCCGGTGTTGGTAGGTCTTCAAGTTTCGGTCTTGGTGCGTTGTGCATGTTGTTCTCCAATCTTTACGTGCTGGCGATGTAGCCTGCGCTTTGCTGGTAAGTGAGCAATACGCCGAGGCCGACCATGATGATGTTCGCGACAGATGCCTGACGCATGAAGTTGGGGCTGCGCCGCCAGTATCCCATGACAATCAGGATCACGAAGAGGGCCAGAAGCTGCCCGACCTCGACGCCCACATTAAAGGCAAGAAGGTTGGCCAAGAGCCCGTCTTCCGCGATCTGGTATTCGAGGATTTTGGACGCAAGCCCCGTGCCGTGGAACAGACCAAAGA
>Ga0102926_1002458_pt1 | contig 10741 bp, 10 predicted proteins | sample SalPonR1_A_D2_MG_FD_78173 | JGI IMG/M metagenome (GOLD analysis project Ga0102926, IMG submission 78173) | Salt pond soil microbial communities from South San Francisco under conditions of wetland restoration - Salt Pond MetaG R1_A_D2_MG | ecosystem: Environmental > Aquatic > Marine > Intertidal...
AATTCTAGTTGTCAATATGGCTCCCCAGGTAGGACTTGAACCTACGACCTACGGATTAACAGTCCGCCGCTCTAACCAACTGAGCTACTAGGGAATAATTCTTAACTTCTGAACGATTGCTTTTCTAAAGCGATGCAAAAATAACAGCTTTTCGGGAAAGAAAAAATTTTTTGCAAAAAATTCACACGTACATCTTTGGGCTTTTCTGTTTCAGAGGTAAGAACCCCTAATATCTGAATAGTTTATAAGTAAAAAAAAGGATCATAACATTTTATTTCAAAAATCAATTTTATATTTTTGAATTATCTAACAATATGAATTTAAATGGGATAGGCAATAAAGATATGAACAAAAGTTATAAAGTTTTGATTATGAGCAAAACGATGCAGGTTTTAGCTGCAATTTTGTTTCTTTTTTCATTTACAAGATGCCAGGAAGATGGCCCCCCGCCGCCACCTATCAAATTAACAGGCACTGTCGCAAATGTGAGTGTGTTTGGCGGATCTGACGGTGCCATTGACCTTAATATATCAGGAGGTCAACCTGATTATTCTTTTTTATGGTCGAATAACGACACTACTGAAGACCTTGAAGAATTGCAGGCAGGAATCTATTCTGTTATTGTAACCGATAAAGCCGATCAGACAGCAAAAGACTCTTTTGAAGTGCAGCAGCCAAAAGATGGAGTTATGGATGCAGACGGGAATATATACAGCATTGTAAAAATTGGAGAACAAACATGGATGGGGGAAAACCTTCGTGTTACACATGCTCCTGATGGTTCAGAAATTACAAGCTATTCGTATTATGAAGATTCAGACTCCATAAAAAAATACGGGCGGCTTTACAACTGGGATGCCGCCATGAATGGCTCCAAAACAAAAGGAGCGCAGGGCATTTGTCCCAATGGTTGGCATGTTCCAACAGACAATGATTTCAAAAAACTTGAAATGCATTTGGGCATGACACAATCTGAAGCCGATATGATAAACACATGGCGTGGAGCACCCGTTGGAACTTTTCTGAAAACCGGCGGTGATTCCGGGTATGAAGCCCAATTATCGGGAAGACGTTCATCAAGCGGTACTTTCAGCCTGGCAAGAAGAATGGAGTACATGTGGACTTCTAACCCACATGGCACCAGCATGGCCTGGCGCCGCTGTCTCGATTTGTATTCAACCGAAGTTGGCCGGTGGAATACTTTTCCAAAATCCTACTGCTTTTCGATACGGTGTATAAAAGATGATTAAAAATAAAAAGCCAGAAATAATGAAAAGAATACTAGTAAGCACTTTGACACTTCTCGCCTTTCTCTTTTTAGGATACAGCTGTGCTGAAGAAGAAGTTGAGACACCTGATGATTTGGTTTTTCACTCACTTGTTGCCGAAAAAGACACCATTGCACCAGGGGAAAGCACAACCGTTAAAGCCTCAGCAACAGGAAGTAGCCTGGATTTTTTCTGGGATGCCACACTGGGTGACATCATCGGTTCGGGGTCAGAAATAACCTATGTTGCATCGCCTTGTGCAGTTGGCACCAACGAAATTTCCTGCAAAGTTACCAATGGAAACCAGTGGGAGACAAAATCAATAGAAATTACTGTTTATGAATAAATTAAATTTATTTTTAATCTTATTAATAACGTTTTCCCCTGTTTTGATACATGCCCAGTGCCTCTCCTCTGTAAATCCTGTGGGCGGCACCAACAATCTGCTGGTTTTGGAAAAAAATTCACTGCGTATCATCTCATTTTACAAATACGGGCAAGGCAACCAATATTACGAGGGAAATTCGGTTTCCGATTTCGAATTAATTGAAAAGGCTTTCTACAACTATCTTTCGGCCTCAGTGGGTTACGGATTAACATGGAAAACATCGGTTGAACTGGAAACCGGATATTTTTTCAACAAAACCCAGGATTATAACCTCGCCCCCGGTTACCGGCTTTCGGGACATGGCTTGTCCAATTTTATTCTGTCAGTAAAACACAGCCTTTATTCCAATCCGTTTAAACGAATTTACATTACCGGATCGGCAGGCGCAAAAATCCCGTCATCGCAAAAACTTCAGTGGGATAACAATGTGAAACTGCCGGTTGAGGTTCAGCCCACTATCGGGGCATTTGGTGCAGTATTTACTTCATCGTTTGTAAAAGAAAATTCCGAAACCAGCATGCGCTATTTTCTAACAAATCGCACTGAGCTGAATGGCTCCAACAAAGAAGGCTACCGGCCGGGAACTTCTGTTTACACTTCGTTTTACATATCAAGACATCTGAGAGCGCCGTGGCTCAAAGACAACTGGACAGCCATTGTGCAAATCCGAAACGAAATACGCTCCCCGGATAAAATCAGCGGAAGAACAAAAGAATCATCGGGCAGTACACTTTTCTTTGTAGCCCCGCAGTTAAACTATGTTTTAAAAGACAACTGGTATCTCTCAGCAATGGTTGACCTTCCTGTTTATCAAAATTTTAAGGGCACACAGCTTGGAGCCAGTCCGGGAATTACATTTATTATTTCCAGAACATTGCGCTTATAAAATCAGGACTACTTCAACTTTTGCTGTTTTCGTTTGGTTTCAGAAAAATAGGCTGCTGTTACCAGTACCAAAACCAAGAATACGGCAATATAAACTCCATTGGGGATCGGCGCGGGTTCTCCCTGTGCATACGAATGTAAACCCGACAGGTAGTAATTCACCCCAAAATAGGTCATCAGCACCGATCCGAACCCAAGCAGCGAGGCAGCACTAATCGCATAATTTCCTTTTAACCCAGGAATTTTATACATGTGTACGATAAAAGCATAAACCAAAATAGTTACCATGGCCCAGGTTTCTTTGGGATCCCAGCCCCAGTATCTTCCCCACGACTCGTTGGCCCACACACCGCCAAGAAAAGAACCAATGGTAAGTGTGAACAACCCGAGAATCAGAGAAATATTTATAATGTAAACCAATTCTTTAATTGTAAAACTACTCCGGGTTAAATTTCCGGGAGTGCGGAAAACCATGAGGATTAAGTTGAGCAGCCCCAGCAAAGCGGCAATTCCCAGAAACCCGTAACTGGCCATAATTACTGCCACATGCACAATTAACCAGTACGATTTTAGTACCGGAACCAGGTTTGTAATTTCCGGGCTCATCCAGCTAAAGCTGGCCACAAGCAAAGTTAAACCGGCAAGCAGCGTAGTCAGCGATAATGTGATTTCTGAGCGCCTTACAAAAATAAGCCCGGCGAGCAAAGTCGCCCAGCTCACAAATACCATCGACTCGTACCCGTTACTCCAGGGAGCATGCCCCGAAATATACCACCTGACAGCCAGACCGGCAGTGTGCACCAGAAACAAAAGGACGATAAGCAGAAAACCGGCCTGCCTTAATTTGTTCAATTTTACTTTTGGATTGAATATGGTGATCAGCTGTATAAAAAGCAGCACCAATCCCAATGTCATGAATATTTTTGAGAGTTTTCCAAAAACATCCAGCTTATGGTAAAGTACTTCGAGCTTTATTTTGGTTTTTGAAGGGATAATTTCAGCACCTTGCTGTTGCTGATAGCTTTTTAATTGGGCCAAAAGCTGGTTGGCAGCCGGCCAGTTGCGATTACCAACCGCACTGAAATAATTGCTGACAATCTGCTCGGCAAAAACTTGATGTTCCCCGCTCAGGGTTTCAGCTTCGTTAACCGATACCCACTTTTTGTTTTCGTCGCCGGGAATGGGAAAAACAGTAAAAAAATGCCCGGTAAACACACTGTTCAGAATATTTACACGCTCATCAACATTAATCACCTCTTTTTCGAGCTTGTTGCGTTTGGCCGAACTTTTTTCGTAAGCTGCATTTACCAGTGAACTTAACTTGTAGCCACCGCGCTCACGCGAAGTAACAATATCGTTAAAAGCCGCATATTTCCCGTTTATGCCAAGAAAATTCCGGAGTTCGGGATTGGCCACTTTTCGCATAATTTCAGAAGCCAGGGTTGCAGCAGGCTCAACACGTCCTTTGCGGCTTTGCAGCAGAAGCTCTTCAAATTCTTTCACATGCTGTTTGTCGGGCGGTTGCAGGTTGGGTGTTTGGGCGCTTACTGCTGAAAACGAAAATGCAAAAATTAAAACCGCAAAAAGTTTCCTGCGCTTTTCACGCATTTTTCCTGAACCCTTCACCAAACTCCGGAAGCGGCTGCTTCTGTTGAAAAGTGTCAATATCATCCCAATTGTCATAATTAAATATCCGAAGTAGGTCACGGAGGTTCCGAGCACATCATAATTTACCGATAAAATTGTGCCCCGCTCATCCTGATCGTACGACGACTGAAAAAAGCGATATCCTTCGTATTTCAAAATATTGTTCATGAAAATACGGTACGGCATTTCCACCTCGCCATCGCGCAGTACCACTTCGCTGGCATAAGACGAAGGGCTGTTTGACCCCGGATATCTTTCCAGCTGAAAATCTTCAAGATATAATGAAAAAGGCAGTTCAATATTTTTTGAGCCGTAGGAAGCTGAAACGGTAACACCATTTATTTTGGCATTTACCGGGTTACTGACAACCCCTTTTTGCCCGAAAACTATCAGCTCTTTGGACTGGTCGCCAACCGTTACCAGCATCCGAAACGCATCGTTTGCTGCCCCGCCAGGCTGCGAGGGATCATACTCCAGCCGGGTAACTGCTTTCATAAAAAACTGTTTTACAGCAAAATTGAGCTCTCCCATTGAATACACTTTTTGGGTTTCTGCCTGAGCCGGTTCTCCAGGTGGTATTACAATTGGTTCTGTTCCCTGCATCCCTGTTACCCGGAGCGAATCGTTTGCCGAAATAAACAAGGTTCCGTCATTAATAAATAAACTGACATCGTTATTTTCAGCAGACTCGAACCCCAGCGAATAACCGTCCACCTGTTTTGAATTACCCTGTTTCAGGTTGAAATCGTTGCGTTGCATTCCGGGGTTTACGGTTAAAACCGAAACTATTGGTTCGCCGGAAGGGTTGGGCACAACGGATTCTACAGCCGAAGGAACAAATTGTAAATTTTCGAAATGAATTTCCTGGTTATCTAAATGTAATGTTTCTGAAAACCGGTTTGATGCATAGGGCGAAAACAACACTTCCGTTTCATCGCTTACGGTTTGGTTTTCATCAGAAGCCGACACATTTATAAAAGATTCAGTCGATACAATTGTATTTGACGAATCGCCTTCGCGGATATGCATTGTTCCTTCGTAACCAATATAGCGCGTAAATGCAGCACCCAAAATAATAAACAGGAAAGCAAAGTGAAACAGAAAGTTGGTCCATTTCTTTTTACTTACCAGGCCATTTATAACTATACTTCCAATGAGGTTTACACTAATTACGAGCAACAAAATTTCGAACCAGCGGGCATTATAAATTAAAATTTTGGCCGTGGTAGTGCCATAATCGTTTTCAATAAAAGTGGCGTAACCAATTGAAATGGCAAACACCACAAACAGAATCCCGGTAAAAAACATGGAAAACAAAAACGAAACAAACTTCTTCATAGATAAGCTTTCATAAAAATTACAACAATAACATGCAGGCGAAAATAAATGTTTTGCAGAAATAATATTGTAACATCTGCACATTAACCCACACGAAAATCAGAAACTACTTTGGTTTTGTACCCGCTTGGCGATTAAAATTGTTTATGGTTGTTTGAATAAAGTTGTCAAAAAGATTTTCAGCAAAAAACAGCTCACTGAAACAATCTGCCAACTTCCTTTTGGAATGGTTAACTGTGCCACCCTGTAACCATGCTTTTGTAATTGCTAACAGGAGATTTTCCTATTGATGCCACATACAAATGCACAAAAAGAAATATCATTATAAAGAAACCTACGATGCTATGAAAAATTGCTGTAAGCATAACACCGCTAACCTGGTAAACGTCTTCAATAATTGTTTCGGGAAACAAAAGTGCGAACCCGGTAATAATTACCAGCGGAACAAAAATGTACATAACCCCAATGTAGGAATATTTTTGCAGCGGGTTAAATTTTCTGGTCGCGGTAACAGGATAGGGTGAAGTTTCTCCTTTAAACATCCCCGAGACATAATATTTTATCTGTTGCTGCATTCTGTTTTTTAACCCTTTTGTTTTAATCTGGTAGAATTTGCCATTTTCAGTTACAAGATTCCCCGCCAAAAACAGGACATAAAATATGGTGAGAACTACACCGGAAATATTGTGCACGGCAACAGCGCTTTCAAACTTGAATAAAATGCTGGTGGAATAGTGCATACTCAAGCCGGTAACTATTAAAATGATAATGCAAAGTGCATTCATTCCGTGCCAAATTCTTAACCAAAGTGGATATAAATAAAGCTTTCCTTCAGCTGACATAACGATTTACTTTTTTAAAAACCTGAAAATTGCATGAGTAACAATCCCGGCAACGGTGAAAACAAAAATCAGTACAAATATTGTGTTTAGCAACGGAATACGCGAAGCACCGATGACATAGTACTGGTTGGAAAAAATATTATTCATACTCAAAAACTGAAATGAGCCCGAATACACCTCGCCTGAACTCACACTGTCATTTTCGGCATTTCCCGACCGCAGCCTGAGATTCTGATATTTATATAACGATGCCTGCAGCATTGAGTTGGAAGAGTGACACTCTACACAGTTTTTGGTTGCTTTTTCTTTGGGAAGAATGTTGTGGGAAACCATCAGCGAATCCTGAACAACGGTGTGACATTCGATGCAGCGCACCCGGTTGAAATGCAGTTCCTGATTAGGCAACCAGTCGTGAATTTGTACCAACTGTGGTTTTTCTTTGTCGGATACCAACTGATATTTAATCATGTTATCGTGGCACGATAAACACATGTTGTTGCTGTATTCAACAATTTCTTTTACGTTACTGCTGGTGCGTGCTGTTGGGGTGTAATAGTGCTGGTCGTGACATTTTGAACAGGTAAACTGATCGCCAAGCAGTTCACGGTGAATACTTTTTTCAAATTCCTCTTCCACCCTGTCGAACTGATAAGATGCGTAAGTATCATCGCCGCCATGGCAATCGATACATGTCATTAACGGTTCGAGTTTAAGTTCTCCGTTGTGCGGATAAGTTTCATACTCGTACGAGTGGCAGTCGATACACTGAAAAGCGCCGTGAACCCCGTCAACAAACCTTACGGTATCTAAAATATAAAAAGGGTTCATCAACCGTGTTTCGTCCATCCCTGTCCAGTCGTTATGAATGGTAAAACTTTGCGAGGTATGGCATTCAATGCACAGCTTGTTCTCCTCGGCAACCATCTGGCTTTTAACCGGCACGACCAAAAAAGAAAAAACAAAAAGTAGCAGAATTGCGCGGATTGAAGAAAGCATGTTGGTATATTAATTTAAAAGAGGGCATCTAGAAAGATCGAATTAAAATTAACCTTTTCAGACACCCTCTGGTATTATCAATTTACTTTTCTTTCAGTGATCTGATGTAGTTGATAACAGCCCAGCGATCTTCCTCAACAGGAATCTTTTTTTCGTAGTTGGGCATGTCGTCGCGGCCAATTATCGACTGATAATACAGTACTCCATCGCTTTGTTCCTGTACTTCACTTGAAGCCAAATCACGGATTTTCACACTCATGCTGGCTGCTTTGGGGCCATCACCTTCTCCTTTTGAGCCGTGGCACGATTTGCAGTGCTTGGTGTAAAGCATTTTACCAACACGGTCAAGCGATTTGTCGCCTGTATAAGGATTTTCCATGTTTTGGTATTCTTCAGGAATATCCCACTCACCACCGTATTCTTTGTCCTGAGGGAGTGTAAAAGCCACCAAAAACAATCCAGTTGCAAGGATTATTAAAGGATATGTCAAAAAACGAATTTTTCTTTTCATAATACTAATTTTTAAAATTCAACATTAAAAGTTCCAAAGCCTGGTAATGGTAAAGCCAATTGCCAAACCATTGTCTGTCCAGTCATTTTGGTTCCACATCATAATATCTTGAGGTATAATTCCGTCTGCTGTTCCCATATAAATCTGGAAAGCGTGAGTACTTGTAGAGATTTCTACGCCAAAGGCAAGGTTTGGTTTTGGGTGATCAACCCATTCGCGCTGTTCCGAAATTGATTTTATTTTTAAAGGAACATCGTAATTAAATATAAATGACGATTGCATGGAGAACCGGATGCGTCCGTTAAAATGCAAACCAATTTTATCATGATCGTACACGCTTCCCACCATGTTGTAATGGGTAAAACTTGCGCCTGCCTGTAACGATAGCCAATGGGTAAATTTCCGACCAACAATTAATTGCGAGAAATAGGAAAAGCGATCGCTAAAAACAATATCGAACTCTTTTGTTCCTTCTCCCGAGTGCCATACTTTTCCTGTTCCAAAAGTATTTTTATTGCGCCCGTCAATTGCCAGCGACCCGTAAAGGGCAACGGCAAGTGGTATTGTATTCTCGCGGGTTTGTTCTAATATGGTCCATTTGGCATTCAGGTCGGTGTACATATTCTTTTTGGTCAATCCCAATCCAACCTGAAAATTATTAACCGGAACATAGTTTAAACCGAGCCGTACATTGGCACCCGGTGAATAAATTCCCCAAACATCGGAAAGGCCATTCTCCATGGTGCCAAACTTGTGTTGTATAACGTATTCCAGGGTTCCTTCAATAGGGATCTGGGTTGTTTGATTATCAATCAGGTAACCACTTTCAAAGGGAGCCCGTACCGGAATATCTTCTTTTTCGCCATCCTGTGCAAACGCACCGGTTAATGTTAATCCTGGAAGAATTAATAACAGTAATATATATTTTTTCATTATTCCCATCTTAAAAGTGTAATTAGTTGTTTTCAGCTCCTTGTTTTAGCCATACAAGGATCAAAGCTGCATCAGCCTCAGAATACGTGGGGTGAGAGCCCGAACCGTCAGGGTGTGGCCTGGTATAAATCAGACTTTCTTCCGGGGCGGAGGTGTTGATATAGCGTGAAGTATTCAAAGCCGAAAAGGCGTTATCAGGAGTCAGATCAGGAATCTGTCCGCCGGTATCGTGACAGGCAGTACAATTATTACCGGTAAAAATTGGAATAATATCTTCTGAGAACGACACCTGTTCCACATCCGGATCATCGGGATTGATAACCTCTTCGGGCACAATAAAATCGTATTTGCAACTGGTATAAACCAGCGCTAATAATACAACGGTAACAATTAACAATAACTTCTTCATACATTTAAAATTTTTGAAAAAAGACTCCTGAAAAGACAGAAGCCTTTTTTCTTACCCGTTCAACCTGTTATTCGTTTGCTTCCAATGCTTCAATAGTATTGGCAAGAAGTGCTTTTACATATTTTGGGTTGTGTGCACCCAGGCTGCGGTCTTCAACCAGTCCAATCCAGTTGAAATAAGCCTGTGCCTGTTCCATTGGGTATTCGCCAACAACCGGGTGGTAACCATGTTCTTCATCCCCTGCAACTACTCCCAGTTCAATTAATTTATCTCTTAATTCGTTTAACTGGCTCTCTACAAGTGCCTGCCCGTTTCCATAATTGAAATCATCCATATCAGTACCGTGGCAATCGATACATGCATCGAGGTTGGCTTTCCAGGTGTGGCCGCCGCCATTTTCGTATTCGCCCATGTGGCAACCTATACAAGAAGCATCTTCGTTGTAGTGATATGAACTTCCTTGTTCAGGATAATTGGCTGTGCCTTCTATTTCAGCAAAACCAACACCCAAAACAATATTAGCCTGCGGCCCATGATGTGGACCATAATGTGAACTTCCGATATAGAAAGTTTCTTCACCAGGAGTCTCTAAGTTTGGCTCAGGTGTTCTTGTCTGATGGCAAGTAGCACAAAGGTTGTTATTGCCAATTAAATCCATAGTTGCTAAAGAATCAATATCTTCAAGATAAACAGCACTTACCGGGTCATTCAACCGAAGTGCATAATCTTCTCCTTCGAATGTTTCATGGATACCATGACATGTATTACACTGCCAGGCTGAAGGATTGGTAATGCCGCCCATAACTTCACCAAATTCAGCATACTGCACAAATCCTTCGTGGGAGTGGCATTCCGCACACCCTTGTCTTGAACCGGCATAAGCAACCGCTTTCTCTCCGGAAAAGTGTCCGGACATGGCAAACTCTGCGTTTATTGACTCAATATTATCGGATGCATGACAAACTAAACATGTTACATTTCCATCTACTCCGTCACGTCCGTCGGCGCCATCAGCACCATCTTCTCCGGAAGGGCCCATAGGACCTTCTTTCACACACGATGCGGCTAAAAAAGCGCACAAACAAACACTCAAAATAAGTTTAAAATTAAATGTGTATTTCATAACAAAATCAGATTAGTAAAATTGATACTATTATTCCTTTCATTCTTTGGGCATAAAAATACTTCTGATAGAGTGTTGAAATACACAACACCCGGTGATATATCAAACACGAATTGTTGATATATTCAACGGTGAAAAATGACCTGAGTCAATAAAGGGATTGATATATGTCAATTAGCCGTTTCGGCTAATCGACCGGAGGCCATTTTCATCAATAATTTCGAAGGTGTTTCCTGAAACTTTAATGAGGCCGGAAGTTTTGAATTGCTGAAGTATTCGCACCAGACTTTCTTTTGTCATGTTCGACATTTCTGACAAATCTTGGCGCGTAAGTGGTACCGAAAAAGTGTTGCTCGTGTAGATTTCATTTTTCAGATAAAGTAACGTATCGGCAACTCTTC
>Ga0102926_1002463_pt1 | contig 10731 bp, 9 predicted proteins | sample SalPonR1_A_D2_MG_FD_78173 | JGI IMG/M metagenome (GOLD analysis project Ga0102926, IMG submission 78173) | Salt pond soil microbial communities from South San Francisco under conditions of wetland restoration - Salt Pond MetaG R1_A_D2_MG | ecosystem: Environmental > Aquatic > Marine > Intertidal...
GATTATACAACTCCTATATTACCGACGAATCATCCCAGATATTTGATGGGGGTTGGTGCACCAGAGGATTTAATTGAAGGTGTTATGCGTGGTATAGATATGTTTGATTGTGTTTTGCCCACAAGGATAGCCAGACACGGCAGTGTTTTTACTTCAGAAGGTCAAATTACAGTACGTAATGCTAAATATAAGGATGATTTTTCTCCACTTGACCATGAGTGTGACTGCTATGTTTGTAAAAACTATAGTCGGGCCTATATTCGCCATTTATTAAAAAGAAATGAAATACTTGGTGTGCGACTTACCAGTTACCATAACCTATATTTTTTAATTAATTTAATGAAGAGAATGAGAGAGGCAATTCATAATGATAGTCTTTTAGAATTTAGAAATGAATTTTATCGTAAATATTTTATTTGATTCAAATGCAGGAAATTTAGTGATGGTGTTGAATTAGTTACAAAGAAAATAAAAAAGGAGAGGATTTTTTAATGGAATATGTATATGCGATATTACCCTGGTTATTAATTTTTGGTGTTTTTTGGTTCTTTTTAATTAGACCACAACAGAAAAAACAAAAAGCTCATAAAGATATGATTGATAACCTTCAGATTGGCAGAAAAATTGTTACGATTGGTGGAATAAAAGGTAAAATAGTAAAAATAAAAGAGGATCATATAAGATTAAGAATTTCATCTAATGTTGATATAGATATAGTGAATAATGCTATAGGTAGACTTGATGAAACAGAAATTGAAGCAGAGGAAAGCTCTGAAGAAAAAAAAGAAATTGAAGTAAGTGAAAACGAAGAATCTGAATAATAAGTATAGTTTAGGGTATATTGAAGAAAAATAATCTGTAGGTTGGGGAGGATTTAATGGTGGACAGTGGAGATGTTAAAGAATTCCTGCAATCCCTGGTAATTGCAGGTATTTTAGCGTTTTTTATTATAACTTTTGTAGCCCAATCCTTTGTAGTAGATGGTAGTTCTATGGAGGGCTCTCTTCACGATGGGGAAAGGTTATTTGTAAATAAATTTATTTATCGTTTTCATTCTCCAGAAAGAGGAGATGTTATTGTTTTTTCTCCACATGGGGCCCCCCGTAAAAAATATATTAAAAGAGTTATAGGATTACCTGGTGATACAGTTTATATAAGAGATTATAAAACTTATATAAATGGGACTCCCTTAAAAGAGGAGTATATCAACGAAAGGATGCTCGGGGAATTTGGTCCCTATCAGGTGCCAAAAAATACTGTTTTTGTTTTGGGAGATAATAGAAATCATAGTGCTGATAGTAGATTTCCGGGTTTGGTTGGTTATGTTGATTACAAAAGCATTTCCGGTAAGGCTTTCTGGGTTTACTGGCCACTTACCAGGATGAGAATAATTAAGCATCATGATTATGAGGAATTGGGGGATAATTCAGGATGAGATATAAACAACGAAGAACATTAAAACTTCTATTTATATTTGCAATAATAGCTTTTTCATTGTTTTTATACTATAATTATGGAATTAATCTAGGTCTTGATTTGCAGGGCGGAGCACATATTGTTCTCCAGGCACAGCCTACAGATGACAGGGAAATAAATGATGAAGTTATGAGTGGAATAGTAAGTGTTATTGAGCGCAGGGTTAATCAGCTTGGTTTAAGTGAGCCTATTATTCAAAGGGAATCAAGTGATAGGATTATTGTTGAGTTACCAGCTGTTGATAGCCCTAATGAAGCAATAGATACTATTGGCAGAACAGCTGTTTTGACATTTAGAAATTCAAATAATGATATCTTATTAACTGGTGATTTTATTAAAGATGCAAGGGCTGATTATGATGAATATGGACGACCTGTGGTTTCATTTACCCTGACAAATGAGGGCTCAAATAAATTTGAAAATATTACCAGAGAATATATTGGCAGGAAAATAGGTATATATTTAGATGATGAATTACTTACTAATCCAACAGTTCAAACTGTAATTACCAAGGATAAGGCTAATATAACAGGTTATCAGAGTGTAGAAGCTGCTGAAAAGCATGCTGTTTTAATAAGAGAGGGTTCATTACCTGTTCCTGTAAAAGTTGTTGAGCGTCGCTCTGTAGGTCCTACTCTTGGAAAAATATCAATTAAAAAGAGCATTACAGCAGGTCTTATAGGTTTATTATTAGTTGGTATATATATGATGTTTTATTATCGTTTTCCTGGTGTTCTGGCAGCAGTTATACTTGCTATTTATGGACTTATTTTGATGGGGACTTTAGCTGGTCTTCAGGCGATTTTGACTTTGCCAGGTATAGCAGGTTTAATTCTGTCTATTGGTATGGCTGTGGATGCGAATATCATAATATTTGAACGGATTAAAGATGAGCGTAAAAGTGGTAAAACATTAAAAGCAGCCATTGATGCTGGATTTAAAAGGGCATATCGGACAATTGTAGATGCAAATGTTACAACCCTGATTACTGCCTTGATTCTGGCCTATTTTACAAGTGGTACAGTGAGAGGTTTTGCAGTTACACTGGGAATAGGTGTTTTAGTCAGTATGTTTACAGCATTTTTTGTTACAAAAAATATTATTGATTTATTTACAAATACAGCTCTATTAAATAGTGCTGCAGCTTTTGGTGTCAGGGAGGGTAGATAATCATGGATATACTGGGAAAAAGAAAAATATGGTACAGAATTTCCATTATAATACTTCTTATAGGTATCTTATTTCTTGCTGTTAGAGGATTGAATTTTGGTATTGATTTTCAGGGTGGTACACTTATAGAAGTAAAATTGGATAAAAGTGTAGGTAATGAAGATGTGAGAGATGTATTAAAAGAAATCAATGTTGCAGTAGATAGTAAAATTCAGCAAACAGAAGAGCAATCCATTGAAGGTGTTATTATCAGGGCCAAAGAATTGAACTCTGAGGAGATTTTAAAGATTGAAGAAGGTCTTAAAGCAAGTTATCCCTCTGCTGAAATGTTAAGAACTGAGATGGTTGGACCTGTTATTGGTGAAGAACTGCAAACAAAGGCACTATTGGCTTTGTTATTTGCTTCAATAGCTATTGTTATTTATATTAGCATAAGGTTTGAATTTAGATTTGCAATTGTTGCTATTATTGCTCTTTTACATGATGTATTTATTACCCTGGGTATTTTTGCTATAATGGGTAAAGAGATAAATACACCTTTTGTTGCTGCACTTTTGACGATTATAGGTTATTCAATAAATGATACTATTGTTATATTTGATAGAATTAGAGAAAATATGAAGTTGATGAGGAAGACATCTTTTATTGAACTGGCCAATAAGGCGGTTGTTGACACATTGCCTCGTTCAATAAATACTTCATTAACAACTTTGATAACAATACTGGCTATTTATTTGTTTGGTGGTGCCTCGATTAAAACTTTTATGCTGGCACTATTTATTGGTATGCTGGCAGGGACATATTCTTCAATTTTTGTGGCAAGTCCTTTGCTTGTTAGCTGGCAGAAGAGGGGACTATCAAGCTAGAGGAGGTACAGCATGCAGGGCAATCTAATTTTAGGATTAATCTTTGCACTATTAATTGCGATCTTTTCTATTCAAAATGCTGGTTCAGTTTCACTGGTCTTTTTTACCTGGGAATTTGAAACTTCCCTGGTAGTAGTAATTCTTGGAGCTGTTGCTCTAGGGGTTATTATCATGGGTTTTTTTGCTTCTATTAAACAGTTAAAATTAAAAAGAGAGATTAAAAAACTGGAAAAAAATGCAAAGAGTATTGAACTTGAAAAAGAGAAGTTAGCAAATGAAAAAATGGAGCTAGAGACCCGGATAAAAGAGCAGGAGGAAAATAAAAAGGATAGTTTTCAAGATGAAAAAGAAGATGATATAGAATTCCCCTGATTATATCAGGGGTTTTTTTATAATAGAGGAAAGTGATGAAGATGTATAAACAAAGTTTATTAAAGATTAATAATATTAATTATTCAAATAGAGAAGAAGAAATTATAAATAATTTATTATTAAAAAGAGGTATAAAAAGTCCGGAAGATAAAGAGCGCTTTTTTAATGCTTCAATTAATGATACCTATAATCCTTATCTATTGAAAGATATGAGAATTGCTGTTAAAAGAATAATTAGAGCGGTGAAAAATAATGAAAATATATTAATATATGGTGATTATGATGTTGATGGGATTACTTCCTCTACTTTATTAATTAATTATTTTAAAAATAGGATGAAAAAAGATCTTAATTATTATTTGCCTGATAGAATTAAAGATGGTTATGGATTAAATATTGCTGCAATAAAAAAATTTAAAGCCCAAAATATTGATTTAATGATTAATGTAGATTGTGGTATAAGGGCAAATAAAGAAATAGAATATGCTAATAATAAGGGGATTGATGTGATTGTTACAGACCATCATCAGGTCGGCCAAAAAATACCAGAAGCAGTGGCGGTAATAGATCCCATGAGAAATGATGATGAATATCCTTTTAATGGACTTGCCGGCGTAGGTGTAGCTTTTAAATTATGCCAGGCTTTAGATATAAGTTTAGATAATAAAATAATCTCTGATTATTTATACCATGAGCTTGATATTGTAGCTATGGGAACAATTGCTGATATTGTACCACTACTTGATGAAAATAGAATAATTGTTAAGGAAGGCCTTAAGTTATTAAATAAAAGTAATAAACAGGGTCTTAGGATTTTAATTGAAAAAACAGGTTTAAATAATAAAAAAATTAGTTCCGGACAGGTAGGATATATTATTGCCCCTCATCTTAATGCTGCCGGTAGAATGATAGATGCTGAACTTGGAATTAGATTACTTGTCAGTAATGATGAAATAGAAATAAAAAAGATAACAAATAAACTAATTAAGGTTAATAAAGAACGACAAAATAAAGAACAGATAATATATGATGAGGCTGTAAAATGGGTAGAAGAAAAGATTGATCTGGATTGTTATAGGACTATTATTCTGGCTTCAAAGAATTGGCATCAAGGGATTATCGGGATTGTAGCTTCCCGACTTGTAGAAAAGTATAATTTTCCAGTGATTCTGATTTCTATTGATGATGATGGGAAGGGGAAGGCCTCCTGTCGGAGTATTAGTAAATTGAATATCTTTGAGGCTTTACAGGATAATGCAAATTATTTGATTAATTTTGGTGGACATGCTCAGGCTGCAGGTTTTACGATAAATATAAAAGATATTAAAGATTTTCGAGAATCTTTTAATAAATATGTTAAGGAAAAATTGTCTGATTCTGATTTTGTTCCAGTGCTAAATATTGATGCTATATTACTTTCTGAAGAAATTAATAAAGAATTATATAGCAAACTTGAAGAATTCAAACCCTATGGTTTTGCTAACCCCAGGCCAAAGTTTCAAATTAATGACGTTGAACTTAAAAAACATTATAGAATTGGTAAAAATAAAAAGCATTTAAAATTTATTACAGAAAAAAATCTTAAGGGTATTGCTTTTGGTGTTGATGATTTTAATATAAATTTTAATGATAGCTTGAATCTGGTTTTTAATCTAAATCTTAATAGATGGCAGAATAAAGAGGAATTGCAATTAAATATTGTTGATATTAATATAAGAAGTGATGAAAAAACATATCCACTTAAATATTCTGGAAATAACTTTAAAATATTTGACAAACGTGATTGCAGTGATCACATATATTATTTGAAAAATTATACCTTTAACAACAAGAAGATTATTGTATATATTAATGATTCATTTGAAAAATCTGTGTTAAATGTGGAAAATATGTTTTATTCTGATGAAACAGATGATATAATAAAATATCAAATAGGAGATAAACTTATTTTATTTATAAAAGACACAGATTTGCTGGCAATTAAAGATATAGATGATTTGATATTTCTTTCTTTACCTTTTTCTCTTTTAGAGATGAAAAGAATAATTGAATTTTTTGATAATGTAGGTAATATTCATTTTATTTATAAAAAAGATGATTACTATTTAAATAAAAAAATACTAAAAATAAAATTTCCAACAGCAAAATATTTAAGGAAATTTTATTTAGAATTAAAAAACAATAAGAAAGAAATTTTTTCTAAGAAAGATGAGTTAATTAATAAATCTTTGCAAATATTAAAAGAACTAAAACTTATAAAATATAATAAAAATGAAATAAAGTTTATACCTGGACCAGAAGAAAAACTGGATTTAACACAATCAAGGACCTATAGTGATACTATTAACAATATAGATGAATTTAATAAATTTTGTAGTCTGGCATTTAGTGAAAGCCTCTTGTTTTTAATAAGAGAATTAGAATTGGAAAAAAAATGAAATGAAGGGATTGACATGCTTATTGATGATTTACTGAAAGTAGTTAGCAATTATACAAATGGAAAAAATATTGCTGAAATTGAGAGTGCCTATTATTTTGCTCGAGATTCCCATGAAGGACAATATCGTGTATCTGGTGAGCCTTTTATTGAACATCCACTGGGGGTTGCTTATATCCTTGCTGAATTAAAACTTGATGTTGTTTCAATTACAGCTGCTTTGATGCATGATGTTGTTGAAGATACATCAATTACAAGTGATGATATAAAAAGTAAATTTGGAGAAGAGATAGCTTTACTTGTTGATGGAGTAACAAAATTAACAAGGATTAATTTTCAGAGCAAGGAGGAGCATCAAGCAGAAAGTCTTCGCAAGATGTTTCTGGCAATGGCGGAAGATATCAGGGTTATTTTAATTAAGCTTGCTGATAGACTTCATAATATGAGAACATTACATTATCTATCTAAGAAGAAACAATATGAAAAATCTAGAGAAACACTGGATATCTATGCCCCTCTTGCTCACAGATTAGGGATGTCAAGGATTAAATGGGAGCTTGAAGATCTTTCTTTTCGATATCTTATGTCTGAAAAATATTTTGAGATATCTAAAAAAGTAACATCAAATCGTAAGCAGAGAGAAAAAGAGATTAAAGAGGCGATTGATTTAATAGGAACTAAGATAAAAGAGCGTGGCATTAAAGCTGAGATATTTGGAAGACCAAAACATCTATACAGCATATATCAAAAAATGAAGAAAAAAGAGATTGATTTTAATGAAATTTATGATTTGACTGCGATAAGGGTAATTGTAGAATCTGTTCGGGAGTGTTATGAAATATTGGGATTGGTACATGAAATATCAAAACCTATTCCCGGGCGTTTTAAAGATTATATTGCTATGCCAAAATCAAATATGTATCAATCTTTGCATACAACTGTAATAGGCCCCAGTGGGGAACCGCTTGAAATACAGATCAGGACCTTTGATATGCATAAAACTGCAGAATTTGGTATTGCTGCCCACTGGAAGTATAAAGAAGGTGTAAGTGATGATAAATTTGAAAATAAGCTCTCCTGGTTAAGACAGCTTCTTGAATGGCAAAAAGACATGAAAGAGCCTCATGAGTTTATGGAGGCGTTAAAGATTGATTTGTTTGAGGATGAAGTCTTTGTTTTTACCCCGCAGGGAGATGTGATTTCATTACCCCGGGAGGGAACACCGGTAGATTTTGCCTATAATATTCATACAGAAGTGGGCCATAATTGTGTGGGAGCTAAGGTGAATGGAAAAATTGTTCCCCTTGAGTATAAACTACGCAATGGTGATATTGTTGAAATATTAACATCAAATAATAGTGGTCCAACAAGAGATTGGCTAAAATTTGTTAAAACCTCTAAGGCAAGGAGTAAGATTAAACACTGGTTTAAAAAGCAACAAAAAGAAGAGATAATACAGAGAGGCAAAAATTTATTATTACGATGTTTGAGGCGCAACAATATTAAAATTAATGAAACTGACAAGGAATTAAATTCTATTGCAAGTAAAATGAATAAAGATAGTATAAGTGAATTATATGAAGCTGTTGGCTATAGTCAAATAAAAGCAAAGCAGATAATAGATAAATTAAGTCCGGAAAAAGAACAGAAAAATATTTTTAAAGATAAATTAACCCTGAGCAGAGCAAAAAAATCAGTTGATAAAGGGATTAAAGTTAAGGGGATGGATGATTTGCTGGTTAGAACTGCAAAATGTTGTAATCCTGTCCCTGGAGATAATATTATTGGTTATATAACAAGAGGGAGAGGTGTGTCAGTTCATCGAACAGATTGTCCTAATTTAAAAAGCTTAAAAGAGGATGAAAATAGAATAATAGATGTTAGCTGGGATGATGAAAGGACAGAATCATATGAAGTTAATATGACTATTGATGCTTTTGATAGGAAAAATCTCCTAAACGATATTACTCAGCTTATTAAAGATGAGGACATTAATTTGATATCACTTGCTGCCAGGACTAAAGATAATCAGGCTACTATAGATATTGCTCTGGAATTAAGCAGTAGAGAACACATGCGTGATATTATGGATAAAATGGAAGAAATATCAGGTATATTAGCTGTTAGACGTTCAAGACCAACTTAAGAGGTGATTAAATAAATGAAAGTTGTAATACAAAGGGTTAAAGAAAGTAGTGTAAAAGTAGATAATAAGATAAGTGGACAGATTGCTTCTGGTCTCTTAGTTTTGCTTGGTATTGGCAGGGATGATGGTAAAAAGGATGTTGATTATTTAGCAGATAAGATAGTTAATCTAAGAGTATTTGAAGATGAAGATGGCAAAATGAATCTATCTGCTATTGATTTAAAAAAGGAAATATTGTTAGTATCACAGTTTACCCTTTATGGTGATTGCTTTAAAGGGAGAAGGCCCAGTTTTTTTAATGCCGCTCCTCCAGAAGAAGCAGAAAAGCTCTATGATTACTTTTTGGAAAAAGTATCGGATTATCCACTAAATGTTGAGGCTGGTGTTTTTCAGGCTATGATGGATGTTAGTTTGATTAATGATGGTCCGGTAACATTAATCATTGATACTGATAAGATAAGTTTGTGATTTTATATGATTATAGATAGAATAGAGCTTGGGATAAACAAAACAAATTGTTATATAATTGGAAAAAGGGATGATGAGGGAATAATAATAGATCCTGGGGCTAAAGCAGATATTATTCTTGAAAAAATTGAGAAATATGGTCTTGAAATAAAAAAAATAATAAATACTCATGGTCACTTTGATCATATTGGAGGTAATGCCTTTTTAAAAAATAATCTAAAGGCAGATATTTATATCCATAGAAATGATAAAGAGATGTTGACAGATATTAACAAAAATCTATCTTTTTATCTTGATAAAAAAATTATTAGTCCTCCTGCAGATGATTTATTGAGTGAGGGTGAAATTATTGAAGTAGCCTGTTTTAAAATGAAAGTTATTCACACCCCGGGTCACAGTCCAGGTAGTATAAGTCTTTATGATGAAAATTTGGGATTGCTTTTTAGTGGGGATACAATTTTTAAATTTGGAGTTGGTAGAACAGATTTATATGGCTCTAATGAAAAGCAATTAAAGGATTCTATAAATAAATTATTAAATTTGCCAGAAATAGTCAAGGTTTATCCAGGTCATGGGGAAGAAACAAGTATTAAGGATTTTAGAAAAAATAACTGGTATTATATTTAATATTAGGAAAACTCTACCTTATGAACTATGGTTGACAACATCAATTCTATAAGATAAAATTAATAAAGATTATTATTTGAATTATATTGTAGACAGAAAGGGGCTCTTATTTAATGTTTAATACCTTAAGGAATAATAGTAAGATAATTATTTATATTGTTGTACTCGCGTTCGTGATTACTGGAGCATTTATGGGATTTGGGGCATATTTTAATAATAGTCCATCATCTGCAACTGTTTCTGCAAATAATGTTGCCAGAGTGAACGATACAGATATCACGCAAGAGGAATATTTAAGTGAATTACAAAATATGGCACCACAAACTGATTCTTTAAGCCGTTCTCAGATTTTACCTTTTAAATTGAATGTTTTAAATTCAATTATTGAAAGAAATCTTATTTTACAGAAGGCTGATGAACAGGGAATAAAAGCAGATGTGACTGATAAAGATATTGATGATACTATTAATCAAATACTTGAAAATAATAATATGACAGAAGAAGAATTAAAAGAACATTTTACTGAACAGAATTATTCATATAATGATTTTAAAAAGAATCTCCGCAATAATTTAGAACAGAATAGTATTATTCAACAAACTGTTGAAAATACTTATAGTAATGTAGTTGTTAGTGAAGAGGAAATAAAAACTGAATATGAAAAAAAATATAGTGATAGTGAAGAAAAACCTGAATTTAGTGAAGCAAAAGATGATATTAAAAATGCTCTTTTACAGAGCAAGCAGAGTAAGACATTTAATAATTGGCTGGAAAATACTCTTGCAGAATCTGATATAGAAATTTATATACCTGCACTAAATGCATTGAATAAATTTAAAAAAGAGGATTATGAAGGTGCTATAGAAAGTTTTAATAAAGCTATGGAAAACTCAGAATCCCCGGCTTATTATATATACCTTGCTGAATCATATCAGGGTCTTGAAAATAATGATAAGTCCAGTGAAGTATATAAAAATGGTATAGAATCTTTTCCTGAAGACTGGGAATTAAGATATAATTATGGTGTTTTACTGCAAAAATTAGAGGAAAAGGAAGAGGCCATTAGCCAGCTTAATGAGGCTTCATCATTAGCAAATGAAAATATAATGGCTCATTATCAAATTTATGTTGCCTATAAAGGATTGAAAGCTGAAGAAAAAGCTGAAGAA
>Ga0102926_1002465_pt1 | contig 10729 bp, 10 predicted proteins | sample SalPonR1_A_D2_MG_FD_78173 | JGI IMG/M metagenome (GOLD analysis project Ga0102926, IMG submission 78173) | Salt pond soil microbial communities from South San Francisco under conditions of wetland restoration - Salt Pond MetaG R1_A_D2_MG | ecosystem: Environmental > Aquatic > Marine > Intertidal...
AAGATGGTTAAAAAAACTTCTTTAAGCTTTATAAGAGTTTATTAAATTTTCTTTAAAATCAATATTATATTTGCTCCAACCAATTATTAAAGCACCAACAGCTGAATTATAAATAGGATCTACAGGAGTTATATTAGGATATTTTTCCTGTAGTTTTTTTATTAGATTATTCTTTAAATAATCATTTTCTAAAATTATGCTTCCGGAATAGGTAAAAAGAATATTTTCTTCTTTGGAATACAGTTTGTCTATTAGCGGACAAACTAAATTATACAAATCATCTACAGCTTGATTAACAAGCCTGAAGGCTAAGGAGTCTTTTTTTTCAAGATGGTTAAAGACTAAAAGGGCTAAAGAGGATATTTCTCTAGTGTTATGAACATTTTTGTAAGCATAGGTTATAGTGTCACGTGGATCTTCTACTTTAATTTTCTTAAGTACTTCATAATAAAGATTAGTTTTTTCAAATCTACCGTCGTATACTTTCATAATAGACTTTAGAGCATTAATACCAATACTATATCCACTTCCCTCATCGCCTAAAACATGAGTCCAACCTCCGGTTCTGTGGTATTTGGATCCTTTTCTTCCTACAGCAACAGAACCTGTTCCGGAAGAAATTATCATCCCATCTTGATTGTTTAATCCTCCTGCAAGGGATGTATAGGAATCGTTTTGCAAAATGATATCACAGGATAAATCCATAGAATTAAAAATTGATTTCAGTATTATTCTGTCTTTTTTTCTATCAAGACCAGCGATACCGGCTGATATAAATTTTAAAGCATTAAGATTTATATTTTTATTAGTAAAGGATTCTATTATTTCACTAAAAACTGATAAAGCATCTTTTTCTCCTATAATTTGATAGTTGCTGGGGCCAAAAATTTTCTTATCTATTATTCTACCTTGCATATCTCCAAGATATGCTAAAGTTTTACTTCCACCGCCGTCTATGCCGATACAGTACATTATTTTTCACCTCTTAATTTTCTATACTTTCTCTCCTGCCAATCCCATGCCTGTATTGATGCAAAACCGGCAAGAATAGCTGATATAAATATATTTTTAAAAACTAGGTTTCCCAACTCTGATATACTAAAAACTATTTGATGTACTGCAAAATCTTTGAGTATCAGTAAGATTAATATAAGAAACGTACCGATTGCTGTATTTTTCAAAAAGTAATTCTTTTTGCCTGATTTTCTTTTTTCTTCCCATTTTTGGATAAAAACCTTATCTTTATTCATATAAATTCATCCTATATATTTTTCTTAATAGATCCCAGTATACCTCTTGCAATCTCTCGACCTAAAGTTCTAGTAACTGTACCCATAAAAGACTTAGTTACTTTAGTTGGAGAAAAGGGATTATTTCTTTCGGCAGCAGCTTTTCTTTTTTCTTCTGCTCTTTTTGCTTTCTCTTTTTCCTTTATTTCTTTTTCTTTTGCAAGTCTTTCAGCTTCAGCTTCAGCTTGCTGTTCCATTGCATCGTATTTTTTCCCAATGATTTCAAAAGCTGATTCTCTGTCAACAGTATCTTTGTATTTATAGAACATAGGAGAATTACTTATTACCAATTCTCTCTTTTCTTCTGATATAACTCCAATTTTGCTTTCAGGAGGAGATATTAAAGCTCTTTCTACTATAGAAGGTCTACCTTCTTCATCTAAAAATGACACTAAAGCTTCACCGGTTTTAAGTTGTGTAATAACTTTTTTAACTTCGTATTTAGGGTTCTGTCTAAAGGTATCAGCAGCTGTATTAACAGCCTTTTGTTCTCGTGGGGTATAAGCTCTCAATGCATGCTGAACTCTATTTCCAAGCTGTCCTAAGACTGTATCAGGGATATCTATAGGGTTTTGCGTTACAAAGTAGATACCTACTCCTTTAGAACGTATAAGACGTACTACAAGTTCAATTTTTTCAAGTAAAATTTTAGGAGTATCTTTAAAAAGAAGATGAGCTTCATCGAAGAAAAAAACCATCTTAGGTTTATCCTGGTCACCTACTTCAGGAAGTTCTTCAAACAATTCAGATAAAAGCCAAAGTAAAAAAGTAGAATAAATTCTAGGGGAAGTAAAAAGTTCTTCTGAAGCTAAAACGTTAATCATACCTCTGCTATTTACATCCTTTGTAAATAAATCCTTTATTTCTAGAGAAGGTTCACCAAAAAATACATCTCCACCAGCATCTTCTAAAGAAAGTAGAGATCTTTGTATAGCACCGATTGATCTTGTTGAAATATTTCCGTATTTTAAAGTATATTCCTTAGCATTATCTCCAACATACTGAAGCATAGCTCGAAGATCCTTAATATCTATAAGAAGCCATCCTCTTTCATCGGCAATTCGAAAAACAATATTTAAAATACTTGACTGAATTTCATTTAAATCTAAAAGTCTTGACAGTAGAACGGGACCCATTTCAGAAATATCTGTTCTTATAGGGTGACCTATTTTTCCAAAAACATCCCACATTCTAACTGGATAGGATTGAAGTTTAAAATCTTGAAGACCTATAACATCAAGTCTTTCCTGAATTTTAGTATTCATAGATCCCGGTTCCGCTAAACTGGCTAAATCTCCCTTTACATCAGATAAAAAAACTGGAACACCTATTTTGCTGAAATGCTCAGCTAAAACTTTTAATGTGATGGTTTTTCCCGTACCAGTAGCTCCGGCAATCAAACCGTGGCGGTTACTCATTTTAGATAGAAGCTCTACAGATACATCTCCTTTACCTACTTTAAATTTATATCCTTCAGACATAATTTTCTCCCCCTATTAATTAAATTATCTTTTATTAAATTATATCATATATTGTAAGGTTTTAAATAATAATGTTGATTTATTCATTTTACTTTAATTAAATAACTATTAATTATATAATATATTAGAAGAAATAAAAAATTAGGATATAGAGGAATTTATATGAAGGATAAAAACTTAAAGCTTGTTATTAATCTAAGACATGAACTTCATCAGCATCCGGAAATCTCTAATGAAGAATACTGGACGAAAAATCACCTCATTGATTTTTTAAAAAGATATACCAGTTTAGAAATCGTAGATAAGGGAAAATGGTTTTATGCTTTTTATGAAGGAGACAAAAGCAGAGATAACATAGCATTTAGAGCAGATTTTGATGCAGTTGAAATGGAAGAGAGTATTGAGATTCCATGGAAGTCTAAAAACAGCTGTGTATCTCATAAGTGTGGACACGACGGACATGCTGCAAGTTTGGCTGGATTTGCTCTTGAAGTAGATCAAGAAGGATCCGATAAAAACATATATTTCTTATTTCAGCATGCTGAAGAAACAGGAGATGGAGCAAAAAAATGTGTTGAAATGCTTAGAGAAAATAAAATAGATGAGATATATGCCTACCACAATATGAGTGGTATGCCTTTTAATACTATAAACATTATATATGGAACAGCTCATTTTGCTTCAAGAGGTATGATAATAAAAATGAAGGGTAAAACCTCTCATGCAAGTGAACCGGAAAAAGGTATAAATCCAGCATTTACCGCTGCAAAAATAATAAATCAAATTCCAAAACTTACATCTAAGAAAAACAACAAAGGCCTTGTTTTATGTACGGTTGTTCAGGTTGATATTGGAAAAGAAGCATTTGGAATATCACCTGGAGAAGGGAGATTACTTTTAACTATAAGATCACAATATGAAGAAGAATTAATTAAGCTCCAAAATAATATTAAGAGTATAGCTTGTAATGAAGCTGAAAAATCGGGTCTCAAAGTAGATTTTTACGATAGAGATGTTTTTCCTGAAACTGTAAACCATAGAGAGAATGTAGATAAAGCAAAAAAAGTAGGGGAGATAAAAAACTTTAAGGTGAATAAATTAAAAAAACCCTTTAGAGCTTCAGAAGATTTTGGGTACTATACTAAATTAATAAAAGGAGCAATTTTTTACATTGGAAATGGAGAAAATTATCCTGACATACATACTTCAGAATACGACTTTAGAGATGAGATAATCGAAAGGGCAGTTGAAATGTTTAAGGGATTGGCAGATATTTAAAATATTGATTAAATCAAAGATATTGTTATATAATTGAATATAAAGATTATAAAAGCTACTAATAAGGAGGATATTTATAATGAAAAAAATTGAAGTTGCAGATGGGATACACATGCTTTCAATGAATGTAGAAGATATACTGTTTGAAGGAATGTGGGACATTGCAAATGGAGTTACACTTAATTCCTATATAGTAAAAGGAGATAAAACAGCAATAATAGACGGAGTAATAGGATGGGATGGAATTCCAGAAACTCTATATAAAAACTTGGAAGAAATAGATGTAGATCCAAAAAACATAGATTTTTTGATAGTAAATCATATGGAGCCTGATCATTCAGGATGGATAGAAAGCTTCAAAAAAATCAATGAAAATTTTACGATTATATGTACTGACAAGGCATCAAAGTTAGTAAAATCATTTTTCAGAAATAAAGAAAAAATCAAAATAGTAAAAGAGGGAGATACTTTAGACTTAGGAAAAGGAAAAAAACTAAGTTTTCATCCTGTACCAAATGTACACTGGCCGGATACTATGTTGACTTATGAAGAAGGTACCAAGACTTTATTTTCATGCGATATGTACGGAGCTTTCGGAAAATTTGACGAACACTACTGCGATGATAATATGACAGAAGAAGAAGTAGAATTCTACGAAGAAGAAGGCATAAGATATTTCTCAAATGTTATGGCTACATTTACACCTCAGGTAAAAAAAGCCATAAAAAAGACTGAAGAATTCGATGTAAAACTTATTGCGCCGGGACATGGGCCAATATACAGAAAAAATCCTCAAAAAATAATTGATGATTATACAAGATTTTCTAAGTACTCTAATGGAGCAGGAAAAAATGAAGTAACTATACTTTGGGGTTCAATGTACGGTATGACAAAAAAAGCAGTGGACTTTGCAGGAAGTCTCTTAAAAGAAAAAGGTGTAAAAGTTAATAAATTAGAAATGCCATTAAAAAGCGAAAGTGAAATGATGGCAACAGTTTTTAAATCAGCGGGAATCATTGTAGCAGCACCAACATATGAATACAAGATGTTTCCACCAGTTGCAGCGGCATTAGATGAACTTGGAAGAAAAAAAATTACAGGAAAATCAGCCTTCAGCTTTGGATCTTACGGCTGGTCTGGAGGAGCTCAAAAAGAACTAAATGAAATTATGGAAAAAAACAGAATGAAGTGGGACTTTGTAGAACCTGTTGAATTTGAAGGGTCACCAAGAAAAGAGGATTTGAAGAAAATAGAAGAGGGAATAATTGAACTAATTGAAAAATTACAAAACAATATTGTAGAATAAACTAAAAGCTGATTTCTTATATAAGAAATCAGCTTTATATTTTATATATTGCAGTACCCGACTATTTTAAAATTATCGGGTATATTATAATTTTTATCTGTTTTTTCAAACTTCCAATCTACATTCATCAATGTTTGCTTAACAATTGATTCAAAGTAAAGCATAGAGATACCTATATCTATTTTTTCCTCATAGTTGCTGATACTTTTATTTTTTCTAATTGCAAGAATTACTTTTTCCTGATCAAGCAAAAACCTCCAAGGCTGTCTATTCATAGTAGATGGAGCAAGTCGAGCATAATTTAAAGCATCAAGCAAACCTCTATTTTCAAGTTCTTCATAACTTGCTACTTTACCCCATTTTTTTATATAAACTAAATCTGTTATTTCATGTCTTGTAGAAATATTATTTTTCACTATTTTTAATTTGGATTTAGAATAATCATCACCTATGCTATCAGCATTTACTACTCTGGTCTTCTTTGCATCATATCCTAAAGCAATTACTGCTACTATTTCTTTATCTGTATTAAGAAATAGTCTTTTCTTAACCTTATCGCTATCGGAAAAAGTAATCCAACAGGTATTAACTCCCAGATCTAATGATTTAAGAGATATTTTTTCTCCTAAATAGCCTGCGTTTTCGAGATAGTATTCTCTTTTTTCAGATAATAATATTAAATAATGGGGTGCATCAATCATGACACCTTTATAGCCGGCATTTTCCTGTAACTGCAAATAGACTTGAGATTTATCTTTAGCCAATAATTCGGTTTCAATACCTGGAATTAGCGTGTCTGCTTCTTCTGAAAACTGAAGTATTTCATCAATTATACTTTTGGGCACTGTATTTTTTTTGTAATCTCGTACAGATTTTCTTTCTTCGATTAATTTTTTATAATTCATACATAACTCCTTTCTAACAAATGTTAAAATTTTATATTGATATATATCTTATCTCATCTGTTTTATAAATACCCATATCATTAAAGAATAAACAAAGAACTGTGTTTCATTCTTAATTAAATAAAATTAATTTAATTTTTATAATTAATAAAAGGTTTATTAAAAATAATAGAAATAAGAGCATGTATCAAGCTAACAGGTAGAAATACTATAAAGCTTAGCAACATGCTTATCTCATATATTAAAGTACTTCTTTCATCAGCTTTTCCCCTAAATCTATTCATAAAAGAGCCTAATGGAATACCGTAGGCATTTCCCATCATAATCATTCTTACAGATGCTAAAATTCCTTTGGCTTTTGTTTTTCCGTATACTTCCACTATTTTATTCCAGGATTCTTTTGAAGGATTTCCTCTTTTATCTGCATAATGTTGAGCAAAAAGCACACCTTCAATTTCATCATCAGGTATATTATAAATAACCCCATCAAGCATATTTTTAATTTCATCGTGATCCATACCTGCTTCAAGAGCGGCTTTTGTATGTGCATATGAGCACATAGGGCAATTATTAACTTCTGTTACGGCAAGCATTAATCTTTCAATAAAAGTAGAACTCATCAGGTTTTTAGATTTAGCTTTCTTTAGAGCACCTACTGTCCTTATTCCGTTATACATGAGAGTATAGGATTCACTAACTGAATAAAGCTTTCTACCGAACTTTTTATTCATTGAATTCACTCCTTAAAAATATTTTGGTCATATGTTATTATATCATAATGTAATGAATAATTGTTGAAATTGACAAGGCATTACCATAAGAGTATCATAGAAAATATAAGTAAAGGAGTGAAATTTTTGAGTAAGAAAAAGAGTAATATACTATTTAATCTTATATCTCCCATATATGGGCTATTTTACAACAGTCAAAGAAGAAATTTTAGAGATGTAATATATAAGGTAGAAGAAGATTTAGACTTAACTAAATATGAAAATATAATTGATGTTGGTTGTGGTACTGGTGCATTGTGCTCTATTTTATATGAAAAAGGATTAAAGGTAACAGGAATAGATCCTGCTGTATTTATGCTTAAAACAGCAAAAATTAAAAACAAAGACATAAATATAGATTTTAAACTAGGTAATATTTTAGAAGGTCTTCCATATAAGGATAATCATTTTGATATATCTATTGCTTCATATGTAGCTCATGGACTACAACCAGAAGAAAGAAAAAAAATGTATAAGGAAATGAGCAGAATTTCTAAAAACTGGGTAGTAATTCACGACTACAATAAAAAAAGATCCCTCATCACAACCATAGTAGAGTGGCTTGAAAGAGGGGACTATTTTAGATTTATTAAAACTGCAGAAAAAGAAATGAAAGACTGCTACAAGGAAATGGAAGAGTGTTTTTCAGAAGTTAAGGTGGTAAATGTAGGCGAAAGAGCAGCCTGGTATATATGTAAGCCAAATAACAAAACTACATAAAACAACTTCTATTTGTTCCTCCACTGTTAAAATTTTTTTCTGGATTGTAATTTAGAAGAATAGTTCTATTATATGCTTTCATATATAGATTTAATAGTTCTTCTAATTCTTTTTTGTTTTCTGCTTCTTTCAAAGCTTTTTTAAGGACCGAAGATGGATACTTTTTCTTCAAGTTCTTTTTCATATTTCTATCTATCTTCATATCGATAACCTCCAACAACTATATTATATCAAAAATATTAAATAAGTTAAATTGTTAGTACATAGATAGCATTCATTGACTGGTTTTACTCTCCTGTTAGTTCATCTATTTTTGTTCTATTAATCCTTTTCTATATGCATGTAAAAGTTCTTTTAGAATTTCTATTGTAGCCTTTATATCTTTTCCGTCATCTGTATCCTCTACTAAAACTCTTTTTGGTACTTCATGTACATATACTTCTTTAGGCAGCATATCTACGTTTTCATAAATAGTCGCTTCGTGAGTTTCAAAAGGTTCATGAGATACTAAAATTATCGCTTGTGAATTGTATATTAGAGTATAGCCTGCTATTCCCGTTACTTTTTGATAGGGATAAGAAAAACCACCATCTATTACAAACAACTTACCATCAGCTTTTATAGGACTTTCCCCTTTTTTTGCTTTAACGGGAATGTGTCCGGTAATTATTTTTCCTTTTTCCTCAGGAATACCAAATTCTTTTAAAATTTTATTACTTATATTTACTTCATCTCTGAACTTGAAATAATCGTTATAGATTTCTTTATGAGTTTTTTTATCTTCAATAAAATATCTTTCAAATGTAGACATTTTATTTTTGCCAAACAACGGTGATATAGGACCACACCAATTGTACCAGATCAGGTCTAAATTTTTCTGATTACTTTTTTCATTTCGATTAAAAAATCCTTCTCTTAATTTTAAATCAAAGAAATCGCATAAATTTTTTCCCGAATATTCTTTTCCATCAAATGTAAACTTTTGAAATTCTTTTTTTTCATTCATAGGGATGCAGGCATGATATAGTAAGTTATCGTTGCATTTTAGATATACACTTCCCTTTGAAAATAGAGTTTCAACATGTCTTTGTAATCTTCCAGACTGCAAAAAACTATGGCACATACTATCAACAACTTCTTCTTCTTCTTCAGAAAGTAAGTAGGGTTTATCCCTGTCTAGAGTTGGAAAGTAGGTGTCTATAAGAGGATATTCTATTCCCTCTATCTCTACAATTTTGAAATCGTCTTTTATCTTATCCAAGAGCAATCTATCTTCCATTTTAAAATCAGGATTTCTTTTAATAATTTGTCCCTCTAATTTAAATTGTATAATAGCAATAGCTTTTTGCATTCCTGCAAGTAGTTGTATATCTTTTTTCTTTATATTATTTTTTTCATCAAGTTTAGGTTGGAAACATTCTAAAGAATCGGATGTGTATTTTTCCAGAGCTAAACTTGCTAAAGGCATTAAATTTATACCGTAACCTTCCTGTAGTATCTCCATATTCCCATATCTTAGAGCTATTCTAATTACATTGGCCATACATGCCTTAGAACCAGCAGCGGCTCCCATCCATATAATATCGTGATTTCCCCACTGTATGTCTACATGGTGGTGGGCTTTTATATCATCCATTATAAGATCTGAACTTGGTCCTCTATCGTATATGTCACCAACAATATGGAGCCTGTCTACTACAAGTCTTACTATAGTATTACAAATATCAATTATAAATTCATCGGCTCTTTGGGTACTTATGATTGTCTTTATTATATTGTCAAAGTATTTTTGCTTACTTTCCAACTCTTCCTGCTCCTGCATCAGTTCTTCAATTATATAGTCGAAGCTTTTTGGGAGTGCTTTCCTAACTTTTGATCTTGTATACTTATAAGATACTTTCCTAATTAAAAGAACTAAATGATAAATAGTAACCTCATACCATTTATTATCTACTATATTTTTGTTTTTAAAAAAAATGAGTTTTTCTTTAGGATAGTATACTAAAGATGCCAAATTTTTTTTTTCTTTTTCTGAAAGTTTATTTCCGAAAGTTAGGTCAATTTTTCTCTTTACTGTTCCCGAAGCATTTCTTATGATATGGTTAAAGGCTTCAAACTCACCATGCAAATCTGTAACAAAGTGTTCCGTAACTTTTGGTAAGTTAAGTATAGCAGATAAATTAATTATTTCTTCACTAACTGAATCTATATTTGGGTATTCTTTTGATAAAAGTTTATAATAATTCAATAATTCCATAATTACACCTCTTTAATTTAATGATTTATACTTTTATTTTACACCTTAATATACATATATTCAAAATATTCTTCTATAGAAAAAGTAGCGATTTGCTCTAGTGAAAAGTGAAATAAGGAAGTTTCAATTTGACATATTAAAAGAATATAGATACCATTAAAGAAAATTAATCTTAAGGAGGTATATTATGAAAAAAAGTATTGGAGCAAAACCACTGGCATATCCTACTCCAACTTATATAGTAGGAACTTATGATGAAGAAGGAAACCCTAATGCAGCAACAATAGCATGGGCTGGTATATCCAAATCAAACCCTCCCTGGGTTTCCATCAAAATAAGTACAGGCAAGCACAGTTTTAAAAATATAGTGAGAAGCAAAGTTTTTACCGTAAGTATTCCATCGGAAAAATATATGAAAGAAGTAGACTATATGGGTATTGTATCAGGAAGTAAGGAAGATAAATTTAAAAAAACAGGTCTTACACCGGTAAAGGCAGAATATGTAGATGCACCTTATGTTAAAGAATTCTCTTTAAATTTAGAATGTAAGGTTGTGGATGACATTGATTTAGATTGGGACAAACCTATTATTGGTGAAATAGTAGATATAAAAGCTGATGAAGAAATATTAAACGACAAAGGACTTCCAGATATTAAAAAACTCAAACCTCTTATATATGCACCTGGCACTAAAGAATACTATGGTGTAGGAGAATATGTAGG
>Ga0102926_1002466_pt1 | contig 10726 bp, 10 predicted proteins | sample SalPonR1_A_D2_MG_FD_78173 | JGI IMG/M metagenome (GOLD analysis project Ga0102926, IMG submission 78173) | Salt pond soil microbial communities from South San Francisco under conditions of wetland restoration - Salt Pond MetaG R1_A_D2_MG | ecosystem: Environmental > Aquatic > Marine > Intertidal...
GTGACCACGTTCTTGCCAAGCGCCAGTTCGCCCATATCCGTGGACGGACCATCGGCAATGACTTCACCCTTGGAAACCGTATCGCCCACCTTGACCAGCGGACGCTGGTTGATGGTGGTGTTCTGGTTCGAACGCTGGAACTTGCGCATGCGGTAGATGTCAACGCCGGGGTCGCCCACCTCAAGGTCGGCGGTGGCGCGGATCACGATCCGCTGGGCATCGACCTGGTCGATGACGCCGGCGCGTTTTGCCATGATGGACGCGCCCGAGTCGCGTGCCACGACCTCTTCGATGCCGGTGCCCACAAGCGGGGCCTCGGAGCGCAGCGTCGGCACGGCCTGACGTTGCATGTTCGAGCCCATGAGCGCGCGGTTGGCGTCGTCGTTTTCAAGGAACGGAATGAGCGAGGCCGCGACCGAGACCAGCTGTTTTGGGCTGACGTCGATCAGGTCCACGCCCTCGACGGGCGACAGGGTGTATTCCCCGGCCTGACGGGTGTTGACCATCTCGTTCACGAACTTGCCGCCCTCGTCGAGGTTGGCGTTGGCTTGCGCCACGACGTGACGCTGTTCCTCAGTGGCGGACATATAGGCGACGTCATCGGTCACCTGTCCGTTTTCCACCTTGCGATAAGGCGTTTCGATGAAGCCGTACTTGTTCACGCGGGCGAAGGTCGCGAGGCTGTTGATCAGGCCGATGTTCGGACCTTCCGGCGTTTCAATCGGGCACATCCGGCCATAGTGGGTGGCGTGAACGTCGCGCACCTCGAAGCCGGCACGCTCGCGCGTCAGACCACCCGGCCCAAGCGCCGAGAGACGGCGCTTGTGGGTGACTTCCGAGAGCGGGTTGGTCTGGTCCATGAACTGCGACAGCTGCGAGGAGCCGAAAAATTCACGTACTGCCGCCGCGGCGGGTTTGGCGTTGATCAGGTCTTGCGGCATGACCGTGTCGATTTCGACCGACGACATGCGTTCCTTGATCGCGCGCTCCATCCGCAGAAGGCCGACGCGGTACTGGTTTTCCATCAGCTCGCCGACCGAACGCACCCGGCGGTTGCCAAGGTGGTCGATGTCGTCGATGTCGCCGCGCCCATCGCGCAGTTCCACCAGCGCCTTGATACAGGCCACGATATCCTCGCGGTCCAGCGTGCGCTGCGTGTCGGGCTTTTCAAGCGCGAGGCGCATGTTCATTTTCACCCGGCCAACGGCCGAAAGATCATAACGCTCGGAGTCGAAGAACAGCGTATCGAAGAGGGCCGATGCGGCTTCTTCCGTGGGCGGCTCACCGGGGCGCATGACGCGATAGATATCCATGAGCGCGGTTTCGCGGTTCATGTTCTTGTCCATCGCCATGGTGTTGCGCATGTAGGGGCCGACATTGATGTTGTCGATGTCCAGAACCGGGATGTCGGTGATGCCCGCATCTATCAGTTCCTGCACGGTGCCGCCGATGATTTCACCATCCTTGTCGCGCTCCAGCGTCAACTCGTTCCCGGCTTCGACATAAATCGCCCCGGTTTCTTCGTTGATGATGTCACGCGCCACGAATTTGCCGGCGATCTGATTGAAGGGCAGGAGAAGTTCGGTCACTTCGCCTTCGTCGATCAGTTTCTTGACGGCGCGCGGGGTCACTTTCTTGCCCGCTTCGGCGATCACTTCACCCGATTTGGCATCAACAAGATCGAAGGTCGGGCGGGTGCCGCGCACACGTTCCGGGAAGAACTTGGTGACCCAGCCGTTGGCCTTTTTCTTCAGCTTGTAATCGACCGTGTTGTAGTAGGCATTCATGATGTCTTCTTGATCGAGACCCAGTGCATAAAGCAGGGTCGTCACCGGCAATTTGCGGCGGCGGTCGATCCGGGCGAAGACGATATCCTTGGCGTCGAATTCAAAATCGAGCCACGAGCCGCGGTAGGGAATTATGCGGCAGGCGAAGAGCAGCTTGCCCGAGCTGTGGGTCTTGCCCTTGTCGTGGTCGAAGAACACACCGGGCGAGCGGTGCATCTGGGACACGATCACGCGTTCGGTGCCGTTGACAACGAAGGTGCCGTTCGGCGTCATCAGGGGCATATCGCCCATGAACACGTCTTGTTCCTTGATGTCCTTCACCGACTTGGCGCCGGTATCGTCGTCCATATCGAAAACGATGAGGCGCAGGGTGACCTTCAGCGGGGCGCTGTAGGTCATGTCGCGCTGCATGCATTCCTCGACGTCGTACTTCGGCTTTTCCAGCTCGTAGTCGACGAATTCCAGCACGCTGGTTTCATTGAAATCCTTGATCGGGAAGACCGATTGGAACACGCCTTTGATGCCTTCGCCGTCGGTCGGCTGGGGCTGATCGCCGGAGTTCAGGAAAAGATCATAAGACGACTTCTGAACCTCGATGAGGTTCGGCATGTCGAGAACTTCGCGAATTTTACCGAAGTATTTACGCAGACGTTTCTGGCCAAGGTAGGTCTGAGCCATGGTCGATGTCACCTTTCGTTTCTCACCGGAAACGCCTGCTGTCGGGCTACAGCGGCGTACCCATACGAGACGGCGGGTGCGATCCATTCCCGGCCCCTGTCCCACCAGAGGCCTCCCGATCGCGAGAACCGCGCCTTAGAAAGGGCTTTCCAACCATTGGGCTGTAAAAGTGGGCTGCAAAAGCCCTTTCTAAGACAGGTTCGGCTGAGCGCAGGATATGCCCGCGCTCAGCCAGTTTATTGTGCTCGGGGTTGCCCCGGCGCCAATTACTTAAGCTCGACTTCGGCGCCAGCCGCTTCGAGTTTCTCTTTGATCTCGTCGGCTTCGGCTTTGTCGACGCCTTCTTTGACGGCTTTGCCGCCAGCTTCGACCAGTTCCTTGGCTTCTTTGAGGCCAAGACCGGTGATGCCGCGAACCTCTTTGATGACGTTGATCTTCGACGCGCCGGCCGATTTCAGGATCACGTCAAATTCGGTTTGCTCTTCAGCCGCTTCGCCGCCGCCTTCTGCGGGGCCAGCCATCATCACAGCGCCGCCAGCGGCGGGCTCGATGCCGTATTCATCCTTGAGGATGGTTTTCAGTTCTTGTGCTTCGAGAAGCGTCAGACCAACGATCTCTTCAGCGAGTTTTTTCAGATCAGCCATTTTATCAGCTCTTTCCGTTTTAAGATGTGTTCCAACGTCAGGGGAATTCCCTACGCGGAGCTTTTCAGTTGCTTACGCGGCTTCCGCCTTCTCTTCGATGGTCGAAAGGATGCTCGCGATATTCGAAGCAGGTGCGCCAATTGCACCGGCGATGCCCGAAGCGGGTGCGCCCAGCATACCGGCGATCTGAGCAAGCAGCTCGTCGCGCGACGGCATATCGGACACGGCTTTGACACCGGCACGGTCCAGATGATCCGACCCCATGGCACCGCCAAGGATGACGAATTTGTCATTGTCCTTGGCAAACCCTTCGGCCACTTTCGCAGCCGAAACCGGGTCTTCCGAGTAGGTCAGAACGGTCATGCCCGTCAGGAATTCACCAATGCTTTCGCACGGCTTACCCTCAAGGGCGATCTTGGCGAGCCTGTTTTTCGCGACGCGTACAGAGGCTTCGGCCTCGCGGGCGCGGGCCCGCAGGTCTTGCATCTGCGCAACTGTAAGACCCGCGTAGTGGGCAACCACTACGACGCCAGAGCTTTCGAAGATCTGGCCGAGTTCCTCGACCACTTTCTCTTTCTGGGCTCTATCCACAGTTTCACTCCAATTTTGGGGGTTTCCCCCCGGCTCTTGTTTGCCACCCCGTTCGGGGCAGCGTTCGGGTCCAAAGTGAGGGTCCCGAGGCCAAGATCACCCGAAGGCCTAGCCTTCGTTGAAATCTCATCTCGTTCCCCATCTCAGGAAGGAATTACCGGGCGTTCGCCCAACCCTCCATCTCGGACAGGACGGGGCCGGATATGGCCCCGCCATTCACACCGGCCCCGAAGGACCGGCGCAAATTCTTATTCCGACGCGGCGTTGCCGACGTCGATGCTGATACCCGGACCCATGGTCGAGGTCAGCGAGATCTTCTTGACGTAGGTGCCTTTCGCGCCTGTCGGCTTGGCCTTGTTTACGGCGGCCACGAAGGCGCGCACGTTTTCGACCAGCTTGCCTTCGTCGAACGAGGCTTTGCCGACACCGGCGTGAACGACGCCCGCTTTTTCGGCTTTGAACTGCACTTCGCCGCCTTTGGCGTTCTGCACCGCTTCGGCCACGTCCATGGTCACCGTGCCGACCTTGGGGTTCGGCATCAGGTTCCGGGGGCCAAGCACCTTGCCCAGACGGCCGACGATCGGCATCATGTCGGGGGTCGCGATGCAGCGATCGAATTCGATCGTGCCGCCCTGAACGGTTTCCATCAGGTCTTCGGCGCCCACGATGTCGGCACCGGCTTCTTTCGCCTCATCGGCCTTGGGGCCACGGGCGAAAACAGCCACGCGCACGTCTTTGCCGGTGCCGTTGGGCAGGCCGACAACGCCGCGAACCATCTGGTCGGCGTGACGCGGGTCAACACCAAGGTTCAGCGAAATCTCAACGGTTTCGTCGAACTTGGCGTTGGCGTTGGATTTGACCAGCGAAACGGCCTCTTCCACGCTCAGGTTTTCCTTGCCGTTCACGGCTTCACGGGCGGCGCGGGTACGTTTACCAAGCTTTGCCATCTTACTTCACCTCGATGCCCATGGAGCGTGCGGAGCCGAGGATGATTTTCATCGCGGCTTCGACGTCGTTTGCGTTCAGGTCTTTCCACTTGGCTTCCGCGATTTCGCGGACCTGCTTGGTGGACACCGATCCGGCGGTCGCACGGCCCGGGGTGTTCGACCCCGACTTCAGCTTGGCGGCCTTCTTCAGGTAGTAAGACGCAGGCGGCGTCTTGATGTCCATTTCAAAGGACTTGTCCTGATAATAGGTGATCACGGTGGGGCAAGGCGCGCCCTGCTCCATTTCCTGCGTCTTGGCGTTGAACGCCTTGCAGAATTCCATGATGTTGATGCCACGCTGACCAAGCGCCGGGCCCACGGGCGGGGACGGGTTCGCTTGACCTGCGGGCACTTGCAGCTTCATCGTGCCTGCGAGTTTCTTGGCCATTGGCCTTCTCCTTTTCCAACCTCCTCGGGACGCGTCCCTCGGAGCTTATGTTGTGTGGTCCGGTCCGGGCATCGCGATGCCCTCGCCTCCCACGGGTTACACGTCAGGCCTGTTTGGTGACCTGCGTGAATTCCAGTTCGACCGGGGTTTCCCGGCCAAAGATCGACACCGTCACCTTGAGGCGCTGGTTGTCGTCGTCCACTTCCTCGACCATGCCGTCGAAATCTTCGAACGGGCCGTCGTTGACCTTGACCTTCTCACCCACCTCGAAGCTGATCATCAGCTTGGGTGCGTCTTCGCCTTCCTGCACGCGGTTGAGGATGGTATTCACCTCGGCGTCGCGCATCGGCATCGGGCGGCCTTGTGGGCCAAGGAACCCGGTAACGCGGTTGATCGAATTGATCAGGTGATAGCCCTTGTCCGACATCTCCATATGCACAAGCACATAGCCCGGCATGAATCGGCGCTCTGCGGTGACTTTCTTACCGCGGCGCACCTCGATCACCTCTTCGGTGGGGACCAGAACCTCGTCGATCTCGTCTTCGAGTTCCTGCTCGGCAACGGATTGCTTGATCTGCTCGGCGATTTTCTTCTCGAAGTTCGAGAGAACACTGACCGAGTACCACCGTTTTGCCATCTTCGACCCATGCCTTTTGTAACTGTCGACCTTGCGGCCGGAATTCTTTAGTATTTTCAGGGATCTACCCCGGACACCCCAAAACAAAAAATCGGCGCGTAACTCGAATCGCCACGCGCCCTGCTTGGAAGTGTGGCGTCAACTACCGCTGTTTTCGCCTGAATTCAAGGGGCTATAGCGATTTTTCGCCGGACGCGCAGGCCCCTTAGCCAAAGAGGTTCAGCACACCGGTCAATCCGCTGCGAATAACAAGGTCGACCAAGGCGAAGAATACCGCCGTCAGCGCCGCCATGATGAACACCATCACGGTGGTCAACAGAACCTCGCGGCGCGTGGGCCAAACCACCTTGGCCACTTCCGAGCGGACCTGCTGAATGAACTGAAGCGGATTCGTGCGTGCCATGTGCGCTGTCTTCTTTTCTACCTGACGTGAAGGGCCACATACGCGCAGCGCGCCATGAATTCAAGGCCAGAAGCGAAGGCCGCGCCCTTGTTGTCGCTCAGCCGCGAAAAACCTCGGCCTGAAGGCGCGTCTCGAAGGGGCCGTCATCTTCTTCGTCGACCTCCTCCTGGTCCGCCGGCGCGAACCAGCGTTGATCCAGATTGCCGGGCAACTTTTTGAGAATGGCGATCACCCCCAGAACGACAGCATCGCTTGTATCGCGCAGCGCTGTCGCCAGAGCCGGGTTGCGCCGCAGGAAAAATTCCCATGCATCATTCAAGAATTCGAACACCCGGCCCGGCCCAAAGATGAGGCTGAACAAGACGATACCCCAAAACGCCCCCATGAGCAGACTTGGGATCACCAACGGCTTGAACACCATGAGCAGACCCATAGCCGCGAGGATCACATGCCACGATTTGACACGCGATGTACGAGCCGGCTTCTGGTCCCTGCTCTTGGCCCCGAAAAGCCTTGCGAACAGCCCGGGGCGGGGCGGGCGCAGGTCATCAGTATCGACATCGAAGTGGCTTTCGGGGGTCTCGTTGAGAGCCTCCCCCCAAGCCTTGCGCCGTTTGGCCCGCGCAGATGCGGCAGCGGGGTCGGCATGGTGCGTGTCGTCAGTACTGTCTGGCGTGATTTCGGGCAGTTGGCGCCGATTGTATTCGCGCCGCTGATCGACCAGCATGTTCCGGATCAGGTCTTCGGATTCGGCGTTGATTTCGTGCTGTACGAGGGCATTTTGGCCGCTGGGTCGCGGTAGGACCTCACGCGCGCCGTCCGGTTCGCCAGAATACCTTGGTTTTGCAATCTTTCTCATACGTGCCTTCTTGTCCGCGTTCACTCGTACCAACCAAGGGCCACTGTTTTGGCGGCACCTTTCTACAGTCCATGACACTACGCATGGAAATGGGCCAAAACATGACCCAAGAAAGCAATTTTGCGGACAAGGTTAATGGCAGGGGCAGCAGGGTTCGAACCCGCGACCTACGGTTTTGGAGACCGTCGCTCTACCAGCTGAGCTATACCCCTAGGGCCACGGGTGGGATTAAGACACCTTGCAGCGGGAATCAAGCGCCCATTGATGGTTTTTTGGCCCCGGTAAATCCGATGGCCCGACCTAAAGCGTTCCGCCTTTCACCTGAGACATCAGCGAAAGGCGGAACGCGTGCAACGAATGAGCGAAACGCTTTAGGCCGCCGAACGGGCCTTGTATCCTGAGCTTTGCACGATCCCCTTGTCATGCAGTTGCGCGATCTCGGTCTCGGTCAGGCGCGCCACATCGCCCAATACCTCCTCGGTATGTTGGCCAAGGGCGGGCGCCGGTTGCGGTTTGATCCGCGGTCTGGCCGAAAATTCACCCGGAAAACCCGGTACCGGGAAGCGGCCAAGCCCCGGTTGATCCAATTGCGAGAACATGGGATTCGCCTCGCTCAGGTCGGGGTCTTGCGCCACCGCCTCGGGGACAGAGCGGAACACCGACCACGTCAGCCCGCGCTTGTCGAACTCGGGGCCGAAATCAGCGATCCGGCGGGCGGCGAACCAAGGGCGCAGGATCTCGGTGATCTCGTGGCGCAACTTCCAGCGCACGCCCTCGTCGCGCAGGTCACGACCCGTGCGCTTGGCCAGCGCCTCCATCGCCGCGCCGCTTTCCGTGGCTTTCACCAAACCCGACCACTGCCGCCCTGTCAGGCCGATCACCATGACGCGGCCACCACATGCGCATGCGAAATCCTGCCCATAAGCACCATAGAGCGCATTGCCGGATTTCTCGCGTGCATGGCCATTGACCACCGCATCGCCGATCATCCCCAGATGGCCCAGTGTGGCGGCGGCCACATCCTTGAGGGCAATCTCCACCTCTTGGCCCTCACCGTGGCGCAACCTGTGGCGCTCGGCCGCCAGAAGCGACGACACCACCAAGTTCCCGGCCATCAAATCCCACGCCGGCAGGGCATTGGCCACGGGCGCGTCATACCCCTCCGGCCCGGTCATGTCGGGAATACCAAGCGCGGGGTTCACGGTGTAATCCACCTGCGGGCGGCCATGGCGGTCGCCCATCAGCGTGACCATGATCAGATCACGGCGGTATTGGCTGAGGGTTTCGTAATCCATCCAACCACGCACCCGCAGGTTGGTCAGGAATTGGCCCGCATCCTTGCCCGGCGCGGTGATGATCCGGGTGACAAGCTCCTTGCCCTCGGGGCTGCGCATATTCACGGCCACCGATTTCTTGCCCTTGTTGAGCCCCGCCCAAAACAGGCTTTGCCCCGAGGGCGCAAGCGGCCAACGCCCCGCATCCAAACCGCCTTCGATGCGGTCGAAACGGATCACCTCGGCCCCCATTTGCGCAAGGGTCATGCCCGCAAGTGGCACCGCGACAAAGGCCGAGCCTTCGACGACGCGCATTCCATCCAGAATCCGGTTCATTGTGTTTCCTCCCACATGGCCGTGGCCTGCATACCCTGATGGCCGCCCTGCCCTGTACACAGCAGCAAACCGCCCACTTCATCCTCGGTCCCCATCACCTCGATCTCGCGGCTTTCGCCCGGGGTCAGGAACACCGGATGCACGCCCCGGAAATCGAAATGCTTGGGGCGGCGCCCTCTGTGGGCGCAGGCCGCCTGCATCAGCCACGTGGCCTGTAACGGGCCATGCACCACCAGCCCCGGGTAATGCTCCACCTCCTGCGCATAAGGCAGGTCAAAGTGGATGCGATGCGCATTGAAGGTGATCGCCGAAAACCGGAAAAGCAGCGGCTCCGAGACTTGGCGGCGCTCATGCAGTACCGGGTTTTCCGGCAAGGCGCGCGGGCGCGGCGGGCGGAATGTGTCGGGAATGTCCAGATAGACGATGTCCTGACGCTCTTCGATGGCCAAGCCCTGTTCGCCATAAATCTTGTGATCCACCGAGACCAGAACCATCGGCCCCGATCCCCCCTCCTTCTCGGTCACGCTGCGAATGAAGGATCGCTTGGTCAGCCGCTCGCCCACCCGCAAGGGCGCACCGAAAGACAGGCTGCCACTGGCCCACATCCGCCGCTCCAACCGCACGGGCGGCAGGAAATCCCCAAGGACCGGGTGGCCATCGCGGGACAGTTCGCCCATCGGGTTCGTGGGCGTGAAAGCGCACCAATGCCACAGCGGGTCCATCGCTTCGCCCATGGTGGGGGCGGCATGGCGGGACGACCCGAGCGTGGCATGAATTTGTGCGGCTTGTGCCGGGCTGATTACACCTTCCTGAAGATCGGTCCGGCCCTCCCAAGCCCTGACGTTCAACTGATCCATGGCAAACCTCCCTGTGTGCATACCCTTAGGTTGCGGGAGATTTGAAAAAATAGCAATATTTCAATGGGTTAGATGAATACCGCAGTATGCAGAGAAAATGCTGCGCCCGCGAAAAACCGGGGTTGCACCTTGTTTTACATCACGAATTTTCCCTGAGCGCAGCACCCGCGATGCTTGCTCACATCACATTTTCTGCATTTGAAAACGGAAATGACAGCACGCCAGCCTTGCGGCAGATTGCCCCATTTAACGCGCAAGGCGCTTCGCCTCCCTCTCAAGCGCGGGCAAATCGGCCCCGCAAATCGCCGCTTCATGGTGCAGGATTCGATCCATTGGCCAATCCCACCACGCCACGGCCAAAAGCCGCGCGATGGTTGCCTCGTCAAAGCGCCGCCGTACAACGCGGCCCGGATTACCCGCTACAATGCTATAGGGCGGCACCACGCCGCGCACCAAGGCCCCGGCGCCGACGATCACGCCATCGCCGATATTCGCGCCGCGAAGGATGCGGGCATCCTTGCCGATTCAGACATCCTTGCCGATCACCGTATCCGGCCCCGGCTCTTGCGGAAGCGATGGGCGACCACTGTCGAAATCGCCTTGGAAAATGCCAAACGGATAGGTCGAAATCCCGTCCCGCCGATGATTGGTCGAAGCGGTGATGAACACCACCCCGTCGGCAATCTGGCAGAATTTGCCAAGAGTCAGGCGTTCGGGCGATTGCGGGAACAGATATAGGGCGAGATGCGCCGCCCAATCCTTGGGCGGGTGAAAGGCATTGGGGAAAGTATATTCGCACGCCTCGATGCGCGGGTGATCAAGGATAGCCTTCAGGCCGCTTTTAGGCGTATGGTTCCTTGAGGTCACAGAAAAGCCAAAGCAATAGCATCGCCGCAATTGGATTTATGAACAAGGCGGCCACCTGCCAGAGTAGGCGATCTTGGCCACGGCGTTCGGCCATATCGCCCACCAGTGCGAACAACTGCCATATGAGCCATAGGCCTCCGAACAAGAGAAGAAGCGCAAGGGCGGTTTCAATCACCTGATGTAGCTTTCGACACGTTCTTCGAATGCGGCTTTGGTCACTGCACTCTCCATCGCTAAAGGTATCCTGTTTACCCAAGAGACCCGCAAAAAGAAAGGGCGCCCCAGCGGGACGCCCTTTCGCAAATTCACGCGGTACGAAAAGCAGGTTCTCGGTGATTTGCTTTGCAATTCACCTGTCACCCACGGGCGTTTCTCGGCGCGGGCGCCGCGAAGCCACCCTTACGCGATGATCTTCGACA
>Ga0102926_1002469_pt1 | contig 10718 bp, 12 predicted proteins | sample SalPonR1_A_D2_MG_FD_78173 | JGI IMG/M metagenome (GOLD analysis project Ga0102926, IMG submission 78173) | Salt pond soil microbial communities from South San Francisco under conditions of wetland restoration - Salt Pond MetaG R1_A_D2_MG | ecosystem: Environmental > Aquatic > Marine > Intertidal...
ATCTCCTCTTTCGTTGTTTACTATTTCTTCAGCCATTTTCCAGTGGGTTATTAGACCTCCTGCCAGAACAGGAATATTTGATAACTCTCTTATGATTCTTGCCGGTTCTATTTGATATCCTGGATAAGCATTAATATCAGTATTTATAACTCCTCCCGAACTTACATTTACTAAATTAACGTCTAAATCCTTTACACCTTTTAATATTTCAGCAATATCTTCTACAGAATTTCCTTCATCAGAGTATTCTAAAGAAGATACTCTTACACCCTTAGGTTTTTCTTCAGGCCACTCCTTATTTACTTCTTGTAGAATTTCTTTTAAAAATCTTCCTCTATTTTCCAAACTGCCTCCATACTTATCATTTCTTTTATTTGTTAGAGGAGATATAAACTCATTTATAAGGTAACCATGGGCTCCGTGAATTTCAATTATGTCGAATCCGGCTTCTTTTGCCCTGCGAGCACCTTCTCTAAAAGCTGACTTTACCCTATCTATATCTTCAAGAGTCATTTCCTTAGGTGTTCTATAATCATTACTGTACTTTAACGGACTTGGAGCATATATTTCATTTTTTAATGATTCGCTTTTTCTACCTGCATGAGCAAGCTGTAATCCTATTTTTGCTCCAGCACTGTGAACACTATCTACTATTTTCTTGAGACCTTCCACATGTTCATCGGACCAAATCCCTAAATCGTTAGGGGATATACGCCCAGAAGGTTCGACAGCTGTGGCTTCTACAATTATCAACCCAGTACCACCAACAGCCCTTGTTGTATAGTGGGTTATATGCCATGGGGTTACTATACCATCTTCTTCAGCAGAATACATACACATAGGTGGCATAACAAATCTATTTTTCAACTCTAAATTTTTAATTTTAAATTTTTCAAACAATTTCATAAAATCTCCTCCTTTATTTTTAGTCGCTATTTTAAAGTTACCCTAAATATAAAAAAATATACTGTCATATTTCTTTCATAATTTGTATATATAATAAGAATTGAAGAAAAGGAGATGATATTATGTTTATTGGATTGATACTTATAGGTGTAGTAATTTATCTAATATACAAAGAAAAGGGATTTGATTTTATAAACAAGTCGGAGGATCCTGTAGATAAGTTAAAAGAAAGATATGTAAAAGGAGAAATAACAGAAGAAGAATATATAAGAATGAAAGATGTACTTAAATAAAGGAGGTAATATAATGTTTATGCACGGAGGAAGATTCTTTTTTAATTCAGGTCATATGTTTAACCCCTGGTTTTTCTGGGGAAGTAGAGTATTAGGGCTGCTGGTAATAGTAATTGTAGCTTTTTTAATATACAAGTTATATAAGAAGAACAATACAAACAATACAAATAATGAAGATTTACTTGAAATGCTGAAAATGAAATATATAAAAGGTGAAATAACTGAAGAAGAATATAACAAAAAAAGAGAGATGTTGAAAAAATAGGCTTTATAAAGCCTATTTTTTTATCATTGTAGTATGATATAATGAAGATAGATTTTTGAGAAGGGGTAGTATTATGGCATATAAAGTGCTAATTATTGAAGATGAAAAAGATATAAGAGAAGTTGTAGGTAAATACTTAGAAAAAGAAGGATACACTGTATATTTAGCTGAGAATGGAACAGAAGGGTTGGAAAAATTCAACGGATTTAAGCCGGACTTAGTTGTTTTAGACATAATGATGCCTGGGATAGATGGAATACAGGTAATGAATGAATTGAAAAACATATCAAATGTACCTGTAATTTTTCTTACAGCAAAACACAAGGAAGAAGATAGATTAAAAGGTTTTGATTTAGGTGCAGATGATTATGTAATTAAGCCTTTTAGCCCCAAAGAACTGGTTAGAAGAGTTAATGTAATTATTAAGAGAGTCTATAAAAGCTACAACAGGTCCAATTATATCGTTTATAAAGATTTAAAATTAGATATAGATAAGCAGTTGCTTTTTAAAGAAGATAAGGAAATAGATATAACTTCAAAAGAGTTTGAAATTTTAAAAATATTTTTTGAAAACATAGGACAGGTCATGACGCGGCAAACAATTATCGAAAAAGCTTTCGGCTACGACTACGAAGGTTTTGACAGAACTATTGATTCTCATATAAAAAAAATAAGACATAAAATAGAAATAAGCAGCAGAGAACCTGAATATATTAAAACAAAATACGGTGCAGGTTATATTTTTGGGGGAGATGAAGATGACAATTAAAAAACATCTTTTAATAATAATTGGAGTAGTTATTTTACTGGTTATAATAGTAAATTCATTTATTTCAACTTCCTTTATTGATAGACTTTTTGAAGGTTATTTGGAAGAGTCTTACAGCAATAAAATAAATGAAATAATTGATTATTCTAAAAAAATGATAACAGATGAAGATTTTAGAGAAAGTGAAAAGTATGAAGTAGATAATTTTGTCAGCGAACCTATAAGCCAGATAGTTATTTTAGATGAGAATGAAAATGTAGTTCTTGAATCAAGAACAAATATGAGAACTATGCACGGAAACATGATGAATATGATGAACGACTTAGAAAGAGATGTTTTTGAGATTAGCTACAATGAAAGTAGAATTGGATATCTTGTAATATTAAGATCCGGTGATATTACAGATACTGAAACGGTAGATTTATTTAAAATAGCATTAAGAAGAGGAACTATGATGTCCGGAATCTTTGCTATTATTATAGGAATTTTTATTACAAGTTTATCAAGTAGATACTTATCAAAAGATTTAAAAAAAACATCTGAATATGCAGTGGATATATCTGAAAATAAGAATTTAGATATTGAAAAATCAAAAATAAAAGAAATTGAAGACATACAAAAAACTTTAAAAGAATTATCTATAAAATTGAAGTTGAAAGAAAAGATAAGAAGAGAAAAAGCAGATAGAATCACTCATGAGGCAAGGACACCCATTACTATTTTAAGGACAAATATCGAAGGAATTATGGACGGTGTAATAGATGTAGATAAGGACAGACTTGAAACCTGCAGTAAAGAATTAAAAAACCTAACAAAAATATTAGAAAACATAGATGATGTTCTAACAGATGAAGATGAGAAGAAATTAGATAAAGAAGAATTTAATCTATCAACAGAATTAGAAAAAATAATAAGAGGAATGGAACTTCAATTTAAGCAAAAAAATATAGAAATAGAAAAAGATATACAGAATAATATAATAATAAACACTGATAAAGGAGTAATCGATCAAATCATATACAATATTATAACTAATGCTTATAAATATACTGAAAAATTTGGTAAGGTTAAAATTAAGCTTTCGAAAAAAGATGATGTTAAACTTACCGTAGCAAATAGTATAGAAAATGTAAATATGGTTGATTTAGATAGAATTTTTGATCCTTACTTCAGAGGAGTAAATAGTAAGGATATGGAAGGTGAAGGATTAGGACTTTACATAGCAAAAACCAATTTAGAGAAAATTGGAGGTAGCATATATGCTGAAGAAAGTGAAAAAGAAATTAAATTCACCTTAGAATTGTAGTTATTATAATTAAAATAATGGGTATAAATAAATAATAAGTCGAAGATATAAAAGAGAGGTAGTTAATGAGTTATTATCTAAAGAAAACAAACAGATATATTTCAATAGTAGGGATAGTTTTTTCTATATATCTATCTATTAGAAACTTGATTCAGGGGGATTACTGCCCTAATATATTTGGAATTCCCGCATGTTACATAGTGCTGTTAGCATTTTTGCTTACTTTTTTATCTACAAAAATGGATAAGGGTTCGGGGTATGTTTTTATTCCAGGTGGTGCAGTAGGATTAGTTCTAGCAGTAATATTTTCATTTAAAGAAATGGTATCTAAAGGAACATGTCCTGATTTTTTCGGAATAGCACTTTGCTATGTATCTCTAATTACATTTTCATTGATGATTATATTTTTCCTAATATATTCAAGAAAAAATCCTGAAGTAAGAGCTAAAGATAAGTTGAAAAGAGAAAAGAATAAATTGAAGAAAGAAAGAAAAAAAATTAAGGAAGTTAAAGAAAATGAAGGAAAAGAAGAAAAGGAGCAGAAGAATAAAGAAAAAGAAAATCAGGATTGATTTTCTTTTTTAAGTTGCTTTTTCAGATGATTTTTTTCTACCATAGAATTTATATAAAGACCTATAAGTATTACTACGGCTCCTATTAACTTCTTAAGACTGAATTTATCTATTAAATAATAGTCAACAAAGACACCCATAACGGTTTGACCAACAAAGGGTATTATTACTATTAAAAAAGCAGGAAGTCTTGAGGCGTAGTAATTCATTAAAAGTATTAGAAAAATTCCAAATACAATACTAGAGTAGTATATTGGATCTATATCTGAAAGGAAATTTGTACCAAATAAGGAATTTCCAAATACTATCAAAATTAAAGTAGCTGAAACAGCACCTACCATAAATGATAGATGAGCTGTTTTAAAAGTAGATGTTTTAAGTGTAAGTTGGCCGTTGAGCACAGGGGTTATAACTACTATGACACCCATAAATAAAGCTAAAATATAATATAACATTGGTCACCTCTATAGAAACATAATTACTATACCTAAAAGTATAATAGAATATCCAATTAATTTTCTTTTTTCTAAAGGACTTTTTCTCATACCTAATAGACCAAAATGATCTATAAGATTTGAAGTAATAGTTTGTCCTATTAGATTAAAAGCTATAAGCATAGTTGAACCGATTACCGGCATGACAAAAGATGCAATAAGAATTGTAAAGACGCTGAAAATACCAGGTAAATAATATTTTAATTCAAGGTCTTTTAAATTAATAAAGCTTTCTTTTTTATATAATAAAATCAATGAAAGTAAAACAAATCCTCCGATGTGATAGTAGGATGTTGCAAAAAATACAGAAGAACTTTCTGCCATCATACTGTTTGCATAATTTACAAATATCATTAAAACACCGGATAAAAAGGCTGTTATTTTTACCATGTAGTCTCCTTCTAATAATTTACTAGCAATTATATGATAGCATAATAAAAAAAATGACATTATGACATTTGTCCTATTTAATTAAAAATAATAATATGATAAAATTTAATATAATACAGGGGTGGAACTTATGAAAATAATTGAACAGAAGGGAAGAAAGGAAAGGTACATTAAAAAGTATAATATAGAAAATATACTACCAAGAGATTTAGTAGATGAGCTTGTACTTGTAAAATTTGAGGGAGGAGAAAACATACTTCAGGCAGGTCAGGAATTAGATAAATTCTATTTTTTTGTAGAAGGAAAACTAAAGGTTTCATCTTTTCAGGAAAATGGAAGATCTTTACTCTTAAGTTTTTATACAAAATTTGATTCAATAGGAGAAGTTGAACTTTTCAAGAAAGAAAGAGTAACCAATCCAGTTGATGCTATAACCGATTCATACCTTTTAAGTATTTCTATTGATTTGTTAAGAGAAAAAGCTATTAATTATCCTCCTTTTTTAAGATATGTTATAAGTACCTTAAGCGATAAGCTAAATGATCTTTCATCTCAGAGTGCTTTCAATTTACTTTATCCTTTAAAAAATCGACTTGCAAGTTTTTTATGGATTCACTATACAGGAGGAAAAGAAATTATATTAAAGGATAGTTTTAAAGAAATAGCTGAATATTTAGGAGCTACCTACAGACATCTTCATAGAGCATTAAAAGAACTAGAAGATGAAGGAATTATAAAACGTAACAGAAGAATAGTAAAGGTTTTGAAAATTCAAAAACTTAAAGACCTTGCAGGAGATATATATAAATGATACCTTTTAACGAACCTTGTTTTATAGGAAAAGAATTAGAATACATGAAAAAAGCTGTAGAATCAAAGCATATATCAGGGAGAGGAGAATTTTCAAAAAAAGTATCAAAGCTGATGGAAAAAGAATTTAACTCTAATAAAATCCTACTTACATCTTCCGGTACAGATGCTTTGGAAATGGCTGCTTTACTTTGTAATGTGAATGAAGGTGACGAGGTTATAATGCCGTCATACACCTTTGTTTCAACAGCAAATGCCTTTGCATTAAGAGGTAGTAAAATTATATTTGTTGATGTAAAGCCAGAGACAATGAATATGGATGAGGAACTTGTAAAATCAGCTTTAACTGAAAAAACAAAGGTAATAGTACCTGTGCATTATGCAGGATTATCTCCAGATATGGATAAAATCTCAAAGATAGCTTCTGATAATGATATTTTTGTTGTAGAAGATGCAGCGCAGTCAGTTATGAGTAAATATAATAACAAATATCTCGGTACTATAGGAGATATAGGTTGCTACAGCTTTCATGAAACGAAAAACTACACTTCTGCCGGTGAGGGTGGTGCTGTAAGTATAAATAATTCAAAGCTTATAGAGAGAGCAGAAATTATTTTTGAAAAGGGGACTAATAGAAGTAAATTTTTTAAAGGAGAAGTAGAAAAATATTCTTGGATAGATATTGGTTCTTCATTTGCTATGGCAGATACTAATGCCGCCTACTTACTCTATCAGTTGGAAAATAAAGAAAAAATTAACAAAAAAAGATTAAAGATTTGGAACTTATATTACGATAAACTTAATGAGTTAAAAGAAAGAAATTTAATAGAATTACCTTATATACCTGAGTATTCTACCCACAACGGTCATATGTTTTACATAAAGGTTAGTGATTTAAAAGAGAGAGATAATCTTATCACTTACTTATTTGAAAATGATATAAAGTCTGTATTTCACTATGTTCCTCTACACAGTTCAAGAGCAGGTAAAATATTTGGGGAGTTTAGAGGAGTAGATAGATATACAACATTTGAAAGCTCTAGAATTTTGAGATTACCTATGTATTACAATCTTTCTTATAAACAGGTAGAATATATATGTGAAAAAATAAAAGAGTTTTATAGATAATATATTTTAACAAAAAATTGCAGTTATGTAACTGTAATTTTTTTTGGTTAAATATTTAAATCTAGTAAAAAAATTATTGAATAAAAGAAATAATAATGTTATTATACTATTATTACACTGATATATCAGTGTAATAATTAATTAGAAGAAGGGTGTGAAAAATGAAAGATAGTGAAATAGCTTATGAAAAAATTAGAAAAATGATAGTACTAACTAAGCTTAAACCCGGACAAGAAATTAATGTATCGGAACTTATGAAAGAGTTAGATTTAGGAAAGACTCCTATTAGAGAAGCATTAAATAGACTTTCTTATGAAGGTTATATAAGAATTTTGCCCAGAAAGGGAATGCTTGTAACTAACTTAAATATAGAAGACATGGATAAGCTTAAAGATTTAAGATTATATTTTATTAAGTTTTTAAGTGAGCAAATAATTATAAATTCCGGAGATGAAGAAATTGATAGATTAAAAAAAGTACAAAAAAAAATACAGGAACTGAAGGAAGATTTCATGAGTGTTTTGTCGGCTGATATAGAATTTCATGAAATAACATACGAACTATGTAACAATAAGTACGCAGAAGATTTAATGAAAAGAAATTTATATTTAAGCATAAGGTTAATGGTTTTAAAGAAAAAATTAGGAGTATCAAAAGAAAGTTTAATTAAAGATTATGATACTTTAATTGAATGTATTAGAAACAAAGATAAATTTGGGTTAGAAAGATTATTACTTGACCACATATTAGAAAAAAATAACTAAAGAAAGGAGGTTATTGAATGGGATTTTTTGAACACGATAAAATTAAATTTAATGTTTTAAAAGAGAGAGCCTATAACATGAGATGGGCAGAGGTAGAAGATGATGTAATTCCTTTAACTGCTGCAGATTCGGATTTTCCAGTAGCACCAGAAATAGTAGAAGATCTTATTGATTACATAAAAGAAGGTTATTTTTCATACACACCAAAAACAGGGTTTCCTAAATGCAAAAGAAGTATTGCAAATTCTTTAAATAGAAGAAAAAATGAAAATGTAGACCCTGAACTAGTTTTACCAATAGACAGTGCTGCGAGAGGAATGTTTGTTATAGCAAAAACTGTTCTGGAACCAGGAGATGAAGTAGTAGTTTTCGATCCGGTAGATTTTTTATTCAAGGAGTCAGTATTAGCAGCAGGAGGAAAACCAGTATTATTTCCTATGGAGTTAAATGAAAAAGGAAACATAAGCTTTGATAAACTAGAAGACTATATTACAGATAAAACAAAGATGATTTGCTTATGTAATCCTCACAATCCTTTAGGAAAGGTATATCCTTTAGAAGATTTAGATAAGTTGTTAACAGTTGCTGAAGAAAATGATTTATGGATAATGAATGATGAAATTTGGGCTGATATAGTTTACTCTGACAGCAAATTTCGCAGTATCTTAGAGTTAGGAAAAGAAAGGAACAAAAAGACCTTATCAGTTTTTGGATTTTCTAAAAGTTTTGGAATTGCTGGATTAAGAGCTGGGTGTATATACGCTCATGACAAAGAAGCTTTTGACAGTATTTTACAAGAATCAGAGGTTTTAACTACTGCAGGAGGAATAACATCTTTATCACAAATAGCAATTATATCTTGTATGGATAAAAGTTATTATTGGCTTGAAGAATTTATTAGACATTTAGAAGATAATAGGGATTATGCAGTTGAAAGAATAAATAAAATGCCTAATATTAGATGCGAGAAACCAGAAGCCACATTTTTGTTATTTCCGGATATTAAAGAAACTGGAATGGAAAGCGAAGAATTTGTAAAATACATAAAAGAAAAATTTAAGCTTTCTATAATACCTGGATCCGATAAGTTTTTTGGTCCAGGTGCTAAAGGACATGTAAGAATTTGTTTTTCAACGAGTAAAGAACTACTAAAAGAAGGATTAGATAGACTAGAAGAAGGATTGAAAAGTTTAGAAAAGTAAAAAACGATTAAAATCGTTTTAATAAAAATTAATGGAGGGAATAAAATGAAAAAATTTATAACTATTATTTTAATTATTTCATTAGTAATGACTTTAGGATTAGCGGGTTGTACTAATGAAGCACCTGAAGAACCGGTAGAAGATCCATCTGGAGAAAATGAACCAGAAGAAGAACAAGAAAACGAGGGTACTTCAGGAAATGATGAAGTAGAATACGGTGGTGTTTTAAAAATTGCAGGAGAAAGCGAACCAGGAAATCTTAATTCTATTATATGGCCTACAACATCAGATACTAATGTAACTCATATGATTTATAACTCTCTTGTAATTCCTGATGAAGAACTAGAAATGGTTGGAGATTTAGCAGAAAGTTGGGACATAACAGAAGATGGAAAGACTTATACCTTTTATCTACATGAAAATGTAAAATGGCACGATGGGGAACCTTTCACATCAGATGATGTTGCATTTACACTAAGATCAATGGCTCATCCAGAATACGATGCAGGAAGTACCAGTAGAGTAACACCTATTCTAGGTGCTGAAGCATATAGAAATGGAGAGGCTGATAGTATTGAAGGTATAGAGATAATAGATGAATACACAATAAAAATAACTACAGAAGAACCTTATGCACCTTTTTTAGCAAGTCTATTTATCGGAGTACTTCCTGAGCATATTTTAGGAGAAATTTCGCCAGCAGAATGGGCAAAGCATGATACTAATAGAGCACCTATAGGAACAGGACCATTTAAATTTAAAGAATGGGAAACTGGACAGTATATTGAATTAGAAGCTAACGATGAATATTTTAAAGGTGAACCGAAGCTAGATGGATTAATATATAGATTTGGAGATGTAAATACAATGTTAGCAGCATTTATGAACAATGAAGTGGATATAGCTCCTATACCTGTAGCAGAAGTAGAATCTGTATCTAGTCTTGATTTTGCAGAAATAAAACTTCAAAGTATGCTATCTGTTTATTATATTGGATTTAATTTAAGAAATGAATTTTTTGATGAACTTGAAGTTAGACAGGCATTAGCATATGGAATGAACAAAGATCTTATAGTTCAAAGTGTTCTTGGTGAGTATGGTAAAGTAGAACATGATGCTTTTCCTAGTAATCACTGGTCACATAGCCCTAATATAACGGAATATAATTATAATCCAGAAAAAGCCGAAGAACTTCTTCAAGATGCAGGTTTTGAAAAAAATAACGATGGATACTATGAAAGAGATGGAAAGGTTCTAGGGTTTACTTTAGAAGTACCTACTGGAAAGCAAGAAAGAGAAAGAACAGCAGTATTATTAAAACAAGATTGGGAAGAAATTGGAGTTAAGGTTGAATTACAACAGCTTGATTTTCCAACTTTAGTAACTAAACTTTTACCACAAACAAAAGATGGTAAACAAAGAGAAGTTGAGGCAGAAGATTTTGATGCTTATATCTTAGGATTTGGTGTTGAAGCCGATCCGGATGAGTATAGACCTTATTTTCACTCAGCATTCATGCCTCCTAATGGATATAATTTCTGTGGATACTCAGATCCAGAAATGGATGAAATGTTAAATGAACAATATAAAGAAGTTGATCAAGAAGCAAGACAAGAAATATTCTGGGAAATAGGAGAGAGATTATCAGAAGAACAACCATGGATACCAATATATAGTCAATACAGCTTATTTGTTGCTAATGACAAGGTAAAAGATTTTGCTCCTGATTTTAGAGGAGTTACTTTCAAAGCAGAAGAATGGTATTTAGAACAATAAAATTAATACATAGGATGCTGATATCAGCATCCTATGTAAAATG
>Ga0102926_1002470_pt1 | contig 10715 bp, 8 predicted proteins | sample SalPonR1_A_D2_MG_FD_78173 | JGI IMG/M metagenome (GOLD analysis project Ga0102926, IMG submission 78173) | Salt pond soil microbial communities from South San Francisco under conditions of wetland restoration - Salt Pond MetaG R1_A_D2_MG | ecosystem: Environmental > Aquatic > Marine > Intertidal...
CTCGGGCAGCGAGACGGTCCGCCGGTCCTGCTCGCGGGTTTCGATACGCTCACGCCGGTGCAGCAGCAGATCATGGCGGCATTCGGCGAACGGGCCCGGCGGCTCGCACCGCCGCGACACGGCTCGGCGCCGCGCCTGATGGCTTTCGCGGATGAGCGCGCAGAGCTCGCCGCGGCGGCGACGTGGGCGCGCGACCGGCTGGAACAGGATCCCGCAGCCCGGCTGGCCATCGTCATCCCCGACCTGGGAGCGCAAGGCGCGCTCGTGGAGGGGCTGCTGGACGAGGCGCTCGCGCCACGGCGCATGCTGGCGGGCGAAAGCCTGCTGCCGCGGCCCTGGAACGTATCGCTGGGCGCACCGTTGCTGGACACGCCGGCGGTGGCCGCGGTCTTCCTGTCGCTCGGGCTGATCCGCCCTGGCCTGGAAACCCTCGAAGTGGGCCGCTTGCTGCGCTCGCCTTTCATCGCCGGCGCGGCATCGGAGGCTGGCGCAAGAGCCCGGCTGGACGCGTGGGCGCGCGAGCACGCCGGCGAACAAGTCGGTCGCAAGCAGCTGTTGCGCTGGCTCGCTGGGGCGGAGGGCGCCCCGGCCTGCCCGGTACTGGCCGCGGGAATCGAAGGATTCCTGGCCGAGACCGGCAGCGCGCCGCGCCGGCGCCGTCCCTCCGAGTGGGCGGCGGCCCTGGCCCGTGCCCTGAAGCGACTCGGGTGGCCAGGCGAGACCCCGCCAGACAGCGCGACCTGGCAGGCCGTGCAGGCCTGGGCCGGGCTGCTGGACGACCTGGCGGGGATCGATGCGGTCAGCGGCAGGATATCGCTCGGAGACGCGGTGGCGAGGCTGCGCCGGCTGGCGGCCGAACGCCGTTTCCAGCCGGAAACGCCGGCGCTGCCCGTCCAGGTGCTCGGCCTGCTCGAGACCGCCGGGCTCGAATTCGACGCGACCTGGGTGAGCGGGCTGCACGACGGGGTGATGCCGGCCGGGCTGCGACCGTGCCCCCTCCTGCCGGCCGCCATGCAACGCGAGCGGCGCATGCCGCGGGCCTGCCCGGACGCCGAACTGGCGCATGCGCGCCACACGGTGGAACGGCTCGCGGCGAGCGCGCCGGAGGTCGTTTTCAGCTATCCGGAAGCGCGGGCGGACGAACCGCTGCGACCGAGTCCGGTGCTGTCCGGGTTTCCCGTGGAGGCCGCTCCCGTGCCCGCCCGGCAGGGCGTGGCCGCCATGATTTTCGAGGGGCGCCGGCTCGAAGCGCGGCGAGACGAGCAGGCGCCTCCGCTGGCGGGGGCGGTGCGCGGGGGCACGGGAGTGCTGAGCGCCCAGTCCAGTTGTCCTTTCCAGGCCTTTGCGGTTTACCGCTTGCATGCAGAGCCGCTGGAGACGCCGACTTCAGGTGTCGACCCGCGCACGCGCGGCGCACTGGTGCACCAGGTGCTGCATGCCTTGTGGGGCACACTCCGGGACCGCGACGGCCTGGCCGGGCTGGACGCCGCGAGCCGGCTGGCGCGCGTGGAGGAGGCCGTGAATGTCGCGGCGGCTGCCCTGTTGGCCTGGGTCCCTCGGGGGCTGGCGGCGATCGAGCGCGAAGAAACCGTGCGGCGCATATTGCAGCTGCTGGCGCTCGAACTCGAGCGCCCGGATTTTCGGGTGCTGCAAAGGGAACAGCGAGTCACCATCGAGCTCGGCCCGTTGAGCATTCGCGGCCAGGCCGACCGGGTCGATCAGCTGGCCGAGGGCGTCGCCGTCATCGATTACAAGACCGGCGCGGCGGACCCGGCGCGCTGGGAGGGCGAGCGGCCGGCCGACGCGCAAATGCCGGTTTACAGCCTGGCGTTCGGCGACGAACTGGTCGGCCTCGCCTATGCCTCGCTGAAACCGGGCGAAGTCGGCTTCTACGGCCGTGCCATGTCCGCTGAGGCGCTCGGCCCCCTGCGCAAAAAGTTTCGCGTCACCGGCAGCGAGGAGTGGCAGGCGATGCGCAAGTCCTGGCGTGAAGTGGTCGAGCGGCTGGCGCAATCCTTCTCGGCGGGGCATGCCGCGGTAGATCCCCTGCGGCCCCGCGTCACCGGCGGCAGCTGCACTTACTGTCACCTGGGCACCCTGTGCCGACGCGACGAGCTGCTGAGGGCGGGAGTCATCGGTGATGACTGAGCGACGACCGGCAGACCGGGCGGCGCGGGAAGCCGCGCTCGATCCCGGCCGCAGTTTCATCGTCCAGGCGCCCGCCGGGTCGGGCAAGACGGAATTGCTGACCCAGCGTTTCCTGCGGCTGCTCGCGGTGGTCGAACGGCCCGAGGAGATCGTTGCCATCACCTTCACGCGCAAGGCCGCCGGCGAGATGCGCGATCGCATCCTCGCGGCCCTGCGGATGGGCGCAACCGCCACGCCCCCCGGGGAGACGCACCGGCACGGCACATGGCTGCTGGCGCGGGCGGCGCGCGCACGGGATGAGGCGCTGGGCTGGGGTTTGCTGGAAAACCCGCGGCGCCTGCGCGTCGAGACCATCGACGCGCTCAACGCCTGGCTGGCCCGCCAGCTGCCGGTATCCTCGCGCCTCGGCGCCGCGCCCGTGATTGCCGAGGATCCGGAGCCCGTCTACCGCCGGGCGGCGCGCGAGGTCCTCAACGATGCCGGCAGCGACGCGCCGCACGGTCCGCATGCCGGGGCGTTGCTGAGACATCTCGGTGGCCGTTTCACGAGTGCCGAGAGCCTGCTGGTTGCGATGCTGAAGGCGCGTGATCACTGGCTGGGCAAGGTGGTCGGCCCCGGCGCCATGGCCCCGGCCGCGTTGCGCGACTCGCTGGACGCGGCCTTGCGCCATTTCGTCGAGGACGAGCTGGCCCGGGCGCGAGCGGCGCTGCCCGCGGAACTGCGTGAACCGATCGCGCAACTGGCCGCGCGGGCGGCGGCGCGTTGCCCGCAGATCGAGTGGCTGGCGCCGCTGGCCGGCTTGCAACAGTTCCCGGGAGCAAGCGGCGACTTGCTGGCCGAGTGGCGGGCGATCGGCCAGTTCCTGCTGACCGAAAAAGGCGAATGGCGCAAGCGGCTCGACAAGAACGGCGGCTTTCCGACCAGCGCCAGGGAAGACAAGGACGCGATGAAGGGGGTGCTGGAACAACTCGCCGCGCGCGGCGACCCGGCCAGGCTCCAGCCCGTGAAAAAATTGCCGGCGCCCGCTTACGACGAAGCGCGCTGGGAGATCCTGGCGCACCTGCTGGCGCTGCTGCCGGTCTGCGCCGCGATGCTGGAAGTGCAGTTTGCCGCCCGCGGCGAGAACGACTACACGGGCATCGCCCGCGCCGCGCTGGATGCGCTCGGCGAGCCGGAAGCGCCGACCGATCTCGCGCTGGCGCTGGATACTCGCATCAGCCACCTGCTGGTCGACGAGTTCCAGGACACCTCGCAAGCGCAGGTGGAGCTGCTGGAACGGCTCACGGCCGGCTGGACCCCGGGAGACGGCCGCAGCCTGTTCTGCGTGGGCGACCCCATGCAATCCATCTACCGTTTCAGGGAAGCTGACGTGGGCCGCTTTTTGCGCGCGCAGCAACACGGCATCGGCGACCTGCCGCTGGAACAGCTGCAGCTGCACGTGAACTTTCGCAGCCAGGCCGGGCTGGTGGACTGGGTGTCGACCGCCTTCCCGGGGATCTTCCCGCGCTCGCCGGATCTTTCGCTGGGCGCTGTCCCCTTCGCCGCCTCGGAGGCCTGGCATCCGGCTTCGGCGGAGCCGGCCGTCACCTGCACTGCGGTCCCCAGGGGAGACGCGCGCGCCGGCGGGGAGGCCGTTGCCACGCTGGTCCGGCAGATCCGGGGACGAGAGCCGGAATCCCGGATCGCCGTGCTGGTCCGCAGCCGCGTGCAACTGGCCGCCGTGACGCCGGCCCTCAAGGCCGCCGGCATCGCGTGCCGCGCGGTGGACATCGAGCCGCTCGCCGAGGTGCCCGCCATCCGGGATCTCGAGGCGCTGGCGCGGGCCCTTTGTCATCGCGCGGACCGCACCGCGTGGTTCGCCGTGCTGCGCGCGCCATGGTGCGGCCTCGACCTGGCGGACCTGCTGGTGCTGGCCGGCGGGGGCGATGCCGACCTCTGGACACGCATGCAGGACCCGGAGGTGGGCAAGGCAATGAGCACTGACGGCCGCCGGCGCGTGGAGCGGGTGATCGAGGCCCTGGAGCCGGCCCTGGAAGAACGCGGGCGCCGGCCGCTGCGGCGCGTGGTGGAGGGCGCCTGGTTGTCCCTGGGTGGGCCGGCCACGGTGCAAAAAGCCTCCGAGTTGCAGGATGCGCGCAGTTTCCTGGAATTCATCGAGCGCCGCGCGCGTCACGGCGACCTGGATGACCCGCCGGCCCTGCGCGAACTCCTGGGTGAACTGTACGCGGCCCCGGAGGCAGTCGCGGAAGACGCGGTGCAGCTGCTGACCATTCACAAGGCCAAGGGCCTGCAATTCGATCACGTGGTGCTGCCGGGTCTCGACAAGAGCAGCGGCCGGAACGAGAAAAAGCTGCTGCGCTGGCTGGAGCAGGTCCGCGCCGGCGGCAGCGAGCTGATCCTCGCCCCGGTGGAAGGACTGGGAGAGCAGGCGGACCCTTTGCACGAGGCGCTGCGAGCGCTGGATACCCGCCGCGATGCGCTGGAACTGGACCGCCTGCTCTACGTCGCCGCGACCCGGGCGCGCCGCCAGCTGCACCTGGTCGCCGGGATCGGAAGCGATCACCCGGAGACCGGAGAGCCGCCGCGACCGCCGTCGGGGACCCTGCTGGAGCGCTTGTGGCCGGCGGTGGGAGACTGTTTCCTGGCGGCGCGCGCGGAACCGCCTCCGCCGGCCGAAACAGGGGTCTCGCGGCCCGGCGCGCACGTCCGCAGGCTGGCTGAAGGCTGGTGCGCGCCGCGCCTGCCGGAGACCGTGCGCTGGCGGGGACAGGAGGAGAAGCCGCCGGCGCCCGGTCCGGCGGTGGAATACGACTGGTCGGGCCGGGAGGCCCGCGCGGTCGGCATCGCGGTCCACCGGCTGTTACAGGTGATCGCGCAGGAGGGCGCAGCTCGCTGGCCGCCGGCGCGCCTGGACGCCCGACGCAGCCTGCTGACGTCGCTGTTGCGTGAAGCCGGCCTGGGTCCCGCGGAACTGGACAGCGCGCTCGCCCGCTGCCGCGCGGCGCTGCAGGCGACCCTGGAAGATCCCCGGGGACAGTGGCTGCTGGATCCCGGCCACGCCCGGGGCGCCAGCGAGTTGCGCATCAGCGGCTGGCTGGACGGGCAACTGGTGAACGGGATCGTGGATCGCAGTTTCGTCGATGACGAAGGCGCCCTGTGGATCGTCGATTACAAGACCGGCCGACACGAGGGCGGGGCGCTGGAGGCCTTCCTCGATCGCGAACAGGCGCGTTACCGTCCGCAACTCGAGCGCTATGCGCGCCTGCTGGCGGGTCGCCACGCCGGCCCGACCTGGCTCGGGCTCTATTTCCCGCAGCATGCAGCCTGGCGGGCATGGCGCGCCTGACGGCGCCGCCCCGGCTCAGGGCTCGCTGGACATCTCCAGCCGCCGGCGACCGCCGCCGAGGTCCTCGCCCACGAAAGCCAGTCCCTCCACCAGTGCCGGCGGCGGATCCTCGCCCGGCGCGAGTTCCGCGCTGAAGCGCCACTGTCCCGCGGCGGGCAGCGCGACCTGTCCGTCCACGGCCAACGGCCCGCCGAGCGACCTGATCACGCCCGCCGGCGGGCCGGCTTGCTCGGGAAACAGGAACTCGAAGGGGCCCAGCGCAAGGATCACGCCCGGCAATTCCAGCTCGGCCACTGCCGCATCGCCGACGATGCGCGTCGGCCAGCCTTCTTCGATCTCCAGCGTCTCCAGCGAGATGCGTGCCTGGCCGGCCACGCCTTCGGGCACCAGCGCCCGGGGCAGCGTGCCAAGCTCCAGTGCCGCCTCCAGGTCGTCGATGCGCTGGCGATCCGCCAGCAGCGAGAATCCGGCCGTGGCGCGCGCAAAACCCCGCCCGCGGCGCAGGTCCAGGTCCCAGGCGGGCTGCAGGGCGAACAATCGGCCGACCCGCAGATCCCATGACAGGGCGCCCAGGCTGCGGCCCTGGTAAACCAGTTCCGCCGCGCGACCCTCCCAGATGCTGCCTTCCACGCCCCAGGCCTGCACGGCCGGCGGCGCAAACCAGGCCAGCGCAAGGCGCGCCGGAAAAGTCGCCGCGAGCCCGGCGAGCGCGGCGGCCACGCCCGCTATCACGAGCACGAGAGGACGACGGAACAGGTTCACGGGGTGTCCTTGCGGAACACCAGGCTGGCGTTGACGTGGCCGCTTTGGGCGGCGCGGTCGAAGCTGGCTGAATCGATGACCAGCCCGGAGCCGGCGTTGAGCGCCCCCAGCCAGCGCGCCAGGGCGTCGAAGGAGGCGTCGTCGAGCCGCACGCGAATGCCGTCGTCGCCGACCGGCTGGTTGCGCGTCAGGGCGGCGCCCAATCCTGCCCGCCGCGCGCTGCGGTCCACGATCGAGACCAGCGACTGGCCGGAGAAATCGGCGTCGGCTGCCGCCGGCCGCTCGCCGGCCGCCTGCAATTCGGCCGCCGCATTGCGCAGGAACAGGAGGGTGGCCCGCTTGTTCTCGATGCGGCTTTCCACGGCCGCCGAAGCCCCGTAGAGCGGGCTCAGCAGCAGGGCCCAGAGCAGGAAGATCGCGGCGAGGACGGCGCCGACCGAGACGAACAGCCGCTCGCGTGATTCAAGCCCGAGGAACCAGTCCTTCATGCCCCGTCTCCGCGCAGCTGAATGCGGCCTTCCACGCCTTCGTCGCGCTGGTCGGCCTGCTGGATCGTCGCGCTGAACTGTCCGTCGCGCCCCACCGCCTGGCGGATTCGCTCGAGCGCGTCGACGTCCGGGGCCAGCAGTCTGAGGTCGAGCACGCCGGCGCGATAACTGAGGGCGTCCAGCCGGACGTCCCGGGCGGCCCCGAGCGAGCTGCCCGCGGTCTCCAGCGCCTGCAGAAAACTCTCGTTGGCGGCGTTGCCGGTGCCGCGCAAGGCCGCCAGTCGCCGCTCCACCTGGAAGCGCGGGTCTTCCATGCGGGCCCCGGGCAGGGCCTGCTGGAAGGCGGCCTCGATGGCGGCATCCAGCCGTTGTTCCTCCTGCTTGAGCTGCACCAGCGAGAGGGCCTCCTGTCCCACCAGCAAAAGGGCCAGCACGCCGAGCAACGCGGCGGCTCCGCGCCACGGTTTCCAGAGCCGGTCGACCTGGGTACGGGGCGCGAAAGCACCCTGGCGCAGGTTGATCGGATCGCGCGTGACCACGCCGGCCGCCAGGTGCGGCAGCACGCCTTCGGGCAATACCCGGAGTTCGAGACTGGCGAGCTGCGGGCGCAGCGCTTCGAGCGCCTCGCCATGGAGGTTGCGCGCATCAGCCGTCAGGTAAACCGACAGGTGCCGTGGCTGTTCGTCGTCCCCGGGGAATTCCGGGCCGTATTTCAATGCCTCGTCGATGCTCGCGATTTCCAGCATGACCGGCACGCCGTCACCGCTGCGCGCCAGGCAGCGATGCGTATCCAGCAGCCAGTTCAGGTGGTTCGGAGCCGCGGGACAGCCCTCGGCCTCGGAGCAGACGACCTGCGGATCGATGCCCGCCTCTTGCAGCGCCGCGAGCCAGCCCTCGAACTGCTCGCGATCCACGGCGGCGGCAGGCACCCGGCCGTCCGCGCCCGGTCGTCCCGCGGCGAAGTGCAGGGCCTCGATGTCCTCGGCGATCTGCTCTTCGAGCGCGAAGGGCAGGGCGCGCAGAATCTTCGCGGTGCCCCGGACGGGAAGTTCCACGCGCGTCAAAAGCACGTCCACGGCAGGCAGCAGCACCACGGTGGCGCGGCCGCCCGCGGCGCCAGCGGCGTCGGCCAGCGGACCCGAAGCCTTCGGGCCGATACGCCGACCCTGCTCGTCGATGGCGACCCAGTCAGCCTGGCGATCGTCGGCGGAATCTATTCTGATGACCAGGGTTTCAGGCATGGCGTCGGGGGCGTCACTCGTCGGCGAAGCTGCGCAGGACGGTGCTCGGATTGCCGCCCGCATCGCGGTGGATGAGACTGTACATGGTGAACCGGCGGGTGCCAACATCGACGCGCACCGCCAGCCGGAACCAGGCGCTGGTCACTGCCAGCTGCTGGCCGGCCCCCGGCGGGATCATGGTGCCGAGCTGCTCGAGGGACTCCCACCCTTCCAGCGGCCGGTCCAGGAAAATCTGCTCGGCGGCCTGCGGGTCGAACTCGTCGGAAGTCGTCAGCAGGACTTCGGGCAGGGCCGAATTGATGTTCAGCGTGGTGCCGCGGGGCAGTGCGGTCACGAAGGTGCGCAGGCGCTCGTAAGCATCCCGCTCCAGCTCCGGGAAGACCAGCATGATCTCGGACACGCTGGTGACCGGGCGGTTGGCGGCGCGGAAAGGCGGCTGGCGCGAAAGATACTCGGCATCTTCGGCGCCGCCCGGGAAATTGGGCTCGAGATCACGGTCGATCCAGTCGGCCAGCCGGTCAGCGAGCCGCTCATCGATCTCCAGCGCCGTCAGCAAGCGCTTGAAGCCCTCGATGGCGGCCGGGTCGCTGGCGCCCTCGCTGTTCACCAGGTTGTTCAGGTTGAAGCGGCCGTTGAGGTCTTCGATTCGCCCCTGGATTTCGCCGCCCTCGATCGGCAAGGGCGTGATGCGGGTGGCCCACGGCTCGCCGGGATGATCGACCTGGTTGTCGTCGGCGTCGTCGCGCAGGATCTTTTTTGCCCAGGCCTCGGCGCCCAGGCTGTACATCAGGCCCTGGTCGACCGCGATACGCCCCAGCGCGCGCCGCTGGTCGAGGAACAGGTCCCAGGTGAGCGAGGCCGCGATCGCGGTCGCCAGTGCGACGACCAGGATCGCGGTGATCAGCGCCGCGCCGCGTTGCTGGGCCCGCGCAGCCATCTCAGTTGGCCACCTCGATTACCCGCCGGATCTCGCCCCAGTCCTCGAGCTCGAGGGTGAACTCGATGCCGGCCGGCAGTTCCGCCGTAGCGCTCTGCCCCTGGTCGGGCGGCCATTCCTCGCTCCAGCCGCGCGGGCTGAAAAAGCGCAGGCGAAAATCCACCACCTCGCCCAGGATTTCGCGTTCCACCGGCTCCTCGGCCAGGGTCTGGTCAGGCACGAACCAGTGCAGTCTCAGCAGGCGGTCCCCGTCCAGCTCGTAGGCCAGCCGCTGTACCGCGGCCCGCGGCTGCCCCAGCGGGTTGCTCCAGCCGCCGCGGGTGAGTTCCAGTGCATAGATGGCGCGGGGATCCGCCAAAAGAGCGCTCCGGTAGCCGTCGCCCAACGCTTCCCGCACCGGCCGGGGATTGAGCTGTTGCAGGTCGCGCGTGAGCTGCTGCACGGCGAACTGGATTTCGCGGAAGCGGTCCGCGTTCTCCCGCGCGATCACCTGCTGCGCCATCACCGCCTGCAGGCCGCCGTAGGCCATCACGCCGACCACCGCGAAAATCGTCACGGCGATGAGCAGTTCGATCAGGGTGAAACCGCGCTCGGAATTCATTCGCGTCTCGCCGGTCATTCCGGGTCCTCGTCGGGACGCCCGGGCGCCTCTGCGGGTTGCTCGTCACCAGGCGGCTCTTCCGAGTCGGTGTTCTCGCCCTCCGCCTCGTCTTCGTCGCCGGGCGCATCCGCGCCGCCGCCCCACCAGTCGATCCGGGCGCCAGGACCGCTGCTGCGCGTGATAAAGCCGGTCATGATGGTCACGGGGTCCTCGGGGAAGCCCTCGTAAGCGACGGACATGTCGATGCGGCGCAGGTCCTCCACCCCGGTCTCGGAGATTTCGGCCTCCCAGCGCCAGTCGCGTCCGGCGAAGCGGGTGTCGCCGTCGAAACGGCCGATCTCCGGGAAGTCGCCGTCAATGCGAATCCCCGTGATCTGGTTCATCGCGATCCAGTCGGCGAGGGCGCGTTCGCGCATGGTGGAAGTGGAATGGGCCATCTGGATGATGGCGTTGAAGACCGCGATCAGCCCGATCGAGACGATGGCGAGAGCCACCATGACCTCAACCAGGGTGAAACCGGTCGCGCGCCGGGACCTCACGGCACCGATTCCGGAGAGATGAGTTCGAGTTCGCCGCGCATGTTGCCGCGCAGCACCCACGCGTCCGTCACGCGCTCGGCGACCAGGAAGAGTTCGAAGGGCGTGAACTCGCCGCTGGAGAACACCGCCACGTGCGGGGCCAGTTCATCCTGCGGCCTGTCCCTGTCGCCCTGGTCGGCATCGATGACCACCTCGCGGCCGTCCACCGCCAGCTCGAGCTCCAGCCCCGGAGGCAGTTGGCGAGGGCGCAGCGCTTCATCCGCCTCGAGCACCGACCACAGGCGGCTGTCGGGGTCCCAGGAAAGAAAGCGGTAGCCGTCGCGGAAGAATTCGACGCCGTAGTCACGCGCCTGGATCAGTGCTTCTTCCGACAGGAACTCCAGCAGGGCCGTGAGGCGCTGGGCCTCGGTCTCGACCTCGTCGTCCGAACGCAGCGTGCCCATGGACAAGAGCACCAGGCTGGACATGATCGCGAGGATCACGATGACGACCAGCAGCTCGATCAGCGAGAAGCCCGCGGCCCGCAAGCGCGCCGGCCGGGCCGTCTCAGTAGACAGACCAGTTGCCGATTTCTGCATTGATGCCTTCGCCGCCCGGCTGCCCGTCGGCTCCGTGGGTGAAGACATCGAACTCTCCGTGGCGCCCCGGGTAGA
>Ga0102926_1002471_pt1 | contig 10715 bp, 8 predicted proteins | sample SalPonR1_A_D2_MG_FD_78173 | JGI IMG/M metagenome (GOLD analysis project Ga0102926, IMG submission 78173) | Salt pond soil microbial communities from South San Francisco under conditions of wetland restoration - Salt Pond MetaG R1_A_D2_MG | ecosystem: Environmental > Aquatic > Marine > Intertidal...
ATTCCTGATTCTTCGTTTGTACCAAGTATAAGTCTTACTTTTTTATTTAATTTTATGCCAAGACCATCTACAATCTTTAGTGCATATAGTGCAGCAACAGCAGGACCTTTATCATCTATTGTTCCTCGGCCGTATATTTTGCCGTCATGTATTTCAGCAGAATATGGTGGGTATGTCCAGCCACTTCCTTCGGGAACTACATCCAAATGACAGAGAACAGCCAGTACATCATCTCCTTCACCAATTTCTATATGGCCTGCATAATTATCTATATTTTTTACCTTAAATCCGAGATTTTCTCCTTTTTTCAAGGCAGTTGTAAGAGCTCTGTGAACTTCTTCACCAAACGGCATATCATCAGCCGGGTCACCTTCAACACTTGGAATTTTAATCCATTCCTGGATAGTTGTAATAATATCTTCACGTAAATTCTCAGCTTTTTTTGTAATCTTTTCTTTCATATTAATCACTCCCGTATAAGATTTCATTACATAAAATCGAATAATATTTTTTTTAAAAAAATACTGCAGAAAATAACTTATAATTCTATTTTTTCAAAATGCCTGGCTGAATAAATTCAGTCCAGGCACGGCGGTTGAGATAATTTATATTAGATCTTTAAGCATTTTAAGATAGTGTTCAAATCGATTTACGGATTTTTTTATAGGATCAGGAACAGTCATATCGACTCCTGCTTTTTTTAGAATATTGAGCGGATAATCACTTCCACCTGCTTTTAAAAAGTTTATATATTTTTCTGCTGCTTTATTACTTTCTTTAGATATTTTTTCTGCCAAAGCGGCCGCAGCTGAATATCCTGTAGCATATTTATAAACATAAAAGTTGTAGTAAAAATGCGGAATTCTGGCCCATTCTACTTCAAGCTCTTTATCTGTAGTTAATAATTTCCCAAAATATTTTGTGTTTAGATTTTTATATAAATTTTTGAGGCTCTGAACAGTTAATGGTTCAGATGCTTCTACCATCTCATGGATAGTTTTTTCGAATTCTGCAAACATTGTCTGTCTGTAAACAGTTCCTCTGTAACCTTCTAAAAAGTGATTTAAAAGGTACAGTTTTTCTTCTTTTTTATTGGCATTATCAAGCAGATAATCAACAAGAAGATTTTCGTTTAAAGTTGAAGCAACTTCAGCAACAAATATTTTATAATTTGAATATATATAGGGTTGATTTTTATTTGAATAGTAGGTGTGTACTGCATGTCCCATCTCATGAGCAAGTGTAAATAAATTGCTTATATCTTCAGTATAATTCAACAAAATGTAGGGGTGTATACCATAACAGCCACCTGAATATGCTCCAGATTTTTTCCCTTCATTTTCATAAACATCAATCCAGCTGCTGTTTAACCCTTTTTCAACTATGTTTAAATAATTTTCCCCCAGAGGTGAAATACTTTTTTTAAAAACTTCTTTAGCTTCTTCATATTTGTACTGCAGATTGACACTGGAAATAAGAGGTGTATAGGTATCATAAATATGAAGTTCATCCAGATTTAAAATCTCTTTTTTTAATTCCATATATTCATGCAGTGGATCGAGATTTTTTTCTACTGTTTTCAGCAAATTATTATAAACTTTGACATCAATATTATCATTATCCAGTGATGCAGTTAGAGAATCATTATATTTACGTGCTTTTGCATAAAAAATATCAGATTTTACAGATGAGTTAAGAACCGCAGCAAAGGTATTTTCCAGTTTTTCATATTCCTGGTGCATTGCCTTAAATGCATTTTTGCGTACAGTTCTTTCCTGAGTTTTTAAAAAATCAATATAGCGGCCATGTGTTAGCCTTTTTTCTTCTCCATTTTTATCTTTAAGAATTGGGAATTCAAGATCTGCATTATTCAGCATACTAAATATATTTTCCGGAGACTGAGTTAAATCACCTGCAAGTGCAATTATTTTTTCTTCATTTTCAGAAAGGTAATGATCTTTTTGCCTCAAAATATTGTCAAAAAAATGCTGATATAGATTTAGGTCTTTTTCTTCAGTTTGATAACTATTTAATTTTTTTTCACCCAATTCCAGTATTTTTGGAACCAAAAAAGATACAAAGTTGGAAAATTGATTATAAAGCATCATGGCCCTGTTATTATAATTCTGGTATTTTTCTTTTTTAGTATTTTGATCATATTTCATATGTGCATATGTATAGAGTCTGGAAATTCTTTTTTCAATATTGAATATTTTTTCCAGACCATTTAAAAGACTTTTAGCATCTGATATAAGATTTGTTTTTATTTCTGCTGTATTTTTTATATCCTGCTGTAATGCGGTAAATTCTTTTTCCCAATGTTCATCATTTTTATAAATATCTTTTAAATTCCATTTATATTTTTGAGATAATTCACTTCTTTTTGGTAGTTCTTTAGACAAGACAGTTCTTCCTTTCTAGTTTGATACTGTTTTTTAATTCATGTTTTAAAAGCCATTTTTTTCTCCATACACCGCTGGCATAACCGTGCAGACTGCCGTCAGCTCCAATAACTCTGTGGCAGGGTATTACAATAGCTATAGGATTTTTTTTATTGGCATTACCAACTGCCCGAGCAGCTTGTGAGTGACCAATTGAACTGGCTACTTCACTGTATGCAGCAGTTTTTCCATACGGTATTTTCATTAAATGATTCCAGACTTTCATTTCAAATTCTGAACCATCTAAAATGAGCGGCAGATTAAAAATATGTCTTTTACCCGTAAAATATTCATTTAGCTGATCAAAAATTAAATTGTAATTATGAAGAAGTCTTTTGTCCTGATAAAAGTTAGCTTTACAGTTACTTTTTATTTCTTTGAGTTTTTCCTCAAAATCAATACCAACCAGCCCATAAATATTAAATTTTATTTTCAGCAGTCCCAATGGTGAAGGATAATATGTAATGTAATTTGAATCAGTCAAAATATTCACCTCTGATATACTTTAGTCTTTCCGGAGTTTCAAATTGATTTATAAAATGACCTGCTAGAATTAAAGCTTCCCGACCTCTAAGAATAGAATTTTTTTTCATAACATCTCTAATCTCTGCAGGAATAATGTCTAATTTATCGGCAAGAGCAAAATAATCGTCTGAATTTATTTTCAGCACAGGTCTGCTCATGGCTGCTAATAATAGTTTTAAGGCATTTTGAGATGTTAAATTTCTGTTTTTACTCAAAGTTTCCAGACTTCCCGGAACCCATTCATATAATAACTTTGTTTCTTTTCTCTGCATTCCTTTAAGGATCATGGCTGTAAATGTTTTTTCATTAATTTTTTCTTCTATTTTAAAATCATTATTGTATCCTCCGATACTGATTCCCCAGGATAATAATTCAGTTAAATATGGAAGAACCTTTTTATCACTGATAAGAGGTTTTTCTTGAGGATATTTTTTTAAATCAATATTTAAACTTTGTCTTATTTTTTCTAATATATTTTTTTCATATACAATATCAATTAGTTCTAAATTGTTTTTTACAGCCTCAGCAGCAGTGATACCAGCCGATTGTCCGGTGTTCATTCCTACCGGGATTACACGAGCACTGGATGCTGCAAGTGAACTATAGCCACTGCTTCTTCCAACTATCATTAAATTATTTATGCTGACAGATAATAATGACCTCAGTGGTACAGCATAATATTCTGGATTAAAAAGCACAAACCCGGGATATTGTTTACCTGAAGCCTGATAATCAAGTGGATAGGAGGCAATGGTAATTGTGTCTCTAAATATCCTCTGCATAAATTGGTCTTTAACACTGAGTTGATATCTGGTCAAAAAATGACGGCTTTCTCTTCTGTATAGTTCTGGTGGGAAATCGGCTAAAACAGCATTAGAAAATCCAGGCAGATTTTCATTTAAATATTTTAAAATATGGTCTGCTTCTCTGCGGGCTCTTTTTTGGGCATTTTCAACTGATTGAGAATCAAGTGGATCAACATTAAAAAGCAGTAAAGCATTAATATAAGCTGTATTTTTATTTTCGGTAAAAACTATATTAAGTCCTCGTAATTTTAACATATCATTTTCTGGTATGTATTTTTTTCCGAAATCAGAAAAGCCCCAGGCATGATTTTCATTTATATAAGTATAAGAGAATTCTCTGTTTTTAATACTTTTATATAATTTTTGATAATTTATATTTTCGAATTTTAATATTTGGGTAGAAGCCATGACTCTATTTGGCACATTAATATCTTCCTGACCATAAAAATAGGGATTCCCCGCTTCTGCTGCCAGTTTACCATCCTGAGAAGCATCAATAATCACATCAGCTTTTAATGTTTTTTGTATACCATTTTTATTTATGACTATATTTTTAATTTCATCGTCTTTTACAATAATTTTTTTTAGCTCTGCATTATTTAAGATTTCAATATTTTTTTCATTATTGAGCAGCTCCCAGAAAGATTTTTCTGCTTTTTGAGGATCAAAAGAAATCTTTCCACCTACCATTTGGTGCCATTCATAAAAAAAACCTTTATTAATATTTTTTCCATTTTTATTATAGTTTAAATCCAGAAAGTTTAGCGCTCCATATGTCATTAAACCTCCCGGGTTTTCTCTTTCCATAATTAGTATTGTATTCATACCGGAACGGGCAGATGCACATGCAGCAGCAACTCCTTCAGGTTCTCCTCCAAAAATAATGACATCTGATTTAATAGAGTGATTATCTGCGGAAACTGCTGCTGTTATTGAAAAGATTAATATAAGAAATGCTGTAATAATTAATTTGTAGTTTAATTTATTATTCATTAATTTGGACTTCTCCTGACTAAAATTTTGCATTACCGGGTGTACGAGGGAATGGTATAACATCTCTTATATTCTGCATTCCTGATAAATACATTAACAGCCTTTCAAATCCCAGACCAAAACCTGAATGTGGCACAGAACCATATTTTCTTATATCCAAAAACCACTGATATTTTTCCAGATCCATATTTAACTCTTTCATTCTATTTTCGAGAACATCATAGCGTTCTTCACGCTGACTGCCGCCTATTATTTCTCCTACACCAGGAACAAGACAGTCAACTGCTGCAACTGTTTTATTATCGTCATTCTGCCTCATGTAAAAAGCTTTAATTTCTTTAGGATAATTTGTAACCATAATTGGTTTTTTAAAATATTGTTCAGTTAAATATCTTTCATGTTCAGACTGCAGATCTACTCCCCAGTAAACAGGATATTCAAAATCTACATCTGATTTTTCCAGTATGTTTACTGCTTCAGTATAAGTTATATGGCCGAAATCTGAATCAATAATACCGGCAATTTTATCTCTTCTTCCTTTATCAATCCACTTATTAAAAAACTGCATTTCTTCCTCTGTTTTCTCAAGCGCATATTTAAATAAAAATTTAATAAAATCTTCTATAAGTACTGTCATTTCATTTAAATTGCAGAATGCCATTTCTGGTTCGATCATCCAGAATTCGGAAGCATGTCTTGATGTGTTTGAGTTTTCCGCTCTAAAGGTAGGGCCAAAAGTATATACATCACCTAAAGCAGATGCCATAAGTTCAGCTTCAAGCTGGCCGCTTACTGTCAGTCCAGTTTCTTCTCCAAAAAAATCTTCTTCAAAATTAATAGTGCTATTCTCTTTTTGGGGAATATTATTTAAATCAAGTGTAGTAACTTTAAATATCTCTCCTGCACCTTCAGCATCACTGGCTGTTATAATAGGTGAGTGAATATAATAAAAATCTCTTTCATTAAAAAATTTATGGACCGCAAATGACATTTTGCTTCTAAATCTATTTACAACACCAAAGGTGTTAGTTCTTGCACGCAGATGGGCAATTTCTCGTAGAAATTCAAAGCTATGTCTTTTTTTCTGCAGAATATAATCTGAAGGAGATTCACCGATTATTTCAATTTGCTCTGCCTTCATCTCTATGTTTTGTTCTCGACCTTCAACTTTGTCGATAAATCCATTTATTTTAAGACTGGCACCTGTGTTAATATCTTCTAAAGGAAATTTTTCGGGGTTCAGAATTACAATCTGTAAATTTTCCAGACTGCTTCCATCATTAATTTCTAAAAATGCTATATTTTTTGATACTCTTTTTGTTCTAACCCATCCCATAACTGTAACATCATTAAAATCTTCAATATTTTCTTTAAGTATATCTTTTATCTTTTCTTTAGAAAAATAATCCACAAAAAAACCCTCCTGTTTTTTCTTCAATATATTTTATTCTCGTAATATATTTTATTCTCGCAAGATAAGATAATTCCTTTTTTATATGAGAAATTTATCCTATCAAATTTATTTTTTAATTTATTAAAAGAGATATTAGACAAAAAAATTGTCCTATCAATACACACAAAAAACCCGGAGTTTTTCTCCGGGTAAGTTTAGTTTTTAATTTTCCTGCAGCTTCATTGGCTGACCACAGCAAACAAGTTCTCCTCCACCTACTTCTTTTACTTCAACTACATTACCGCAGACTTCACAGCGATAAACTTCACCAGTTTTTTTTACAGCCATTAAAAATCCCCTCCTCATATATTTTAATTTTATTATAATCTAAAAAGTAAATTTTTGCAAAATTAAATCATATTCATATAATGGCTTTTCAGTCATTAATTTTATCTAATTCAAACTCTTTATGCAGTATATTGAGAGCTCTATCAACCATATTTCTTTCAATTAGACATGATATCTTTATTTCGGATGTTGTTATCATTTCAATGTTAATATTATTTTCTCCAAGAATTTTAAACATTTGGGCTGCAATTCCTGGTGTGGATTTCATACCGGCACCTACAATAGATATTTTTGCAACTTCTGTATCAATTTCTAAATTTTCAAAGTTTAACTCATCTTTAATATCATCTAAAACTTTTTCGGCTTTATTTACATTATTTTTCTTAATCGTAAAAGTTATATCATTTAGATTATCACGCTGAAGGTTCTGAATAATCATATCAACATTTACACCTTTATCAGCAAGAGAAGAAAATAAAAAGCCTGCAATACCGGGTTTATCAGGAACCTTTTCAACTGTAATTTTAATATCTTCAAGATCACAGGTTACACCAACTATATTTTTTTTACCTTCCATATCCTCAACTCCTCTAACTATTGTTCCTCTTTTTTTATTAAAACTGGAAGCAATATATAATTCAACGTCATAGATTTTTGCAAGTTCTACAGCACGTGGATGAAGAACATTTGCACCAAGATTGGCCAGCTCCAGCATCTCTTCATAAGAAATATAATTAAGTTTACTGGCAGAATTTATAGTTCTCGGATCTGCCGTATATATACCATCAACATCAGAATAGATTTCACATCTATCTGCTTCCATAGCTGCTGATATAGCAACAGTTGTGGTATCTGAACCTCCTCGACCTAAGGTGGTAAAATCATGATTGTCATTTATTCCCTGGAATCCGGCGACAATAATAATTTTATCCTGATTTAATTCTTTTAAAATGCGGCTGGTATCTATTTCTTTTATCATTGCTCTATTGTGTTTTTCATCTGTTTTAATTTCAATCTGGCTTCCAGTTAATGAAATTGCAGGACAGCCGAGAGCGTGGACAGCCATTGTAAGCAGTGCTATTGAAACCTGTTCTCCTGTTGTAAGCAACATATCAACTTCACGTGGGTCAGGATCACTGCTGATTTCATTCATTAGACCTATTAAATGATCTGTTGTATTTCCCATTGCTGAAACAACTACAATCATCTGATTGTCCGATCTGTAATTGCTTACAATTTTTTTTGCAACTTTTTTAATTAGGTCTGTATTTGCTACTGAACTTCCTCCATATTTTTGTACTATAAGAGACAATCAAAACACCTTCCTTAAAAAAATTCATTTTCTATAAACTATTTTTTGAATAAGTTGATAATATACCAGTTTTTTTTATAATAGTCTGGTATGTATAATTCATTATTCTTTTAGTGGTATTATGTTATTTACAGTTAATACACCATTAATATTTTCAATATCTTCCATAAATATTTCAATTTTTCGGATAGAAATTTTTCTGGTCAAAATTATCAGAGGAAGTAGAGGTGTATCTGAGCTTCCATCTTCAAGAATTATATCAGCAAGATTGTTTTCATCAAAGATGTTTTTAATGTTTTCAATTACACTATCATTTTTTTCAATCTGAAGTCTAATATAAAAAGACTGTTTAAAATCAGGTTTTCGATCAATATTTATTTCATTAAATTTTTTGTTTCGACTTTTTCTGTAATCACCATATAAAAAAAGTGAAGCTTTTATCAAATCAAAAATTACTGCATTTCCAGTTGGAAATTTACCTGCACCAGGTCCTTTTAAAAAAAGATGATTGAGGTTTTCTGATTTGATTTCTAAAGAGTTATCTGCACCATTTACAGAAGCGAAATCATCTTCTTTTTTGATAAGAAAAGGACTAACAGAAATCCTTAAGCCACTGTCTTTATTTACAGCAGATGCAATCAATTTTATTTTATATCCCAGTTCTTCTGCATACATAATATCATAACTTGTAATACCTTTAATACCCTTACAGTAAATATCTTTTGGATTAACAGTACAGGAAAAGGCCAGATTGGCCAGAATAACTATTTTGTAAAGAGCATCCAATCCTTCCAGATCAGAACTCGGATCCTGTTCTGCATACCCCAGTTCCTGAGCTTTTTTGATGGTTTCTGGCATGCTTACAGTTTCTTTTTCCATAACAGATAATATGTAATTTGTAGTTCCATTTAAAATACCGTGTAGTTCATTTATTTTATCTCCTGTAAGATAATCTTCTATAGTATTGATGACAGGTATTCCTCCGGCATTACTGGCCTCGAAAAAAATATGTGTTTTATTTTTTTCAGCCAGTTTAATTAATTCATTAAAATGATTTGCTACCAGCAGCTTATTAGCTGTTATCACAATTTTTTCTGCCGCTAATGATCTTTTAATATATTCTAAAGCAGGTGTTTCCCCACCAATTAATTCGATAATTATATCTATATTTTCATCAGATATGATTTCTTCAAAACTGTCGGTTAAAATTATATTAGGAGAAATCTGCTCCCTATTTTTGTTCAGATCATTTACCAAGATATATTTTATAGATACATTATCATTAATCTTTTTTTCTATTTTTTCTTTTTCTCTTTTTAAAATTTCATAAAAACCGCTTCCAACTGTACCAAAACCGAGCAGAGCAATGTTAATCACTATTAATTACCTCCTTTTTTATTAATAATCAGCTATAAGATTTTCGACAATTTCATACAGGTTAATATTATATCCTTTTAATACATATTTTGTTGCTGAAACATTATGATCCCAAAATGTTGAAATCATACTATCTGCAATACGTTTTTCATATGAATCTGTAATAGCAATAATTGTAGGACCGGCCCCACTTAAGGATGCCCCCAAAGCTCCTTCTTTTTTGGCAGATTTAATTACATTTTCAAAACCAGGAATTAATTTTGATCTAAATGGCTGATGCAGTTTATCTTCCATTGCTTTTGCCAGCAGAGAATAATTTTTTTCTAAAAATGCAGTAATAAGGAGGCTTATCCTGCCCAGATTAAAAATAGCAGAAGAATAATCCAATCTGTCAGGTAATATTTTTCTTGTTTCTGAAGTTTTTAATTCAAAATCAGGTATAATCACTATAAATTTCAATTCTTCAGGTATATTTATTTTATGATAAGAAAATCTATCTCCATTTTTATAATTTATATTTAGACCACCCAAAATGGCAGGTATTACATTATCAGGATGGCCTTCAATATCTACAGCCAGCCCGACGAACTCTTTTTTTGAAATTAATGTCTTTGAATTCCAGGCAGCAGAAAAAAGACCTCCTACAATTGCTGAAGCACTGCTTCCCATCCCCCTTGCCAGTGGTGAATTCATTTTTTCTGTAATATCTATTCCTTCTATTTTTTTGTTTATGTATTCATAGTATTTTAAATAAGATTTTAAAATAAGGTTATCAGAATCATCAAAGTTTATATTATTATTTTCAGAAATAATCGAAATATTTATTTTTTCATCAGTTCTGCTTCTGACTTCAAATTTATTGAATAAATTTAAAGCAAGTCCTAAAGTATCAAATCCAGGTCCCAAATTAGCTGAAGTTGCAGGAACATTAAAGTCTATCATAGTATTTTCCTTTCAAATAAATTTATTTTTACAAAGTTTATTAAAGTTTAATTTGATGACAATTAATTATTACTATAATATCTATAATTAATCTTTATGTCAACCTGATATACAGCAGTAATTTCCCGAATTTTTATATTACGCTGTCAAAAAGATAAATGTAGCATATTAAATTTTATATGAATCTAAAACTTTTTTTATGACAGAATCTCCTTTTTGTAGTTCTAAAATAATTTTAAAAATCCTTTGATATATACTGGCGGCTCTCATTTTACAGCTTAAAAATTTTTTGGAGAAATATCTATATATAAATCCAATTATATATATATTCCAAAAAATAAAAACAGAGGAATAAATCCTCTGCTTTTATCAGCTTTATTGTTTTAATAATTGACTATTGCCGGGACAAGGCCATGAGGTATAATGATAGATTTTGAGTTCTGTTACTCTGTATTAACCTCTAAATATGATAAAAAGCTTTTGTTTATCCATATTTTATTTATTTCTATTTTAAACTGATCTTTATAATTTCTAAAATAATTTACAATAGTTTCTGCATTTTCCGGCAGTGCATAGGA
>Ga0102926_1002473_pt1 | contig 10714 bp, 11 predicted proteins | sample SalPonR1_A_D2_MG_FD_78173 | JGI IMG/M metagenome (GOLD analysis project Ga0102926, IMG submission 78173) | Salt pond soil microbial communities from South San Francisco under conditions of wetland restoration - Salt Pond MetaG R1_A_D2_MG | ecosystem: Environmental > Aquatic > Marine > Intertidal...
CACGCCTCGGTCAGTTCGACGCTCGTCAACTCGCCCTTGCGCAGCGCATCGCGCGCCCCGGCGATCGTCATCCGGTTGAGATCGGCCATCACTCCACCACCTTCGGCACGGCAAAAAATCCTTCGCGCGCATCGGGCGCGTTCGACAGGACCTTGTCCTGCATCCCGCCCGCGCTCACCTCGTCGCCGCGGCGCTTGAGGCGCATGGGCGTGACGCTGGTCATCGGCTCCACCCCATCGACATCGACCTCGCCCAGCTGCTCGATGAAGCCGAGGATGGTGTTGAATTCCTGCGCCAGCGCGGGCAGCGCGTCCGCGTCCACGCGAATACGCGCGAGCCTGGCCACGCGGGCGGCGGTCTCAAGGTCTATCGACATGCGCCTCTCCATGTTGAAAGTGCCCCGCCTTTACCCGCGCGCGCGGGCAGAGGCAAGCGGTGGCCCCTTCCCTCGCGGCGCAGGCCTGTTACTCTCCGGCCGGACAACAGGAAAGGAGACCTCCCATGCGCATCACCTGGCTCGGCCACGCCTCGTTCCGTATCGAGATCGCGGGGCAGGTCCTGCTGATCGACCCCTGGCTCGACGGCAACCCGATGCTGGCGCAGGATCAGCACGAGGCCGCCACTGCGGGTGCCACCCACATCCTCGTCACCCACGCCCATTTCGACCATGTCAGCGGCCTGCTGCCGCTGGCGAAACGTCTGGGCGTGCCGGTGGTGGGGCAGTTCGACCTGATGAGCCATTGGGCCGAGGCCGAGCAGATCGAGACCGTCGGCTTCAACAAGGGCGGCACGGTCGACCTGGACGGCGTGAAGGTGACGATGGTCCATGCCACCCATTCCACCTCGATCGCCACGCCCCAGGGCCCGCAGGTGACGGGCAGCGAATGCGGCTACATGATCGCGGGCGAGGGGCACGTGATCTACGTCTCGGGCGATACCGACGTGATGGCCGACATGAAGGTGTTCAACGACCTGCACGCGCCCGATATCGGCATCCTCTGCGCGGGCGGGCATTTCACCATGGACATGGCCCGCGCGGCCTATGCCGCGAAGACCTTTTTCGATTTCAGGACGGTGATCCCCTGCCATTACCGCACCTTCCCGCTTCTCGAACAATCGGCAGAGGCGCTTGTCGACGCGCTGCCCGGTGTCGGCGTGATCGAGCCGCAGGTGATGGAGGCGATCGAGATCTGAAGGCAGGGCGCGAGCGCTGCCCCCACACGCGGGTTTCGTGGGGGCCAGCCCCCACACCCCCGGGGTATTTCCCCCAAGAAGAAATCAGGGGCGGCGGCGGCGCTGCGGTCTGGGCCCGGGCTTGGCCGGGGCCTTGTCGCCCTTGCTGCCTGCCTCGTCCTTCAGCCCCAGCTGGTCGCGCAGCACGCGGGGGCGGATTTCCTCGACCGCGCCGGGCTTGAGACTGCCGAGCTGGAAGGGCCCGTAGGACAGCCGGATCAGCCGGTTGACAATGAGACCCACCGCCTCCATCGCGCGGCGCACCTCGCGGTTTTTCCCTTCGCGGATCGCCACCGTGACCCAGGCATTGGCCCCCTTCTGGCGGTCGAGCGTCACGGTCATCGGCTGGAATCGCTCCCCCCCGAGGGTAAGCCCCCGCCGCAGCGGCTCGAACGTGGCATCGTCGGGCGTGCCGTTGACGCGCACCCGGTAGCGGCGCAGCCAGCCGGTGGCGGGCAGTTCCATCCGCCGCTTGAGCGCGCCGTCGTTGGTCAGGAGCAGCAGCCCCTCGGAATTGATGTCGAGCCGTCCCACGCTCATCACCCGCGGCATGTCCCCGGGCAGGTCGTCGTAGATGGTGGGGCGGCCTTGCTCGTCGCGCGTCGTGGTCACGCGGCCGCGCGGCTTGTGATAGAGCCAGAGCCGCGGCGGCGCGGGCGCGTCGAGGGCGCGGCCATCCACGGTGACGCGGTCGGTGGGGGTGACGTTGAGCGCGGGCGAGTCGATCCTGCGCCCGTTGACGGTGACGCGCCCCGCCGCGATCAGGCGCTCGGCCTCGCGGCGGCTGGCGCGCCCGGCGCGGGCGATGACCTTGGCGATGCGCTCGCCCTCGGGGGTGCTGTTGTCCATGCCCGCGCGCATAGCGCAAAGCCGGGGCTTGCGAAAGGGCGATGCGCGGGCCACAAGCGGCGCATGGTGACCAAGGGGCACATGCAGGCCGCGCTTGCCGAGGCGCGGGCCGCCGCGGCGCGCGGCGAGGTGCCGGTGGGTGCGGTCGTGGTCGCGCCCTCGGGAGAGATCGTGGCGCGCGCGGGCAACCGCACCCGCGAGCTCAACGATCCCACCGCCCATGCCGAGATGCTCGCCATCCGTGCCGCCTGCGCCGGCGCCCGGTCCGAGCGGCTGCCGGGCCATGCGCTCTACGTCACGCTCGAGCCCTGCGCCATGTGCGCCGCGGCCATATCGGCGGCACGGATCGCGCGGCTGTGCTATGGCGCGGACGACCCCAAGTCCGGCGGCGTGGCACATGGCGCGCGGGTGTTCTCGCATCCGCAATGCCACCATGTGCCCGAGGTCTGCGACGGCATCGCCGCCACCGAGGCCGAGGCGCTGCTCACCGGCTTCTTCGCCGCGCGGCGCGGCTCATAGCACCGTCACCCCGTCGGCGAGGAACGGATGCGCCGCGATGGCGGGGGCGACGATGGTCTCGGACAGGATGGGCTTGAGCCGCGCGGCGAGCGTCCCGGGCATGTCCTGCAATATCCCCTTGCGCGCGGTCACCGCGATGGTGCGGCTGAGCGGCGCGAGCGGCAGCGCCATCACGTCGATCTGGTCGGCAAACCGCCGCGCCCGCATCAGCGCCAGCGGCGTCAGGATCGACCAGCCCGTGCCCTGCCCCACCAGCGCGAGGATCGAGTGATAGCTGTCGAGCTCGAACCGGTAGGGCAGGTTGACCTCTTCGCGCGCCAGATGCGCCGAGATGAGCCGCCCCATGTAATGCCGCTGCGTGTACTGGATGAGCGGCAGCCGCTTGAGCTGTCGCAGGATGTCGCGGTCGGGCCTGATCGTGCCGCGCGGGGCCACCGCGACAAAGCGCTCGCGCAGCACCGGGTGGACCTCGGTCCAGTCGGCGGTATCGCCCAGTTGCGCCGACACGATGATGTCGAGCGCGCGCGCGTCGAGCTGATCGTAGAGGTAATGGCTCGCCCCGGTCTCGAGCAGGAACTGGCAGCCCTTGAGCTCCCCGGCCATGTGGGTGAGAAGCTGCGGCGTCACGTCCGCTTCGAGGTCCTCGATCATGCCGAGGCGAAAGCGGGTCAGCGTGGTCAGGTGCGACATCGCCAGTTCCGCCCGCGCCTGCGCCGCCTCGTCGAGGATCGCCTGCGCGCGGCGGTGCATGATCTCGCCCGCCGGGGTCAGGCGGATGGGCCGCGCGTTGCGCTGGAGCAGCGTCGCCCCCACCGCGCCCTCGAGATTGGTCAGTTGCTGACTGACCGCCGAGGGGCTCGCGCCGAGCCGCCGCGCCGCGGCCGAGATCGAGCGCTCGTCGGCGGCGGCCATGAACACCTCGATGCCCCACAGCGTGATCCGGCCGCTTCGCCCTGTCATCGCGCTACTTGTCGAGCTTCGACAGCTTGTCCTGCAATTCGGCGAGCTGTTTGCGGATCGTTTCCAGGTCGTCATCCGCGCCGGCGCTCTTGCCGGTCTCGTCACCCTCGCGCGGCGCGCCGGGCCCGGTGCTGCCCAGCCCGCCAAGGCCGCCGGTCATCGCCTTGACGAAGGCCTCCTGCTGCGCGCGCATCGCCTCCATTCCCGGCATCGCGGCGAGCGGGTTGGCCTTGGTCATGTTCTCGAGCATCTTGGACTGCCCGTCGCGCAGCATCTCGAAACTGGCGGCGAGGAAATCCGGCACCACGCTGGTGGCCTGCGTGGTATAGCTGCGCACCAGGTCGTTGAGCACATTGATCGGCAGCACGCTCTCGCCGCGGCTCTCGTGCTCGGCGACGATCTGCAGCAGGTATTGCCGGGTAAGGTCGTCGCCGGACTTGAGGTCGATGATCTGGACCTCGCGCCCCTCGCGGATGAACCCCGCGATATCCTCGAGCGTCACGTAATCGGATGTCTCGGTGTTGTAGAGACGCCGGCTCGCATAGCGTTTGATCAGGAGCGGTTTCGTCGTATCGGCCAAAGGGGGATCCTCCCACGGGATGCAGCGCTGCGGCAAAGCCTAGACGCAGTCGCAGCAAATTGAAAGGGCGAGCCTTTCGGCCCGCCCTGCAAAACGGCGTCCCGCTTGGGAGGGGATGGGACGCGTCCTGCTGTCCTGTCCGCGCCTTACTTGGCGGCCGACGCCTTCTTGGTGGCGGCGGTCACGTCGTCGGTCGCCTTCTTGACGGCGGCGGCGGCGTCTTCCTGCATGGTCTTGCCCGAGGCGAGCAGCAGTTCGACGGTTTCCATCTGCACCTTCTTGGCGACTTCGGCGAAGGCGGCCATGTGCTCGGCGGCGACTTCGGCATTGGCCGAGGTGAAATCGGTCATCGCCTTGGCGTAGTCGGCAGGCTCGGTCTTGGCCTTGGACATTTCCGACAGCTTGGCCAGCGTGTCCTTGGTCCACTTGTTCGAGATCTCGGCCGACTGCTCGGCGGCGGTCAGGGCGACGCCCGAAAGCTTCTCGTTGAGAGCCGCCTGGCTCTTGAACGCGTCTTCCATGGCCTTGGAGTCAACGGGGAAGTTGCCCATGACATCCTTGAACATGGCGGTGAAATCGGTGGTCTTGGTCATAGTCTCGTCCTTTCGGTTTGAGCGGTGGGGCCGCTTCCTTGCAACTGTCAGGAACATACATGCTGCACCGCAGCATTTCAAGACTTTTTCTGCGCCGCAGCAAAAAATTCACGCACGGTCCCGCCCGGGCCGGGCCCGACACCTCCCGGCTCAGGTCGTCGCCTTCCTGCGCACGTAGGTGCCGGGCGCGGGCGCGAGCGGCGGGTGCTCGTCATCGCCCGGCATGCGCGCCGGCACCATCTTGCCCGAGCGTTTCCTCAGCCACGCCTCCCAGCGCGGCCACCACGATCCCTCGTGCCGGGTGGCGCCCGCCATCCATTCCTCGGGCGTGCCGCTCAGGTCGTCATTGGTGTAATGGCCGTATTTCTTCTTGGCGGGCGGGTTGACGATCCCGGCGATATGGCCGGATTCGGAGACGATGAAGGTGCGGTTCCGCGAGCCCGTCTGCTGAAAACCGCGATAGCAATCCTTCCACGCGGCGATGTGATCGGTCTCGCAGGTCACCGACATCAGCGGGATCTTCACGTCGCGGATATGCAGCCGCTCGCCGCACAGGTCGAACCCCTCCTCGACGAACTCGTTGCGCTGGCACAGCCCGCGCAGGTATTGCATCGTCATGCGGCCCGGCAGGTTGGCCCCGTCGCCGTTCCAGTAGAGCAGGTCGAAGGCGGGCGGCGCCTCGCCCATCATGTACTTGTTGACCGCAGGCTGATAGATCAGGTCGCGCGAGCGCAGGAACGACATGGTGCGCCCCATGATGAACGAGCGCAGCACGCCCTGCGCCGCGACCTCCTGCTCGATGCCGTCGATGAAATCGTCCTGCAGGAACGGGGTGAACTCGCCCTGTTCCGAGAAATCGGTGAGCGCGGTAAAGAACGTGGCCGATTTCACCGACTTGTCGCCGCGCCTGGCCATCAGCGCCAGCGCCAGGTGCAGCGTGGTGCCGGCGATGCAGTAGCCCACGGCGTTGACCTGGCGTTCGCCGGTGATCGCCTTCACTTCGCGGATCGCGGTCAGGTAGCCCTCCTCGATATACTCCTCGAGGCCGACGTCGGCATGGCTTGAATCGGCATTGACCCAGCTCACCACAAACAGCGTGTAGCCCTGCTCGGTGATCCACTTGATCAGGCTGTTCCCCGGCTTGAGGTCCATGATGTAGAACTTGTTGATCCACGGCGGAAAGATCACCAGCGGCGTGGCGTGGACCTCTTCGGTCGCGGGGGCGTACTGAATGAGCTCCATCATCCGGTTGCGATAGACCACCTCGCCCGGCGTGGTGGCGATGTTCTCGCCCAGCTCGAACGCGCGCTCGTCCGCCAGCCGCACGACCATCTCGCCATTGTTGGCCTCGAGATCGGCGATCAGGTTCTCCAGCCCCTTCACGAGGCTCTCGCCCTCGGTCTCCAGCGCGCGTTCCAGCGCGTCGGGGTTGGTGCCGAGGAAATTGGTCGGCGACATCATGTCGATGATCTGGTGCGCGAAATAGTCGAGCCTGCGGCGGTCCTTCTCGGGCAGGTCCTCGTCGATATCCGCCAGCGCCTGCTCGATCGCCTGCGTATTGAGCGCGTACTGCCGCTTGACGTAGCGAAAGAACGGGTGGCTCTCCCACAGCGGGTTGGCAAACCGCTTGTCCCCGGCGAGCGGGTCGGGCGCGTCGTCCTCGTCCGCGGCGGCACCGCCGCGCAGCATGGTCTGCTGTGCCTCGAGGAAATGGCGCACCGACTTGCCCCAGTATTCGAGTTGCTGTTCGTATATCCGGCCCGGATGCTCGAGCATCTCGGTCCAGTAAGAGGTCGCCGCCTTGTTGAAAAGGTCCTGAGACGGGGTGTTCAGCGTGGGATTCGCAGGCGATCGCGCCGCCAGCGCCTGAATCAGACGCTGCGACAGCTCTTCGACCTTCGCAAGATTTTCATTGAGTTTTCCGGCGCTTGTCTCTGCGACATCGTCCTGCGTTGTCATTTCCAACATTTCCCCTTAACAATTTCTGCCATGCAGCATAACGTCTGCAGACGCGAAGCTGCCAGCGCCGATCGCCCTCAGCTTCCCGCGAAAGGAGAAGAACATGCGCCAGATGTCCACCTACGACCTGATGGAATCCTTCCGCAATGCCAATCAGTGGCTGGGGGCCTCCGCGCTTTCATTCGCATCCTATCCGCTTTTCAGCATGTTGCCAAACCCCGCCTTCCAGTGGATGTCGGCCTGGGGGCAGGTGACCGAACGCACGTTCGAGCGCATGGTGGCCAAGCCCGACTGGGGCATCCGCACCTTCACCTGCGAGGACGGCAAGGATCATCTCGTCAACATCGACACGGTGGTCTCGCGCCCGTTCGGCGACCTCATCCACTTCAACGTCTCGGGCCGCGAGGAACAGCCGCGCAAGGTGCTCCTCGTTGCGCCGATGTCCGGTCACTACGCCACGCTGCTGCGCTCGACCGTCAAATCGCTGATCGTCAATTGCGAGGTCTATGTCACCGACTGGCATAACGCGCGCGACATCCCGGTGTCCGAAGGCAAGTTCGACGTCGAGGATTACACCCTCTACCTTGTCGATTTCATGAAGGAGCTGGGCCCCGAGATCAACGTGATCGCGATCTGCCAGCCCGCGCCGCTGACGCTTGCGGCCACCGCCTATCTCGCCGAGATCGAGCCTGCGGCACAACCGCAGACCCTCACGCTCATCGGCGGGCCGGTCGATCCCGACGCCGCCGCCACCGACGTGACCGATTTCGGCCGCCGCGTGACCATGGGCCAGCTCGAGGAGATGATGATCCAGCGGGTGGGTTTTCTCTACAAGGGCGTGGGCCGGCAGGTCTATCCCGGCCTGCTGCAACTCGCCTCGTTCATCTCGATGAATGCCGAGCGCCATTCCAAGGCGTTCACCGACCAGATCCTGCGCACCGCGCGCGGCGAGGCCAGCGACAACGACCCCCACAACCGCTTCTACGACGAATATCTCGCGGTGATGGACATGACCGCCGAATTCTACCTCTCGACCGTCGAGCGCATCTTCAAGGGGCTTGAAATCGCGCGGAACCGCTTTGTCGTGGACGGCCACCGCGTCGATATCGGCAAGATCACCGATGTCGCGGTCAAGACCGTCGAGGGCGGCAAGGACGACATTTCGGCCCCCGGCCAGTGCGTCGCGGCGCTCGACCTGTGCACCGGGCTGCCCGACAGCATGAAGGCCAGCTATATCGAGCCCGAGGCCGGCCATTACGGCATCTTCGCGGGCCGGTCCTGGCGCAACAACATCCGCCCGCTCGTGCTCGATTTCATCGACGCCAATGCCGGGCGCCACCAGCCCGGAAAACCGGCCAACCGCAACGCCGCGGCGGGCTGAGTCCCCTTTCCGCGGCGCGGGCGATGGTCTAGACGGGCGGGGTCCCAGCGCAAAGGCCCGCAGATGAGACCCGTCCGCCTGCTCTCCGGCATCCTGACCGTCAGCGGCTGGACGCTTATGAGCCGCATCCTGGGATTCGTGCGCGACGTGATGATCGCGGGCCTGATCGGCCCGGGCCCGCTGATGGACGCTTTCGTCGCGGCGTTCCGCCTGCCCAACATGTTCCGCCGCTTCTTTGCCGAGGGGGCGTTCAACGCCGCCTTCGTGCCGATGTTCTCCAAGCGGCTGGAGGCGGACGAGAACCCGCTCGGATTTGCCGGCCTCGCACTGTCGGGGCTGGGGCTGGTGCTGCTGGTGCTGACCGGCCTCGCCATGGTGTTCATGCCCGCGCTGGTCTGGGCCACCGCCGAGGGGTTCGCGGGCGACGCACGCTTCGGCCTGACGGTCGATTACGGGCGCGTCGTCTTTCCCTACATCTTCTTCATCTCGCTGGCCGCGCTGCTCTCGGGCGCGCTCAACGCCGCCGGGCGGTTCGCCGCCGCCGCCGCGGCGCCGGTGCTGCTCAACGTCCTGCTGATCGCGGCGATGGCGGTGGCGGCGTGGATGGGCGGGGCGGTCATGCTGGCGCTCATCTGGGCGGTGCCGGTGGCGGGGGTGGCGCAGCTTGTCCTCGTGTGGATGGCCGCCGAGCGCGCGGGGCTGCGCATCCGGCCCGTGCGCCCGCGCTGGACGCCCGAGATGGCGCAGCTTGTGCGCATCGCGATCCCGGCGGCGCTGGCGGGGGGCGTGGTGCAGGTCAACCTCGTGGTGGGGCAGCTTGTGGCGTCGCAGACCGACAAGGCGGTAAGCTGGCTCTACGCCGCCGACCGGCTCTATCAGCTGCCGCTGGGCGTGGTGGGGATCGCGGTGGGGATCGTGCTGCTGCCCGACCTGGCGCGCAGGCTCAAGGCCGGCGACGACGACGGCGCGCGCCACGCGCTGTCGCGCGGCGGCGAGGTGGCGCTGGCGCTGACCGTGCCCTGCGCCGTGGCGCTGATGGTGGTCCCGCTGCCGCTGGTTGCGGTGCTGTTCGAGCGCGGCGCGTTCGGGGCCGATGACAGCGCCGCCACCGCGCTCGCCGTGGCGGTCTACGGTCTCGGGCTTCCGGCCTTCGTCCTGCAGAAGATCCTGCAGCCGGTTTTCTTTGCCCGCGAGGACACGCGCAGCCCGTTCCGTTACGCGGTGGTGGCGATGGTGGTGAACGCCGTGCTCGCCTTCGGCCTCGCGCCCATGATCGGCTGGATCGCGGCGGCGCTGGCCACCACGGTGGCGGCCTGGGTGATGGTCTGGCAACTGGCGCGCGGCGCGCGCGGGTTCGGCGACGTGGCGCGCTTCGACGCGCAGTTCCGCCGCAGGCTGTGGCGGATCGTGCTGGCCTCGGCGCTCATGGGCGCGGTGCTGTGGGCGGCGGCGGTGGTGCTGGGCCCGTTCCTCGCGCTGGCCGGCTGGCGGTGGCTGGCGCTCCTGCTGCTGGTGGCGCTCGGTATGCTGAGCTACGGCCTTGCCGGGCAGGGGCTGGGCGCGTTCCGGGTGCAGGAGATGCGCGGGCAGTTGCGGCGGCGGTGACGCGCGGGCTTTCGCCGGGCGTGGCCCGCATGTAGGCTCGGAAGGCATGAGGGTCTTGTTCGTCTGCACCGCCAACCGCTTGCGCAGCCCCACCGCCGAGGACGTGTTTCGCGACTTGCCCGGGCTGGAGGTGCTGTCGGCGGGCACCGACGCGGGCGCGCCGCGCCCGCTGACCAAAGAGCTTGTGGCCTGGGCGGATGTGATCTTCGCAATGGAGCCGCATCACCGCGAACGGATTCGCAAGAAATTCCGCCAGCGCCCGCCGGACAACCGAATCGTCACGCTGCACATCCCCGACATCCACGAGCGCGGCGACCCGGAACTTGTGGCGCTCCTGCACGAGAAGGTCGGTCCGCGGCTCGATGCGCTGAAAGGGGAGGGGTGAGCCGCGCAGGCGGCGGGGCTCGCCCCCTCAGTCGTGCCGCAGCCGCGCCCGCAGCCGCGCCAGCCCGCCCGGGCTGGCAGGGACCGAGACGACGAACCCGGCGGCAAACCCCGCCACGTCGGCCACCCAGGTGGGCGAGCCGCCGAACAGCAGCGCAAAGACCAGTTGCAGCGCCATCAGCACGCCGATCAGGGTAAAGGCGCGGGCCTGGTTGGCCCCCACCTGCCCCAGCCGCAGCCACATGATGTAGGTGAACCCGCCGATCATCCCGTAGACGCCCGGAAACGCGCCGATGAGCCAGGGCCGGTCACCCGGCAGCATCCCGTAGACCAGCGCGCCCCCCACCGTCGCGGTGGCAAAGATCACCAGCACCGCCCAGTGGCGGAACACCTCGCCCAGGAACTTGCCCAGCGCCAGCAGCAGCACGGCGGCAAAGAGCGCATGGGTAAAGCTGCCATGCACGAAGGCATAGGTGACCACGCGGCGCAGGTGCTCGGCCGGGAACTGCCCGGTCTCGACCATCCAGCGCAGGATCTGGCCATGAAAGCCGTAATCCTGGATCGCCGCGCTGCGCCAGCCCACAGCCTCGGCACCGCCGATCATGCCGCGCGCCCCCAGCGAGAACGCGGCCTCGACCCCCGCGATCACGA
>Ga0102926_1002479_pt1 | contig 10709 bp, 11 predicted proteins | sample SalPonR1_A_D2_MG_FD_78173 | JGI IMG/M metagenome (GOLD analysis project Ga0102926, IMG submission 78173) | Salt pond soil microbial communities from South San Francisco under conditions of wetland restoration - Salt Pond MetaG R1_A_D2_MG | ecosystem: Environmental > Aquatic > Marine > Intertidal...
ACCGGCGGGGCCTTGGATGCCATAGCCGCCTGCCTTGCCCTGCCAATCGCCGGTGGCGAGGTAGGCGTTGAGATCGTCATCCGAAAGGCGCTTCATCTTGACGGTGGTGACAACGTCGCGCTGCCAGAGCCGATCACCCCGGCGGATAGCGACGGCGGTGATCACTTTGTGGCGGCGGCCCGACATGGCCAGCAGGAATTGCGCGGCTTCGCCCGCGTTTTCCGGCTTGCCCATGATGCGGCGGCCCAGCGCGACGGTGGTATCGGCGGACAGGACAATATCATCCGGCCCGGCCTCAACCGCCCACGCCTTTTGCCGCGCCATGCGGATGCAGTAGGGGCGCGGCAGTTCGGATTTTTGCGGGGTTTCATCAATGTCGGGCGGGCGGATGTCATCCGCCACCACCCCGATTTGCGCCAGCAAGTCCCGCCTGCGCGGGCTTCCCGATCCGAGGATGAGTTTGGGGGTGTCGATCATGTCAGCGCCCAGAATTGCAGCCGGGTGCCGGCCACATTTTGCTGCGCAAAACGTTTACCCGCACTGTCGCGAAGCCAAGGGCTTCGCGCTATTTGAATCGGTAGTTGATCCGACCTTTGGTCAGATCATAGGGCGTCATTTCGACTTGCACCTTGTCGCCTGCCAGAACGCGGATGCGGTTCTTGCGCATCTTGCCTGCCGTGTGAGCAATGATCTCATGGCCGTTTTCAAGCTCGACCCGGAACGTCGCATTCGGCAGGAGTTCTTTCACGACACCGGGAAATTCGAGCGTATCTTCCTTGGCCATGGTCTCTCCTTCGTTGCATGATCCGCCTTCTGTGCGAACCGCGCCTTAAATGGGCCTATTCGCAGTGCTTTTCAAGGCCATAATCACCTCAGCCGATGCTGTGTGACATCCTTGACGCGAGCGGGCTGCTCGTTCCAATGCGTTGCATTGAGCACATTGCCATCGGCGCGGACCTGCGCAATGGCAGCGATGTCCACATCGGCCACGGTCCAGCCCGGGGTATTGAGCGGACCTTCGGCCAAAACGCCGGTGGGCGGGAAGCCTGCGTCGGGTGGGCCAAAGACGCCTCCAGCGCCAGTGTTCAAGTCAGCCACATCGTTCCATCGCGCGTCGCCCACGGTGGATGCCATGACGGTGACGCATTGCGCCTCAAGCGCGCGGGCCATGGCACCGATGCGGACACGCCAGTAGCCTTCGAGCGCCTCTGTGCAAGACGGAACAAGCAGAATGTCGGCCTCTTGCAGCGCGCGCGCAAGAAGCGGAAATTCAGCGTCATAGCAGATAAGGATGCCGATTTTGCCCAAGGCGGTATCAAACAATGTGAGCGGACCGCCGGGCACGACACCCATGGGCGCACGCTCCCAGCGGGTCATGATCTGTTTGTCTTGAATGCCCATATCTCCGCCCGGCGCGAAAAACCGGGCCCGGTTGACGGGGTTTGGCCCGATAGCATCATCGAAAATCGGGGCCGAGGCGGCGCAGATATGGACATTGAACCTTGCGGCAAGTTCGGCATGCAGCGCATCAACCTGTGGCATCCTATCCGAGATGGCACGCAAGGACGCGGGAAGATCAGCGGCCACGTGCAACCCATCGAGCGTGGCCAATTCCATCGCGCCGTATTCGGGGAATACCAGCAACTCGGCCCCCTGCCCCACGGCCTCAACGACCCAAGCCTCAAGCTTTTGGGCGTAGTCAGACCACAGATTGAACTGATCCAGCGGGTATGCGGCTGTGGCAATTCTCATTTGGTGCCCTCCTAGAGCCGTCCAAAGACATCGCTGAGGATTGCTTGCAGTCCTTTGGCGTCGTCTTGGTCAAAGGCGTGTGGCCGGTCGCTGTCGATGTCAAGCACACCAAGCAGTTCCCACGCTCCGTTATAGACCGGCAAGACGATCTCGGAGCGCGTTGAACTCGAACAGGCGATATGCCCCGGGAAGGCTTCGACATCACCCACCAGCTGGACAGCCCCAGTGCGTGCCGCCGCGCCGCAAACACCGCGCGAAAACGGAATGGTGAGGCACCCGTGACCACCTTGGTATGGACCGACCTTGAGCATTTCGGGGCCAGTCACGCGGTAAAACCCGGTCCAGTCAAAACGGTCATCTGCATGGTGCAATTCACACACGACCGTGGCCATAAGGGCCACGTCATCCGTTTCGCCCTCGGTCAAGGCTGCGATAGTCTTGGAGATTTCGGCGTAGTCGATCTGCATCTTGGCCTCCACGGCGCGTGTCCAGATTGTTTAATCACACTCGGGATACCGGCCACAATGGCCAAGGCACATGGGGCAGATACGGATCAGACCCGTTCGATCGCAATGGCGGTGCCTTCGCCCCCGCCAATGCAGATCGCCGCGACACCGCGCTTGAGGTCGCGCTTTTCCAAGGCATTCAGCAGCGTCACCATGATCCGCGCGCCGCTGGCGCCGATGGGGTGGCCCAGCGCACAGGCCCCGCCGTTGACGTTCACCTTCTCGCGCGGAAGGCCCATTTCCTGCATGAAAGCCATGGGAACGACCGCGAAAGCCTCGTTCACCTCCCAAAGGTCGACGTCATCCTTGGACCAGCCCAGCGATTGCAGGAGTTTCTGCGCCGCTGGCACGGGGGCCGTGGTGAACCAACCCGGGGCTTGCGCGTGGCTTGCATGGCCCATGATGCGCGCACGGATGTTCAGCCCCCGGGCCTCGGCCGCGTCACGCGAAGCGAGCAGAAGCGCCGCCGCGCCATCGCTGATCGACGAGGAATTGGCGGGCGTCACCGTGCCATCCTTGCGGAAGGCCGGTTTCAATTGCGGAATCTTGTCGGGCCGGGCCTTGGCGGGCTGTTCATCCTCGGAAATCGTCACCTCGCCCTTGCGGGTTTGCAGGGTGACCGGCGCGATCTCTGCCGCGAAAGCACCGGATTTCTGCGCGGCAAGCGCCCCTTCGAGAGAGCCTATGGCATAGGCATCCTGCGCCTCGCGGCTGAATTGAAAGGCTTCGGCGCAATCCTCGGCAAAGGTCCCCATGAGACGGCCCTTGTCATAGGCGTCTTCCAGTCCATCAAGGAACATATGATCCTGCACCTCTGCATGGCCGAGCCGGGCCCCGCCGCGCATCTTGGGCAACAGGTACGGCGCGCAGGACATCGATTCCATGCCGCCGGTTATCATGGTCTCGCTATGGCCTAACGCGATCTGATCAAACCCGATCATCGCCGCCTTCATCCCAGACCCGCACATCTTGTTGAGCGTTGTCGCAGGAACCTCTTCTCCCAATCCAGCGGCAAACCCGGCCTGCCGCGCAGGGGCCTGACCTTGTCCCGCAGGCAGCACACAGCCCATCAGAACCTCACCAGCGGTCGCGGTGCGGGCATCGACGAGCGCCGCGCGGATGGCGGCCCCACCCAAGACAGCGGCCTCGACCCCATCGAAATCACCTTGAAACCCGCCCATGGGCGTGCGGGCGGCGCCTGCGATGACAACCTCTTTCATCGGACATTCCTCCTCTATCAGGCCCCTGCATACCGAATGGTAAGGAATGGGGTCTAGCCTTGGCCGTATTACTACCTATGGCCCGGAGGCATCATGGACCTGCAAAGCACAGAAACCAACACTACGCTCATCATCACCGTCAACGAACCGCGCATCGACGCCAGCGCCGCCATCCGCTTCAAGGACAGCATGCGCGCCTTGACGGAAAAGGGCCCGCCGCAAGCCGTGCTGGATTTGTCAAAAGTCACCTTTGTCGACTCGAGCGGTCTTGGCGCGATTGTCGCGTCGATGAAGCAGCTCAGGCCGGGTCAACGGCTTGATTTGGCCGGCCTGACCCCGGATGTGGCGAAAGTCTTTCGCCTGACACGCATGGATTCGGTTTTCGTGATCCATGACAGCATCAAGAACATGACACAGCAGGCCACCGGTTAAGGGTGGCCCCCTCTTGCGGAGTGAAGATCCCTATGTCGGGAAGGCGCCACCGATGGCACACCGGTTTTCCCTGAGTGAGACCGCTACGGAAAGCGGCGTGCGCAGTCTCTTGTCGCAGGGGCGCGCGCGGCTTGTGGCGGCTCGGGTACCCGACGCATGGCTTGGCACCATCGAGTTGGTTTGGGCCGAGGCGCTCAACAACATTGCCGAACACGCCTATGCCGGACTCGAGCCCGGCACAGTGCATATTGATGCGGTTATCGAGGGGACATGCGTGTCGGCAATAATCCGCGACCGTGGCAAGCCGCTGCCGGGTTTGACGGTTCCCGTGGCACAACTGCCTGTTTCGAACGGCCCATCTGAAAGCCTTCCAGAGGGGGGATTCGGCTGGTTCTTGATCAACGATCTATGTGAGAGCGTGACCTATCGGCGTCAGAATGATGAAAACCAGCTTTCGCTTATCATTCACCCAAAGGAACACACGGCGTAGTCGAACAACCACGCACAAAATCGCATTCTTGTCACAATCTGCGCGCAGAACCGCCCGAATAGTCGGTCATTAAGAACGTGTAGCTGCAAAAGCTTCCCTCGGCGCCGTGCTATTAACAGCCCCCACCCAGTGCGCGGCGTCGAGGTTTCTTATTTCTGCATCACGCGGTCAGTCCACGACCCGGCAGTAGCGTTCCAGCCATCGCAAACCGTCTCGGGTCTGCGTCCGGCATAAAACAAGCGTTCATTTAATTACATTTTGATTTTGTGTTGTGCCATAACGCTTTATGGTCTCCCTGTTGACACCCTAGGAGGACCAATGCGCGATTTCCATTTGCCCGGCCGTTCAGCCTGCTTTGCCACCAATGGTCTGTGCGCCACGTCCCATCCGTTGGCGGCGAAAACGGCCATCGACATTCTTGAACGCGGCGGCAACGCCATGGATGCGGCAATTGCCGGGGCCGTTTTGCTGGGGATTTGCGAACCGCAGATGACCGGCATCGGTGGCGATTGCTTCGTGTTGTTCTCTGAACCCGGCAATGGTGAGGTCAGGGCGCTGAACGGATCGGGCCGTGCGCCGGCGGCGGCCAGTGCCGCGGATTTGCGCGCCAAAGGGCATGAAACCGTGCCGCTGCATGGGCCAGAGGCGGTCACCATCCCCTGCGCCATAGATGCCTTTTGCCGATTGAGTGACGCGCATGGCAAACTGGGCCTTGATGCCCTTTTGGCCCCTTCGATCCACTATGCCGAGGCAGGCGTGCCGGTTGCACCACGCGTTGCCTTTGACTGGCCTACATCTGGAAAAGCGCTGCAAGGTCATGGGGTTACGCATTACTCCAAAGCAGGGCAACCGTACGCCACAGGCGAGGTTTTCCGCGCTCCGGGACAGGCCGAGGTGCTGCGCCGGATTGCCAAGCATGGACGCGACGCCTTTTACAGCGGTGAAGTGGCCGAGGATATGCTGGCCACGCTGAACGGCATGGGCGGCGTTCACAGCCCAGAGGATTTCGCGGCCGCTGCCTGCGACTACACCACACCCGTGCGCGGGCAATATGGCGGTGTCGATCTGGTGGAGCATCCGCCCAATGGTCAGGGCGCGACGGCTATCTTGATGCTTAACATCCTGAAACACTTCGATATTTCGCGGATGGACCCGCTTGGCGCACAGCGTGCCCATATCGAGGCGGAGGCGGCGAAACTAGCCTATGACGCGCGCGACCGGATCATTGCCGATGCGGATCATACCGCGCGGCTTGAGCATATGCTGTCGCCTGATACGGCGGCGAAACTGGCCGCCTTGATTGATCCGCAGAACGCCATGCCCGCCGCGGCGCCGCTGACAGAGGCGGTGCATAAGGATACGGTATATATCACCGTTGTGGACAAGGATCGGATGGCGGTATCGCTGATTTACTCTATTTTTCATGGGTTTGGCTCTGGCATCGCCTCGGAGAAATTCGGGATATTGTTGCAGAACCGGGGTGCGGGCTTCACCCTGACACCCGGCCATCCGAACGAGATGGCGGGCGGCAAGCGGCCCATGCATACGATCATTCCCGGGATGCTGGCCGACGAAAGCGGTGTCACCATGCCTTTTGGCGTCATGGGCGGGGCCTATCAGCCCAACGGGCACGCCAGATTTGTCAGCAATCTCAGGGACTTCGACATGGACCCGCAGGCCGCGATCGACGCGCCGCGGGCCTTTTCGGACAAGGGCGAGATGAAGGTCGAGCGCGGCTACGCCGACAGTGTGAAACAGGAATTGGCCGATATGGGCCACAAGGTGAGCACGCCCGAGGAGGCGATTGGCGGCGCGCAGGCGATCCTGATCCGGCCCGATGGAGTGTTGGAAGGGGCGAGTGATGCGCGCAAGGATGGCTGTGCGCTGGGGTATTGAGCGAATCGGGGCTAAGCCCTTGGGTTAACGACAAAAACCCCTGTCTGCATCGCATAGGTTTTACGTCGGTATCGCGTCGGTATTTTTGACCGACGCCCGGCGGGTTAACAGGGCGCACGGTGAGTTTTGTACAAAATGCACCTGCGTTTTGTACGTTTTGGCGAGCGCGCTCATCAGCCCTTCCGGGCTTCTTCGCGAGGCGCGGAGCGATGAGCGACCACGGGTCACATCATGGTGCGCAGTGAATGCGCACCCTACGGCATGGCGCCTGCGACAGCGTTAGTTCAGTTGGAAGTGCAGCGGATAGGCACCGTCCTGAAACGGGCCGAAGAGATCGGGGATGTCGGGGTGATCCACCGGCTCGCCCGAATAGTCGGCCACGAGATTCTGTTCCGAGACATAGGCCACGTAGTAGCTTTGGTCGTTCTCGGCCAGAAGGTGGTAGAAGGGCTGTTCCTTCGAGGGGCGGCTGTCCTCGGGGATGGAGTGATACCATTCCTCGGTATTGGAGAACTCAGGGTCCACGTCAAAGACCACCCCCCGGAACGGGTGTTTCTTGTGACGGACCACTTGGCCCAGATGGTATTTGGCTCGTGTCTTCAGCATCATGTTGCAGCCCCTATCCTCGCATCCTAATGGTTTCAAGGCCGGTTTGTCTAATACCGGGGTCAATTTGGATGGGAAACAGTCTGTGAACCTTGCTTTGACAGTGCTTGAGATCGTGGCGCCGGTCTTCATGCTGGCCGCCATCGGATTTACCTGGGTAAAGCTTGGGTTCGACTATAGCGTCGAGTTCGTCACGCGCATGGCGATGACGCTGTCGGTGCCTTGCCTGATCTTTGTCTCGCTGATGCAGACCGAGATCGACCCGGCGGCCCTGACCACGCTGTCGCTGGCCGCGGTCGTGGCCTATGGCGTGCTGACCGCCGCGATGCAGATTTTGATGCGCGCGGGCGGGTTGGAGCAGCGCACCTATGCCGCGCCGATGATTTTCGGCAATACCGGGAATCTGGGTCTACCGCTGGCCCTGTTTGCCTTTGGCGAGACCGGCCTTGGCTATGCGGTGGTGGTTTTCGCGATCATGGCGATCTGGTCGTTTACCTATGGGATATGGCTGGTGTCGGGGGGCGGGTCGGTCCTGAAGGTGGTGAAGGAGCCGCTGGTGGCGGCCACGGTACTTGGCGGGGTGTTCCTGTGGCAAGGCTGGGAGACGCCCGTTTTCCTGACCAATGCGCTTGACCTGATAGGGCAAATGGCGATCCCCTTAATGCTGATCACGCTGGGGGTGGCGGTGGCGCGGCTGACCCCGGGGCGGGTGAAGCTGGCCACGGTTTTGTCTGCGCTCAAGGTGGTGCTTTGTGCGGCGATCGGATGGACCGTGGGGTTGTGGTTCGGGTTGGATGACACCGCCCTTGCCGTGTTGGTGCTTCAGGTTTCGACCCCCGTGGCCGTCACATCTTATTTGTTGTCCGAGAAATACGGGGCCGATGCGCAGGCCGTGGCTGGTTTGGTGGTGGTCTCGACCCTGATGGCGGTGGTGGCCCTGCCTGTTTTGCTGGCGTTTCTTCTCTAATCAGGCGCTGTGGGCGAATTCGTGATTTGAACCTTTGGCGCTTTGCGGTAGAGTAGAAAAAAAAGACAAAAGCGAGAGGCAGTATGAGCAGAACTCTTCGCGCCATGATGATCGTGATGCTGGTGGCATCCTGTGGGGGTGGACGCGATAGCGGCCCGCCACCCCGGAATTTGGATGATGCCTGTGCGATCGTCGCAGAGCGCCCGCAATACCTTCGTGCTTTCCGCGCGACCGAACGCCGTTGGGGCGTGCCGGTGCATGTGCAGATGGCAACCATTCACCAGGAATCGAAATTCGATGGCGATGCGCGAACGCCCTTCCGCTGGACGCTTGGGGTGATCCCCATGGGGCGGCAAAGTTCGGCCTATGGCTATAGTCAGGCGCTGGACGGGACTTGGGACGAGTATCGCGAGGAAAACCGTCGCTTCACGGCGCGGCGCAACGACATCCACGATGCCACCGATTTCATGGGCTGGTACATGGCGAAGTCGAACGAGAGCCTTGGAATTTCCATGAGTGATGCGCGCAATCAGTACCTTGCCTATCACGAGGGGCGCACCGGGTATTCACGCGGCTCCTACAACGCGAAACCCTGGCTTTTGCGGGTTTCGGCCAAGGTCGAGGAGCGCGCCCGCATGTACGAGGCGCAATTGCGCAGTTGTGGCGGGCGGCGCGGGCTGTTCTGAATACCAAGGGCGCGATGGGACAATTGCGCCCTTGAGTAGTCCGTTTAGCCAGCTTTCGCTTTAATCCGGGGGCCGTCCGACGTTGCGCCGGTTGGGAATGACGAACTGTTTGTTCGCCAGGCGCACCCCGGTTTCGAGATCGCCCAGAACCACCGTTGTCCGGCCTCCTGTGTCATCGTTGATGACCCACTGGCGCAGTTCGACGGGATTGGCCGTGAACACCAATTCGATATTGCCGTATTCGGGGTTCTTGGGGTCTTGCGCGCGGATCGTGGTGGTTTTGCCGTCGCTTGCGTGACCGGTGACCATGCGTTCGCGGGTAAGGTCCACGTTGCGCGCCAGAATGATCTTGAGCGGCGTGCGGTGCAGTGGATAGCCCTCGGGGTCGGTGTTCGACTTGGGGTCGACGATGCCCACGGTATCGCCATCGGCAATCACCAAGGTACGTTCGGGCGGGTCGTATTCGAAGCGGACGCGCCCGGGGCGTTTGATGAAGATCTTGCCGGTGCTGATGGTGCCGTCATCGTTGATTTGCGTGAACTCCCCCGCCGCGGTGGAGAAGGAATTGAGATAGGCGGAGATCTGCTTCAGCGAGAGCTGTTGCGCCTGCGCGGGCAAGGCAAGGCTTGTGGCCAAAACCACGGGAAGCGCCGCACGGCGCAGGAGGCGAGTGATCATAGTCATGTGTCCTACCTAGTGTGTCGCGGGGTCTATTGCACCCGTCAGATAGGGGGAAAATAGGCTTTGGCGCGCCGTTAAGCGATATCGCGCCGGGTGTTATGGGATAACAAGGGGCGGCGGCCCGGGGTTGGGGCCGCCCCTTGGCGTTTATTGCTCGGGCACGAGGATTTCGCGTTTGCCGACGTGGTTGGCGGCGCTGACGACCCCTTCTTCCTCCATCTGCTCGACAAGGCGCGCGGCCTTGTTATAGCCGATGGCCAGCTTCCGTTGAATGTAGGAGGTGGAGCATTTGCGATCCTTGATGACGATGGCGACGGCCTGATCGTAGAGGGCGTCTTCGCCATCGGTGTTGCCGCCGGTGGAAAGGCCCAGGACTTGGTCGATGCTGTCGGCTTTCTCGTCTTCGGGGCCGTCTTGCACGCCACTGACATAAGAGGGCGGGCCGTAGGCCTTGAGATGAGTGACGACCTCTTCGACCTCTTCATCCGACACGAAAGGACCGTGGCAGCGGGTGATCTTGCCGCCGCCTGCCATATAGAGCATATCGCCCATGCCAAGCAGTTGCTCGGCGCCCATTTCGCCCAGGATGGTGCGGCTGTCGACCTTGGAAGTCACCTGGAAGGAAATCCGTGTGGGAAAGTTGGCCTTGATGGTGCCGGTGATCACATCGACCGAGGGGCGTTGGGTGGCCATGATGAGGTGGATGCCGGAGGCGCGGGCCATTTGGGCGAGGCGCTGGATGCAGGCCTCGATTTCCTTGCCCGCGACCATCATCAGGTCGGCCATTTCGTCGACGATGACGACGATATAGGGCATTTTCTCGGGCGCGAATTCTTCGGTTTCGAACACGGGCTCACCCGTGTCGTCGTCAAAGCCAGTTTGCACGGTGCGCGAGAACATCTCGCCCTTGGCCAAGGCATCCGCGACGCGGCCATTGTAGCCGTCGATATTGCGCACGCCCATCTTGGACATCTTGCGGTAACGGTCTTCCATTTCCGCCACGACCCATTTGAGGGCCACGACCGCCTTTTTCGGATCGGTCACGACGGGCGAAAGAAGATGCGGGATACCGTCATAGACGCTGAGTTCCAGCATCTTGGGGTCGATCATCACAAGGCGCAGGTCTTCGGGCGTGAGCTTGTAGAGCAGCGACAGGATCATGGTGTTGATCGCCACGGATTTACCCGAGCCGGTGGTCCCGGCAATCAGCAGGTGAGGCATCTTTGCGAGGTTGGAGACCATCGGATCGCCGCCGATGTCCTTGCCCAGCGCCAGCGGCAGTTTCTGGTTGCCGTCGCCGTAGTCGCGACTGGACAGAATCTCGCGGAAGCTGACCATTTCGCGGTTGTCATTGGGCAGTTCGATACCAATGACCGAGCGGCCCGGAACGGTGCTGACGCGGGCGGAAAGCGCCGACATGGAGCGCGCGATATCGTCGGCCAAGCCGATAACGCGGCTGGCCTTGAGGCCGGG
>Ga0102926_1002483_pt1 | contig 10694 bp, 13 predicted proteins | sample SalPonR1_A_D2_MG_FD_78173 | JGI IMG/M metagenome (GOLD analysis project Ga0102926, IMG submission 78173) | Salt pond soil microbial communities from South San Francisco under conditions of wetland restoration - Salt Pond MetaG R1_A_D2_MG | ecosystem: Environmental > Aquatic > Marine > Intertidal...
CATAGTTACTTCAAGAGTAACTTTAATTGGCGGATCAATCGCAACTGGTTTCCCGTCAAAATAAAGAACATCAACATCGACACCTTCTTTAACAAAGCTTAATTTGTCAGCTACTTGATCAATTTCAATGGTAAACTGCTCATAATTTTCATTGTCCATAAAATTGGCATTATCAGCATCTTTATACATAAAATTAGCTTTTTTTCTCTCAGTATCAGCTTTTTGAACCTTATCATTACCTTGAAAAGTTCTTTCCAAGACATTTCCATTAATTAAATTTTTCAATTTAGTTTTCAACACTGCTCCACCTCTTCCCATCTTATGATGATCCGACTTAACCACAACAAATGGCTCTCCGTTAATATCTACAATAGAACCAATTTTAATTTCATTAATACTTAACATATTGCAGTAATTAATTATTTATTTGTAAAAGGAAGCAAAGCCATAGTTCTTGATCTTTTGATAGCTGTAGCTAATTTTCTTTGGTGCCAAGAACAAACACCTGTTCTTTTACGTGGAAGAATTTTTTTATAAGTGTTGGTAAATCTTCGCAAAGTTCTAGTATCTTTGTAATCAATATCTTGGACATTGTTTTCACAAAAATAACATGTCTTTTCTTCATTATTATTTTTTTGCATATCTATTTAACTATTTATTTTATTAAAAAGGAATATTTTCTACCTTAATTTCATCTTCTTGTGCCCCAGAATTACCAGAATCATCATCAACATTGATAACAGGTTCTTGCGGCATTGGAGGAGCTTCATTCCCTTTAGACATTGGCGCTGAATTACCAGCTCGATCAAGCATAATCATGTTTTCAGCAACAATCTCAGTGCGATATCTTTTCACACCATCTTGACCTTCCCAATCTCTAGTTTGCAAACGACCTTCTAAATAAACTTTAGATCCTTTACGTAAGTACTGTCCACAAATATCAGCCAGCTTTCGCCAAGCTACCACATTGTGAAATTCGGCTTTTTCTTGTTTTTGTCCGGCTTGGTCTTTCCAAACAAAATTAGTTGCCACAGAAAAAGAAGCTACATTTGTCCCGTTAGGAGTAGTTCTGATTTCTGGGTCTCTAGTTAAATTACCGATAATCATTACTTTGTTTAAATTCATACGTTTTTGCGCTGCTTACAAAAATAAAGTTTTATTTTTATAAGCAAATTATAATTTAAATTTTTTTATAAAAGATCATCTGTCTCTAAAATCTTATCTAGCTTGTCATCTAGTTCTTTTAGATTAACCTTTTCTGCTTTTTTATCTTCTTTTTCTTTTTTCTTAGTTTCTTCTTCTTTCTCTCCATTTTCTTCTTTTTCTTTTTCTTCTCTCATTTTTTCTGTCTTTTCTTGCTCAGCCTGTTTCTCCGCTGCAATTTCTTCCGGGGTTCGGAATACTTTAGATACAATTTGATGTCTTAAAACTTTACGATTCATTCTTAGCTCTTTATCAATTTGATTCATTTTTTCACCTTGAGCATCAAATTCATATAAAGCATAATAACCATGATTAAAATGATTAATTGTGTAAGCTAATTCTTTTTTACCCCAATATTCATCATAAGTTACTTTTCCATCATGTTTTTCAATAATAGATTTCACTTCTTCAACAATTGGTTTTACTTCATCCTCCGTAAATTGATTTGACACAATGAATAATAATTCATAGTGTGGAGTCTTTGAAGATTTGTTTTTTGCCATAGATTCTTCTTTTGTAGACTTCTCTACTTTATTTATTTATTTAATTATTATTAATTACAATTTTTAGCAATAAAAAATTCCAAAGATATTCTCTTTGGAACTAATCGTTTTGAGAATACCCATAATTCCTTATCTTGCAAAGGAACTAAGCTTAATAATTAAGCTTGCGGAAAAGGTAATTAACTGTTTAATTGTGCTATTACCTTAACATGATATTCTATTTTTTGTCAAGGATTTCACTTTAATATGATTTGAAAATTACTTTAATTAAGCTTACTAATAACTCAAAACAAAAAACCCCTCTGTTTGTCATTCACGCGCAAGCGAAGCGAGGGAAAGGAATCCAAGGTAGAACCGAAGATATATTTATATTTAAATTAAAAACATTATAACTTTCTAAACTTTAATATTAATTAAATCAATTATTACGGACTCACCCTGGATTACCGCCCACCCCAGGGCGCCCTCTCTTGCTTCGCAATACTCCAGAGTAGTCTCTCTTTCTTCGAAATTCACCTTCTTCACCTTGTTCGCGAAAATGACAGTATGCCCCTTGGGTACAAAAAGTATAAAAAAATTCGTAATTTTTAATTTTTAATTCCTAATTAAAATAATCCTTGTTAAAACTTGAAAATATGCTAAAGTTATAGTATAAATAATGCCTATGGTAATTAGTTTAATAAAAATTATAATCTGGTTGATATTGCTAACTTTAGCAATTACTGCTTTATCTTTAGCCCCTTGGGTTCCGACTAAGCGCAAAGATTTAGAAAGAATTAAAAAAATCGCTAATCTTAAAGATGGAGATGTTTTTTATGACCTAGGTTGTGGTGACGGCCGAGTTACTTCTTATATTAGTAAAAATCCAAAAATTACGACTGTTGGAATTGAATTAGCAATTCCTTTTTATTTTATTTGTAAATTAAGAGAATTGTTTAACACGGAAGGTAATTTAAATTTTAAATTAAAAAGTTTATTTCAAGAAGACTTAAGTGACGCTAATATAGTTTACATCTTTGCCGCTAATTCCAAAAAAATGAGTGGTAAATTAGTCGAAAAACTGGAAAGAGAACTAAAACCCGGAACAAAAGTTATTTCTTATGCGTTCCCAATTAAAGAATGGAGTCCTAAAAAAATTGACCAAACTAACAAAAAAGATATTGCTATTTATCTTTACGAAAAATAATTATGAAATATTTTTTTATTCTCGGTAATCATCCCCATATTTCAATTGCCGAAATTTATTCTCAAATCAACAATATCATTTCACCCGAATTGCTAAATAACGGGTGTTTTGTTTTTGAAACTAATGATAATATTGATGCAAAAAATTTAATAAAGAAACTAGGTGGGACTATAAAAATTGGCTTAATCGAAGATTCAACTTCTCTATACAATCCAGAAAAAATTTTTAAACTCACTAAATCATTGCTCTCCCCGGGAGAAGGAAAATTTAAATTTGGTATTTCTTATTATGGAAATAAAAAATTTAATACAAAAAAATTAGGAATGCGAATAAAATCATTTCTAAAAGATAAGAAAATTTCTTGTCGTTGGGTGATTAGCCGAGAAAAAACCTTATCCAGTGTAGTTGTTACGCAAAATAAACTTTGTCAAAAAGGAATTGAAATTGTTTTGTTAGAAAATGGTAAAAATGTCTTAGTTGGAAAAACCCTAGCTGTCCAAGCTTTCAAAGAACTATCATTCCGAGATTATAATCGTCCCGCTCGTGATAGTAAGTCCGGCATGCTTCCGCCAAAACTAGCTCAAATAATGATTAACTTATCTCAAGTAACAAAAGACGAAGTTTTATTAGACCCGTTCTGCGGTTCTGGAACTGTCTTAATGGAAAATTTATTAATGGGAGCCAAAAAAGTCATCGGCTCTGATGTTTCAGAAAAAGCCGTCAAAGATACTACTACCAATACTGATTGGATAATAAATAAATTTCAATTAGAAAATATTGATTATTCAGTAAATCACAAAAGTGCTACTGAAATTTCCAATCTTTTAGAGAAAGAATCAATTAATGCAATTGTAACTGAACCATATCTAGGTCCGCAAAGAGGAGAACAAAAAGTCAAAGAAATTAAAACCGAATTAGAAAAATTATATTCAGAAAGTCTAAGTGAATTCAAAAAAATTCTCAAGAAAAATGGTAGAGTAGTAATACTCTGGCCTGTCTTTACTACCAACAAAGAAAGAAAAATTACCAATTCAAAAAGCTCCAAAACTGAAGCTGTTCATATCACTCCAGATTATAGTGGTTTTAAAATTGTAAATCCAATCCCCAAAAAACTTCAAGACAAAATAGATTTAACCCACCGCAAAACCCTAATCTACGGACGAGAAGGCCAAAGAGTTTGGCGAGAAATTGTTATACTAGAAAAAGAATAAATTAAAAATTATTATCAATTTACAAATACAAAAAATCATCGGTCAATCCGATGATTTTTTAGATAAAAAGCCTGTGGCCATTGAATAATTTTATAAAAAGGTAAGAGAACAAATCTCCATAGAATTCATTATACTGCGCGCCTAAAAATTTAAACGTTTATTAGAGTTGATAACGAACAATTCAAAATTTATCACTCACCCACGATTCCCCTTTGCCCACAGACTTGTAAACTATTTGTTAACCAAGAAATGACAAACATCTCCATCTTGCACGACATAATCCTTCCCTTCAGTTCGCATTAATCCTTTTTCTTTCGCAATCGCCTCTCCTCCGGCCGTAATAAAGTCTTCACATTTGATTACTTCTGCGCGAATAAAACCTTTTTCAAAATCAGTATGAATCACACCAGCTGCCTGTGGAGCTTTTGATTCTTTTGGAGTTGTCCAGGCTCGAGTTTCCACTTGTCCAGTTGTAAAATAAGTAATTAAATTTAGCAATTTATAAGAAGTTTTAATTAACTTATCCAAACCACTTTCACTTAAACCTAATTCTTGAATAAACTCATCTTGATCTTCTTCGGGTAAACCGGCAATTTCTTCCTCTACTTTAATGTTTAATTTTAAAATCTCTCCATCCCAATCAGAGCTATTAACCTCAACCGAAGCATCATCAGAATTTAAAACATAAATAATCGGTTTAATAGTCAATAAATTAAAACGTTTTACGATTATTTTTTCTTCCTCATCAAAATCAATCGTACGAACTGCCTTCCCTTCTTCTAAAACTTTTTGTATTTTTTCTAATAATTCTTTTTGTTTAATGGCCTCTTTATCTCCACTTCGCGCTTCTTTGGTTATTTTTATCAAAACCTTTTCTACCGTCTGTAAATCAGCAAAAATTAGTTCTAAGTTAATAGTATCCTTATCTCCTTCTGGGTCAATTTTACCTTCAACATGAATAATATTGTCATTTTCAAAGTTTCTCACTACTTCACAAATCGCATCACATTCACGAATATTAGCTAAAAACTGATTCCCCAAACCTTCTCCTTTATGAGCCCCTTTAACCAAACCCGCAATATCCACAAATTCAATTGTAGTTGGTATAATTTTTTCTGATTTAGAAATATTTGCAAGCTTTTCTAATCTTTCATCAGGAACTTTTACAATCCCAACATTAGGATCAATTGTACAAAAAGGATAATTAGATGCTTCTATTTTTGATTTAGTCAAAGTGTTAAATAAAGTTGATTTTCCAACATTAGGCAAACCAACAATTCCTATAGATAATGCCATAAAAATTTTTATAATTAATATCAAATTAATCCTAGCAGATTAATCCCAATAATTCAATGAGGACTTGTTAAAATCAATTACAAACATATACTTAAAGACAAAAACACAAAAAACACTAATATTAGCCACTTCTATCTATTGACAAGTCCTTTTTTATATGATATACTTAATATATAAAATAAAAAATAAAAACAAAAATTATGACAAATGAAACAAATTGCGCTAATTGTGGCGAAGGAGAACAAAAACCACATAAACACATTTTAAATGCTGATTTCGCTGTTATAGCAATGGCTATAGCTACTTTACATTCGTTTTTAATGGTATACTCCGTAGTCTTTTTATCTTAAAACACATTTTTTATATAAAAGAATAAAACAATCCCTAACGTTAGGGATTGTTTTTTATTTATATATTAAACAAAAAGTTATTCTTTCCAAACTCATCAAAAGAAACAAAAATAAAAGAAAATTTCTTTAATTCTGGAATTATTTCGCTAAAATTATAAAAAAATTGTATTCCCTTCTCTGATAATAAAAAATTATCAAGATTATCTTTATCAAATTCGCCTTTAAAATCTGAAAAATTATCTTTATTTTTAGCAATTTTAATATTCTCTTGTAATTTTTGATTAATAATCTTTAATAAATCATTAATTTTATCTGGTTTTATTAAGTCTTGAATGTTTAATTTTTCGCCAGTATTAAGATCAAAAATATAATTATATCTTTCTTCTCTCACTTTTCTAGCACCAGAATCTTTATAAGTCAGAACTAAAGAAAGACCCAAGATATTATTCTTACGATAATTAATCGCATAAGAACTACCCACTAAACCACAATGACAATTTTTATAATTTCTCTCAACTTGTTCTAAGGTTTTACCTGTATTTTCCACAAAATCTAAAGATTCTACTATTTTTTTATAGGCTTCTTCTTGTTTTATACCGGAAATTTCTGGCCAAATCAACTTAAGTCCACTCTCCCCTGGACTTAAATTTACTTGCTTAATGTTTACAGACTGGCTTAATCCAGTTTTTTCTAGACTTTCTTCTATTTTTAAACTATTTTTTATACTTTCAAAAGAATTAAACCAAGCTTGTGCAGTTCCACCAATCTTATTTTGAAGTAAATTACTATAAAATTCGCCTTGTCTAGCAAAAATCCAAACCTGAGAATCCCCACAATTTGTTTTATCAGATCTAAAAAAAGTGCTATTTTCATTGATAATATCACTTGAATCCGCTATTAATTTAATATTAATCAGATTATTCCCTTCAAAAAAAACCAAATTTCTCTCAAAAACAACACTACATACCCCAACTTTAGAGAAGACAACGCCTTCTTCAACTATTTTATCATTAATTCTATATATTTTTTTTGAATTATCTAAAGTCCACCCTGAAACATCACCAAATTCTCCTTTTTCTATATTTCTCGACATAATTAACAAATCATCCCGAGAAAGTCCTTGTACATTATCTGTCTCTATGTTTTTTATTTTCACGTCAAGAACAAAAGTATCCGTCTGAACCTCTTGGCCCAAAACTATATCACCAGGATAAGAAAAAGAAAAACCAATTTTTTCATTAATATATTGCTTTGTTTCTGGTGTGTTCTTCACTTCTTGCTCTGGCGCTTGTTCTTCTTCCTTTTGCGTCCATAATTTAAGCTCTTTTTTAAGATGTTCTACGCCATCGTTTTTCACTTGTGAAACTATGGTTTTTACCTTACTAGAATCATAAGAACAAGCTGACAAAACAAACAATAAACTAAAAATTATTACTTTTTTCATAAATTTTTCCAATTTTAAACTTTTCCTCCTAAAATTAAAAAGTGTGATTCAAATTAACCCATTTTAAATTTTTTGGCTAACTTTTTAGACCTTTTCAGCCTATTTAATATTTTTATTGCTAATATTAGATAATTATATTTTTTTCTAAAAGTTTGCAAACTTTTGAGCCTTTTTAAGCTTTAATAGGAATGGACAGTTCTTTGTAGAACTACCCCCTATAGTCGAGAAGAACTTTTTCTTCTAATTTCTTTTTTAAAAATCAATGAAGGAACTAAGCATTTCTTTTAAAATCAAAAACTTTAAAGAAAAACATAATTCCATATCTTACAATCTGTTTTTATGACCTAAAAAACAAAAATAGAACTTAAACAAAAAATATAGTTCTACGCTGTTACTCTTTACTCAATTTTCAATACCTTCCCTTGTTTCTGGGAATCTTTTGTTCTAAAGGTAAAATTTTCTCCTTTTTTTCTAGCCAAAAGAGCTTCTCCCAAAGGTGAATTAGCCGAAATTATACCTAAATCAGGATTTGCTTCTACTGAACCCAAAATTTTATAAGTTTTTATTTTACCATCCAATTCAAAAGTAACAATACTGCCTAATTGAACTTTATTTTTACCTCGGGAAACAATAATTTCAGCTCTTTTTAATAAATCTTCAATATCAATAATTTTTTGATTTAATCCTCTCAATTTACCTTTTGCAATAGAATATGCCGCATTTTCGGAAAAATCACCCATTAAAGCTAATCTTTTTACCTCAGATGCTAAACGAGGACGTACATTTTTTTTTAAATGCTGAACTTTTTTTTGTAATTCATTAAATTTATCTTCTGTAATATTAGGGTCGGCCTTTTCATGGGTATATTTACCTGGTTTTCTAATTGGTACTCGCATAAATTATTTTGCTATTTATATAAAGAATAATAGCACTATTTACCAAAAAATTACAACAAAAATTATTTTTAAATAAAACTAAAAAAACCAAAATAAAATCTGGTCTTTTTTTATAATTTATTGAATTTTAAAAAAACAAAGTAGTTAACCCTGACAAAACCATATTAACTCCAATCGCCCCTACAAAAAAACTATTTAAACGTAAAAGAATCTCCATATTATGATCAAAAACTTGTCTATATTTTTTCTTTTTTATTTGTGCTCGTAATTTTTTTAAAAACATAATCACTAAGTAGTTAATAAAAAGAGTTAAACACAAAATAAATGAACCATTAATTAAAGGCTCAGAAAAACCAATAATTATCACAATCGAAATTGTCCCGACACCCACCATAAAAGGTAAAGCGATTTCTGAAGCTAGTTCGTCAATATCTCCTTTAAGTTTTATCAAAGCTTTTCCTCCTTTTATTATAAATAAATATGCCAAACTAAAAATAATTATTCCACCAAAAATTCGAAAAGACTCAAAACTTATTTTAAAAACTTTTTCAAGCAATGAATCACCCGTAAATAAAAAAAGAAAAAAAATAAATAAAGAAATAAAAGAAGCTTTTATTAAAACCTTATTAAAAGTTCTATCATCAAGCTCTTTCATTATAGGAAGAAGATATAAAAACAAAGCAAATGGATTTAAAAGAACTAGCAACTCAAACAAACTAGAAAACATATTTTTGATATAATTTTATAAGTACTTTTATTCTATCAAAACTTAGCACTTACATAAAGAGTTTATATAAAAATTTTAATAACTCTTACTATTGACTTGTTATTACTTTTAATTTAGAATCAGATGAAAACAAAAATACAAATAGAGAAAACAGGAGGGAAAATGGATATTTCTTTTTTAGACAAGTATGGCTGGTGCACAAAATGTACCGAATGGATAAAATTACCACCAGGTCACAACAGCTTACCAAAACACAAAGATAAACAAAACAAAATTTGCGAAAAAAGTGGCTACAGCCCTTGGAAAACAAAATATAAAATTAAAACGATTACAGATGCCAAAAGACTGGCTAAGATTATAAAAAAAGATTCTAGTGTATGTCTCAATGGAAGAAATGAACATTCAATGTCTTGCAATGATGGGGAAATGTGTTCTGCCGTAAGAAGACTGCTTGCTAAAGCTTTAGCTGATCTTGTTTTAAAGAATTAAATTTTATAAATAACGAAGAGCTTCATAAAAATGAGGCTCTTTTAATAAACAAAAAAAGATGAGTTTGGTTCTCATCTTTTTTGTAAATTGTTTATTTTTTAATTGCTTTATTTACTTCATCTTCGCCAAGTTTTTTTGTACAGAAAAACCAATCATAACACTTATCAGCATCTTTACCATCCATCCGGTCTTTAGCGACTCCACATGAACCAGCTGGGGGGACAATAACATCATCACCCGGTCTCCAATCAGCTGGAGTAGCTACTCCAAATTCATCAGCTGTTTGCATCGCTACCAATGCCCGATAAATTTCATCAAAATTTCTACCAGTACTTAGCGGGTAATAAATAATTGCCCGGATAATTCCTTTCGGATCAATAAAGAAAACCGCTCGAACCGCTGAAGTTGTGCTTTCCCCTGGTTGAATCATTCCAAACTTGTTAGCAACTTTCATAGAAACATCATCAATCAAAGGAAATTTAACTTCCATTCCCTTCATGTCTTTATATTCGATTTTTTCTTTGATAGTTCTAAGCCAAGCAATATGAGAATATAGACCATCTACCGAAAGACCAATCAAATCACAATTTACTTCTTTAAATTTATCTTCCATTTTTACAAAAGTCATAAATTCAGATGTGCAAACTGGAGTAAAATCAGCAGGATGACTAAAAAGGATAACCCATTTCCCTTTATATTGCTCTGGAAAATTAATTTCACCCTGAGTAGTTTTCGCTGTAAATGATGGAGCCTTATCCCCGATCCTTGGCATAGAAAAAGTTTCTTCTTCTTTTTTAATTTCATTGTTTTCCATATTTTTTTATTTAATTTATTTTAATAATTTACTTACAGTCTTTACAAATACCTTCAAAAATCACTTTCTTGTTTAAAACGACATTTCCTTGAAGAGACTTCGGTGTTTTTAACTCTCCGTCTTGAAAAGTAACATCAATTAATTTATGGCATTTAATACAATTGAAATGACCATGTTCTCTTGTGGTACTATCAAAACGTTTTGCTTTTCCTCGAACCGGAATGACTTCTAACAAACCAATATCTACAAAAGATAATAAAGTTCTGTTTACTGTATCAAAGGAAATATTTGGAAACTGTTCTTTTATTCGATTATAAACAGTTTGTGCACTGGGGTGAGTTTTGTCCTCAATCAATTCAAAGAAAATTGCTTGTCGTTGTGGCGTAATTTTTAAATTATGCTCTTTGCACTTTTCGATAAATATTTGTTTTTTCTCTTGTGTGTAATTCATATTTAGTATTATATAGGAGTAACTACTATTTGTCAAGAGGCTCTGTTTTTATTTTTGGGGTCAATCTCTGAATGATATTATAACCGTGTTACTAAATAAAGATTATATGACTATTGTTAAAGAC
>Ga0102926_1002485_pt1 | contig 10690 bp, 5 predicted proteins | sample SalPonR1_A_D2_MG_FD_78173 | JGI IMG/M metagenome (GOLD analysis project Ga0102926, IMG submission 78173) | Salt pond soil microbial communities from South San Francisco under conditions of wetland restoration - Salt Pond MetaG R1_A_D2_MG | ecosystem: Environmental > Aquatic > Marine > Intertidal...
AGATTATTTTTGTCGACGACGGTAGTTGCGATCGCACGGTGGAGATGATCGCCAACACTCCCTGTCCGGGCAGCGTCGTGCGACTAGTGCGCCTCTCGCGCAACTTTGGCAAGGATGCTGCTTTGACGGCGGGGCTTGCCCATGCGGCCGGTGACGCGGTGGTGCCCATGGACATCGACTTGCAGGATCCACCGGAACTTCTGCCCGAAATGGTCCGCCTCTGGCGTGACGGGGCGCTGTTAGTCAATGCTGTGCGCGAGGACCGCTCTGCTGACAGCTTGGGCAAACGGCTTTCGGCGCGCGCCTTCTACTCTGTCTTTAATCGGCTTTCGAGCTATCCGTTGAGTCCCAACGTAGGCGATTTTCGCCTGTTGGATCGTCGGGTTGTGGCCACGCTGAACGCGCTTCCGGAGAGGGTGCGCTTCATGAAGGGTCTCTTCTCTTGGGTCGGCTTCGAGTCTGCGACCGTCCGCTACTCCCGTCCAAAACGCAGTGCGGGTCAGACGAAGTGGAAGGTCTTCGCGTTGTGGAATTTCGCCCTCGATGGCATCACGGGTGCGAGCACCTTGCCCTTGCGAATCTGGACCTACGTGGGTTCGTTCGTGGCATTAGCCTCTTTTATGTATACGATTTTCCTCATATTGCGAACGCTGCTTTTTGGGATCGACACGCCCGGATATGCATCCACCATGGCAGCTATTTTGATGATCGGATCACTCAACCTTGTCGCTCTCGGCATCATCGGCGAATACGTGGGACGCATTGCCGTGGAAGTGCGCCAGCGTCCCCTCTTCGTAATTGACCGGGTAGAAACCTTGTCCGATCCTTCTGCTCAGTCCGAAGCAGACGCCCCGACCAGCACTACCAGTCCCGCTTTCATTCAAGAAACGCCCAATTGACGCGTCGCATCGCATTTATAGTACTATTGATTGCACTGGCCGCCTGGCATGCTTGGCCCTTCCTTGCAGGCTATCGGGTTACCGCGGATTCAGTGTTCTTTCTCGACAGCTATCTAAGAAATGCCGAAGAGATCTGGCAAATTACCCTTTCTAGGACACAGTGGTACGGTCGGATTGGTTTTCATGGATTGCTGCCTCTTAATATGGTTGGGGCGTATCTATCGGAGTTCCTTGTTTGGCGAATGATCTTTGTGGGACTCTATCTCGCCATGGTGGGTCTTGTATTCGTCTATGCGGCGCAATTGCTACGCACGCCGCTCGCATCGGTGGCGTTCTTGATTTGGCTCGCACTACATCCGTTGGCATTCGAGCATATGCCGCCTGTTGCCTACCCCCTTCAGAACACCTTGCCCTTTATACTCCTTGTCGGCGCGCGACTTTGGATGCTGTCAACTGGGGATCGAGGGGCGGCTCTTTGGCTTGGCCGTACATTCCAAATACTCGCGATGTTGCTGATCGAATACGCGGCTCTCTTGGGAATTGTCATGATCGGAGCGGAGGCGTTCCTACGGCACCCATTGCGTGATTGGCGACCACGAAACTGGCTGCATTGGCCCCTTCGTGCGTTGCGTGATCCGGTGAGCTTACGCGATATCTTCATGCTGCTGATGGTGTTTGGGCCTTATATGGCTTACCGGCTGGTCTATCCTCCCCAATACAGCGGGGTGCAGCTCGATGGGGCATTGGAGCCCGGACGACTCATCTATACGACTTTGCGTCACGTTACTGACGGTTCGAGCCTGCCGCGATTGATCGATATGACTTGGCAGTTTCCACCGGCAGTTTGGGTTCTGGCTCTGGTTTGGGGAGCTGCACTCAGCGTTGCATCCTGGATTGCACTTTCACGGCTAGCGCAATCTCATGCATTGCGACGGGGGGCGATCACCCTTTACGTTTGCTTTGCGATCCTGCTGGTAACGCTGCCGCTAAGCGCAACATCAAAATTGCAGACTTGGTGCGTGGATAGGGATGTCTGCGCTTATGTCGACAGCCGCACCAGCCTTCTTGGGGTGGTGCTACTGCTTGTCATCGCAATCTCAGCACTGCCCTTACGCCAGATTGTAGTTCGTAGCAGTCTCGCAGTATTGCTGGGAACAACTTTCGCGGCGACAAGCCTACATAACTGGCAAATCGTCAAGCCCATGGCAGCCTTTGCAGATGTCTGGGAAGGTGCCGAGGCGCTAGCCTGCGTGCCGGAACTTGGCCCCAAAGATTCCACAGATTTGCGCACACTGATAGATCCTGCCCACCGAGTGCGACTTGTATATGCGGAGAAAAAGACATTTTGGCCACGCTACCTTATGGCTGCTGCGGAATGGACCAATTGCGAGGAGCACCCCGTATTAGAGCGTGCTCGGACACGCAGCTACCTACCGATACTTACGCCCGGTGAAACCCATCAGTTGGGCGCTGAGCAAAGCAGAAAATACCTCGGTTCAGGATGGTCAGTGCTTCAACACAATGGAGTCTGGACTGACGGCCCAAGGGCCCGGCTGCACCTACTGATACGCGATGTAGAGCCCAAAGCCCGAGCAAAGCTGGACATGGCGTTTCATGGATTTTTCGACGATACGCTAGCGGCGCAACGTCTCCGTATCTCACAAGAAGGCGTGGTTTTATGGGATGAGAAAATTACGCGCGATGAGCCAGAAAAACAAATTACATTGCGGTTGCTCCCTCATTCGCCAGAGCGAGAGCTTATCAGCCTAGAACTGACACTTCCTGACGCCCGCCCTCCTGCCAATGGCAAAGACAGCAGAGACTTAGGGATTTTCTTGACCCGACTAGGGCTTCGCTGAAGCCACTCCACTGTTTTTGATTTGTCGATCAGGTTACCAAATCTATTGCCAAGGCAGGCTTGGCAGTGGGTATGCTGTCATGGTCTGGCTCAGCATCCATCCCTGTTGCATTACACGTTGATCCCTGGACCGCCTTCCTCTAGGTCTTTGGGCAATAGGATAGGGGCCATCGGTGATGGGACAGGCACTGACCGCGAGAGCAGTTCAATCTATGGCGATACTGCTCTTGGGGGGCATGCTCGCAGGGCAAGCCAAGTCTGAGACCTTGGCCGACACGCTGGCCAGCGCTTATGAGAACAGCGGTCTTCTGGAACAGAATCGTGCGCTTCTGCGGGCTGCGGACGAGGATGTCGCCCAGATCGTGTCGGAGCTGCGCCCGATCCTCAGCTGGTCGGCCGATATAAGCCGCACCTTCGGCCGGACGCAGTCCAGCAACTTCCCCGAGCGCAGCATCACGTCGAACGATCTCACCATCGGGCTGTCGCTGGACCTCCTGCTCTATGATTTCGGTCGCACGAACCTGCGCGTTCAGGCGGCCAAAGAAACCGTGCTGGCCACGCGCGAGACCCTGCGCAGCATCGAGCAGCAGGTCCTGCTGCGCGCGGTGACGGCCTATATGAACGTGCGCCGCACCCGGGAGCTGGTCGCGGTGCGCCGGAACAACCTCGGCCTTCTGAGAGAAGAGCTGCGCGCTGCCGAGGACCGTTTCGAGGTGGGCGAGGTGACCCGCACCGATGTCGCCCTGGCCGAGGCGCAGTTCGCCTCGGCGCGCAGCGGCCTTGCCTCGGCCGAGGGAGAACTGAGCCAGGCGATCGAGGAATTCGGCAGGGCCGTGGGGCGCGCGCCCGGCCAGTTGCGCGTGCCCGACCGGCTGCCACAGCTGTCGGACGATGCCGGGGCGGCCAAGAGCATCGCGTTGCGCAATCACCCGGACATGCGCAAGGCGCAGTTCGACGTCGCCGCGGCCGATCTGACGGTGACAGCCGCCGAGGCCGCGATGAGACCGACCATCAACCTGAGCACCCGCCTGTCGGGGGGGGAGGAGCTTGGCGGCAGCGATTTCGACCGGCAGGGCAGCGTGGGCGTTTCCGTGAGCGGCCCGATCTACCAGGGTGGCCGACTCAGTTCGGCCGTTCGGCAAGCGGCGGCACAGCGCGATGCCCGCCGGGGCGCGTTGCATACCACGAGCCTCGAGGTGGCCCGCAACGTGGGCAATGCCTATGCGCGCCTGCGCGCCGCGCGGGCCAGCCGCGTAGCCGGCCAGGAGCAGGTGCGCGCCGCGCGCTTGGCTTTCCAGGGTGTGAGCGAGGAAGCCCGGCTCGGGGCCCGCACGACGCTCGACGTGCTCGATGCCGAGCAAGATCTGCTTGATGCGCAGGCTGGCCTGATTAGCTCTGAAGCCGATTTTTACATTGCGGCTTATGAGGTGCTCTCAACGATCGGCCAGCTCACGGTGAAGGATCTCAATCTGAACGTGAAAACCTATGACCCGGCCGCCTATTACAACCTGGTCAAGGACGCGCCCGTCCCCATCAGCCCCCAGGGCCGCAAGCTCGACCGTGTGCTGCGCGCATTAAACAAGTAACCTCAGGATTGGATGTCTACACGCTCCCCCTTATGCCTGCGCTATTGATCCTGACAAGTCGAGACGCGCATTAACTGCGCCGACTTTCAGGCCGCAGCATCGAGCAAGACATAGTCCAGCGCATAGTAGTTCGAGATAAATCTCTTTATGTCGGGCGTCAGAAAAGCATGCAGCGCGGGGCGCTTTTCCGACAGAGATACGAGCTCGTTCGGCAAGACATCCACCAATGGCTCCACATTCCGCTTATTGCCCTTGCGTTTAGGAACAGCGTTTCTCATGCCAAGAGAAATCCCGCGATACTCGGGCGGGCAGCGCTTTCTGACAAAGCGCTCGAAATCTTGCACACGGTCGATATTGAATAGACGATCCCAGTGGAAGTTTTGCAAATACTGGTATTGTGGTGCCCAATGTGAATCCACTGCATGTTGTGATGCGATCAGATATTGACAAAACTGACGAAACGAGACGCCTTTCTCGATGTCCTCTTTGCAGAGATTTTCTGTCCCGTAGACATATTCGAGCACCGGCCGGGTGTGTTGCAGCGTGTTCTCGGAGGCGCGGTGGATTACAAACTTGTCCCAATATGCGCTAATCATGCGTAGAGCCGGGTCCCGAACCAGGGCGACAAATACCCACTCCGGGTCCTGACAAATCAGATCAAACCGCCATCTTGTCCATGCCTGCACCTGCAAAGGCACGTCCCGTTGATCGATACTGCGGTGTATTGTATCTTCGGACTTCACGTGCCGCCCGGACAGCTCAATCGCCCAGCCTTTGACAGCCGTATTGGCCACCTTGCCAATCGGGCAAAACACGACCTTGGCGGCAGGTATGTAAATCAACCTGCGGTTATCCGGAATGCCAACGCGGCCGCCAACACTACGATCATACCTGGATACGATAGGTCCAAACAGCTTTTGATTGTCATGGGCCAGAAGTGCCTCTTCCATCTGCGCAATGGTCAGGTTCTTCTCCTCAATTTCGGTGATCAGGCCCGGATCAATATCTGGCCCCAGATGATGAGAGGCTATCCTTTCTATCCAGTCACGCGTCGCCCTTGCGTCATTGCGTGGACCGAGCACGTTGTCCAGATCGATGGGCGGGACATCCTGAACTGGTCTTTCATTGGCAGAGTTTGGCTTGGACGCGTGGCGCCTTGTGACCTCCGAGAGAACATCGCGCAGGCTGGACCGTTTGCTCGACATTGATATCCACTCCGTGACAGGTGATGCCTATTTGCGTGTGATAACCTCTAAGAGCTGCGCGGCACTCTCTTCCCATGTCAACCAGGGCATCCGATCGGAGACAACTGTCTGGTCATTTTGCCATGTTGTCAGCCATTCTCGGATGGCATCCGCCAAGTCTGCAGCCTCAAGACCGGTGAAGTACACGGCATGATCACCGGCAACTTCCTGGAAAACCGCAAGATCACGCGCCAGGATCGGAAGCTTGTGCTGGGCGGCCTCGATGAGTGGAAGCCCGAACCCTTCACCCTCGCTTGCGGCAATAAGGCAGGTGCTGGCTTGGTAAATACGCTCAAGGTATTCATCGCTGATATTGTCGAACCAGAACAACCTTGCCCCACGCTCGGAATGCTCTCGCAGCCGTCGAACCAGCGGGTCCACATCCCACCCCTCCTTGCCGACGATCGCCAGGTTGGCCTCTATGCCCTCTGACCAAAGCCTTTCGAAGGCATCCAGTGTTTGTGCATGCCCTTTCCTTGGCTCGATGGTTCCCACCATCAGAAAGGTCGGCTTCTGTCCCAGCTGGGTCAGTTTCTGATCCGCGTCGGGCAGCAAGCCTGTCGTTGGCCGGGAGTTCTCGATGTCGGCACCAAGATGGAACCACCCGATAGCAGGGAGCGTGCCGTTCTCCCTCGAATGCTCTTCGAGCCAGCTCTTCAAGTCATCGGCCACGGCTTTCGAAATGCAGATGGCACCGTCGAACGACCCGACCAGAGACAGCCAATCCACAAAGTTGGCCGGGGCACCGCTCGGAAAGTACTGGGGAAGTTTGACAGGCAGCAAATCATAAACGACGTGCCAGATGCGCGCGCCTCGGTTCTGAAAAGCTTCAAACACTTGGCGCCGGAGTGCATTGTATCGAAAATCCAGGTCGATCACGACGAACAGATCGTCACGGTAGACATCGATGATTTCATCCTGCACCCCGCCGAGAGAAATACCCATGAGCCTCTGGGCATAAGCGTAGGCTGCAAGATACTCGCCATCATTGGTGAAGCGCACCGGGACAACCCGGTATGGAATATCCGGCCTCGATAACAGGGCCTGGACAACGGACCGAACCACTCTCTGGATGCCTGTATGAATATCGTTGTCCGAGACCACGCTCACATCGAGAAACAGGCTGGGACGGCGGGGGTGGGGCGGGAAGCTCTGTGCCAGTGACTGTGCCAGTGACGCGGTCTCCTGCCGCCCCGGGTCGGTTGCTGCCAGCCTGCCGGGGAGGCGGGCAACCGCCTTTCTGTTGGAGCTTTCCGCACTTTCAATAGCTGTTTGATAAAGCTCCGCGCAGACCCTCGGGTCATGCTGCGCCCTGATCATCCCGCGCCCGCGCGCGCCAATGCTTTCTCGACGGGCCCGGTCGGATGCGAGGGTCTTCAGCGCCTCCACAAGCTCTGTCTGATCAACTGGATCGCTAATCTGGCAGATACACTCAGGATCGATTTCGCGCATGCTCCCATGCGCGTTCACGATGGTCGGAAGACCAAAGTTCAGACAATCAAGAACGGATGCGGAAGTTTCTCCCCGGCTGTTGCTGCGCAATTGAACCGCGATGTCTGCTGCAAGCAGATACTCCCGGTACGTATCCGCGCTCACCCATCCTGTTATCTTGAACCGGGCCGCCTCAAGCTCACTCGCTGTGTGGCGCAGCTCATGTTCGTATTTCTCCTGAGCGTCTCCGACAAACACGAGTATGCATTTTGGGTCTTCGGCCAGGGGCGGGTTTTGGAGGGCCTCAAGGATGGAAAGCCCAAGCTTGGAGGGCACGATGTGGCCAAAACTACAGATGACAAGGTCGTCTTCCGAGAGCCCCAGCTTCTTGCGTGCAGCCACCTTGTCCGAAGGCGCGTAATCCGCAGAGGGCCTTAGAAGCGGCACCTTGTACCAAGCTTTTGCCGCCTCAGGCCCGTACCACTCCCGAGCCAGCTGAAAAGGTTGATCGCTGTGAACGATGATTCCGGTCGCATTCTGAAGAACGTCCAGATTCCCGGGCAGCCTAGATGGGTCCGGCCTGCCCGAGCCACCGCGCGAGGCATCGGCAAACTGCTGCAGGCCGTGTCCCTGAAGAACAACGTCTCGGAGATGGTTTGGATTATACCGGGCCCGGCCATCAAGCAGAAAGAAATCATGCAGCACAACCACGCCGGGGATGCTCCGCAAAAGAGCGAACATGTACCCGTGCATCGGAGAATTTCCAAAATGATAGAGCACGTGATCGAAAAGCCTGCTGTTGCGGCGAAACCAATCGACGCCCCGGATCGCGATAGACGGGTCGAGGTCCGGGAGGTCGATGTGTTCCTGATCGGTAATCAGGGTGATTTCGTAGTGCTGAGCGAGTTCCGGGGCGAGCTGCGCGCTATATTCTGCAATGCCCGACATCGCCGGCGGCAAGGGAGAAATATAGGCCAGCTTCTTGCGGTGTGAGACAGCGTCCGCGTCAGACCGGGTATCCTGGTGCCCAAGTTCTTCGCTTTTATCCAGCAGCCCCTGGGCGACGTGCTCAAGGCTGGTATCGGCCAGGTTAAACGTCGTGACCTTCAGATCGGCGTCATTCTCACCCGGGATACTTTCCGGGTTTGGATTGTTGCCGATCAGGAAGACGTGATCGGCCTTTTCGAGGCACGCCCGTTTTTCATTCGGGAAGCCCTGACAGGCTTTGTCCTTGTGAGCCTGTTCCGATTTTGGCGACCGTGCCCAGAGGGTCTTGGGATCCCGAACTACAGCGTGCAGCGTGTTGCGGAACCGCTCAAGCAGCCCGGTTTTCGGGTCTGGAGACGTATCCTCTTCGGCCGCGTAAACTATGACGGCCGTTGGCAGGGATACCAGTTTCGAAATGCTCGCGACGCTGCGGTCTGCGCAACCTGTACGAAAGCCGTTAACCAGGACGAGATCGGGCGCGAGGGAGGACAGGAACGCTTCCCGGATGAGCTCCGCGCGCCCGCGCCGCTCCGAGTTGCTGCTGCCCTCGGATGCAAACGGGTCAGGGGCATTCCAGATGCGAAGCGCGCTCCCTGGAAGAACGTCAAAAAGAAGCTCCCGCACATCCCTGACAAGCTGTTTGTCAGAAGCATTAAGGGCGACAATGATGTCATGCCCTTTGCCGCTCTTTGCGATGTCCCGGAGCAAGTCCATCTGCCGGCGTTCACCGGGCGTGTCGCGCCACGTCTCCGAGACGCCCTGGAAATCTATAACGATACGCATCTATTGGCCCTGTCCACTGCGCTCAGCTGCACTCAAACGATCGAAAAAGTACCGAGACCTTGCGGACATCTGCTCGTATGGGATGCCAGCTTCCGATTGATGGATCAGCCTGATGGCCCGCGGGAGTGCCTGGTACTCCGGACTCGTCATCCATTGAGAGAACAGAAATCTTGGCGTTCCATCCTTCTCGAGGACCAGGTTGCGGAACACACCTCTCGGCTTTCCGTTCTTGTGAAACAGTGACCGCCACAAGAGCAACCGGGGCTTTCCACCCATTTGGAACAGCAGGCGTCTCCAAAGAGGCCGCGTGAGGTGCCGGGCCTCCCTTTCGAGATCAGCCCGCCTCTTCTTTTCCTTGGACAGCTCGCCCTGAAGTTTTATGAGCTCCTGTTTCTGCTGCTCGATTGTCTCATGCAGGCCGCGCGCCTCTTCGATGAGCGCGCTTGCCTGCTGCTCGACGAGAACCTGCGAATAGAGGGTGAACTCGTCAAAAACATTGGGAGGTGCCGAAAACGCCCCGGCCCGGTCCTGATGCTCGTTCGCGAGGTAAAACCGGTTCAGCCCGTCCCAGTAGACAACGCTGTAGTCGTTGTCCAACAGGACACTTTCCCATTCGGCATGATTTGGGGTTTGACTGTTGGGGGCGGTCGCCTCCACGACGAGAAGCCACGGTCTGTGGGTTGTCCAGTCACCGCCGGCGAGGACATCGGCCTCCGCCCCCTCCACGTCGATCTTGAGAAAATGGACAGCCTGTCCTTCGGGGACATGCGCGGTCCATAAGTCTCGGAGCGGTACCGCTGGAACCTCTCGCTCGGTGACAGGCAGCCCTTTTGCCCCGTGCGCTTTGGCAATCTCCGGGTTCGTGGAGGACAACCCGGTATCGCCCACCTGGTGGAAGACTGCGGTTCCGCGTTCCCTGGACACAACGACGCCCAGGTTCGTGTCCTCCGGGCGCTTGTTTTCAAGCTGTTGAAGGTACCCCGAATGCGGCTCCACATTGATTCCCCGCCAGCCCTTGTCGTAGAACAGCCGGGTGACGCTGTCGGAATCCGGGGCGCATGCCCCGATGTCTATATAGAAGCCCTCCGAGACATCATCCAACGCCCTCAGGAGTATGATGTCTTCAAAGTTCTGGGCGTAAGAAACAACGGTCATGCTGGCATATCATCGTGCTGCTCGGCTCATTGGCCATGAGGTTAATCGTATCCGCGCTTTTGCGCCTCGTACATGGAGGCGTAAAGCCCGCCTGCTGCGATGAGGTCTTTATGCGTGCCCTCTTCAACCACCTGGCCGCTTTCCATCACGTAGATCCAGTCAGCTTCCGAGACCGAGGACAAGCGGTGCGTTACCACGATCGTCGTCTTTTCCCGCGTGAGGCGGGACAGCGTCTCGCGAATACGTTGCTCTGTGCGCTGGTCGAGAGCCGAGGTCGCCTCATCGAGCAAAAGAATGGGAGCCGAGCGCAGGAACGCCCTGGCGATGGCGATGCGCTGTTTCTGCCCGCCGGAGAGTTGCGCTCCCTTCGGGCCAACGGGAGTCTCCCCCCGGTCCCGGATCAGATCAGCGATCGCTGCATTTTCCGCCGCCGCCCAGATTTCTTCTTCGCTGGCATCGGGCCTTACGTATCGGATGTTCTCCCAGATTGAATTGTTAAAGATGACGATATCCTGGGCCACGACCGAGAACGCATTTCTCAGGGCATGGATCTTGAGCTTGTCAATCGGTTGGCCGCCGATGGAAATCTCACCGCTCTTGATGTTGTAGAGACGTGCGATCAGACTGAGGATCGTGGTTTTGCCAGAGCCTGTCGCTCCGACGATGGCTGTCGTCTTGCCTCCCGGGAAGGTCATGTTGAGGTTCTTGAAAAGCGATGCGTTCGGCGAATAGCCGAAAGTGACGTCC
>Ga0102926_1002487_pt1 | contig 10688 bp, 11 predicted proteins | sample SalPonR1_A_D2_MG_FD_78173 | JGI IMG/M metagenome (GOLD analysis project Ga0102926, IMG submission 78173) | Salt pond soil microbial communities from South San Francisco under conditions of wetland restoration - Salt Pond MetaG R1_A_D2_MG | ecosystem: Environmental > Aquatic > Marine > Intertidal...
CGAGAGGACCGCCCTGAGAGCGCTCTCGTGGTCGGGAAAGTCCTGCGCATCCGCCGTGTCGCCGATCTTCAACCGGCCCGCGCTGCCGATACCCTCGGCGATACCGCTCAGCAGTTCGGCAAGTCCGCCGTCGAAGACGGCGACCTTGATCGAGGAAGACCCGGCATTCACCACGAGGATCATGGTGCCGCTCCGATCACGCCCAGCGCCATGGACGCGGTGCGCTCGGCGGCTCCCTGCGCCCGTGAGGTCAGCAGGATGGGCACCTTGGCTCCAAGGACCACGCCCGCGCAGCAGCACCCCATGCCAAAGGACATCAGCTTGAAGATCGCATTGCCGGTGGTGATGTTGGGCGTCACCACTATGTCGGCATCGCCGGCGACCTCGGAGACGAAATCCTTCGCCTCCGCCGCGGCGCGCGACAGGATCAGGTCCATGGCCATCGGCCCCTGCACAACGGCATTCGGCAATGCCTTGGCTGCCCAGTCCGCGATCTGGCGCGCTTCCATCGTGTTCGGCACCGATGGCGTCGGGTCTTCGGACGGGGCGAGGATGGCGGCCTTGGGCCGCTCGATCCCCAACCGCATCGCGAGCGTCACTGCATGTGTGAGACATGCCTGCCGCATTGGCACATCCGGGTCCACGTTCAGTGCCGCATCGGTCAGCAATAGCGGTCGTTCCGACGCAGGCATCGTGATATGAAATACATGCCCGCACCGCGCCCCGGGGGTACGCAGCCCCGCTGCCGACGGCAACAGACCCTTCAAAAACGCCGTCGTGTGGATTTGCCCTTTCATGATGGCCCCGACCTCGCCCGCGCGTGCCATGTGCGCGGCTTCGTGTGCGGCGGCCTCTTTCGGCGCATGGACGAGCGGCAGCCCCGAAATGTCCCACCCGATCTCGTCCGCCGTTGCCCTGATCTTCTCAACGTCTCCGATCAATACCGGGTCTGCCAGGCCCGCCTCGGCGGCCTCTCGCATTCCCTGCAAGGGGTTCGCCCCACCGGCATTCACGAGCGCCACGCGTGGCCTGGGCAAGGACCGTGCGTGCCCCAGTAACGACGGCGGGCAGACGGGCGGGGTCTTGGCGAGAAACGGATAAGGCTCTGTCATGTCAGGTCCTGTCACGGTGTCACGGGCCCAAAATAGCCCCGCGCGGCACGCTATTCGCGCGGGGTCACAGCCGTGCGACGGCTCAGACCTGCTGCGCGCGCATGTCCGCAGGGTCGATCCCGGCCACGGCCACGGGCTCCTTCATCGCGTCGCGGCGGAACGGCTCGCCCAGTTCCTGATTGAGCAGCACTTCGATCAGGGTGGTGGTGTTGTTTTCCATCTGGTCCTTTATCGCCTGGTCGAGCGCGTCGGTCAGCGCATCCATCGTCTTGACCTGCACGCCCTTGAGGCCACAAGCCTTTGCAATTCCGGCATAACTTACCTTGTTATCAAGCTCGGTGCCAACGAAATTGTCGTGGAACCAGAGGGTTGAGTTGCGCTTTTCCGCGCCCCACTGGTAGTTGCGGAAGACGATCTGCGTCACGGGCGGCCATTCCTCGCGCCCGATCGCCGTGAGCTCGTTGACCGCGATGCCGAACGCGCCGTCGCCGGCAAAGCCCACCACCGGCACGTCCCTGCAGGCGATCTTGGCGCCGACGATCGCGGGCAGGCCATAGCCGCACGGCCCGAAAAGACCGGGGGCGAGGTATTTGCGCCCTTTCTCGAAGGAGGGGTAGGCGTTGCCGATGGCGCAGTTGTTGCCGATATCCGACGAGATGATCGCCTCCTTGGGCAGCGCCGCCTGGATGGCACGCCACGCCATGCGCGGGCTCATCCAGTCGGGCTTGTCGGCGCGGGCGCGCTCGTTCCAGGTTGTGCCGGGGTCGTCCTCCTCGTGATCCATCGAGGAAAGCTGCTGCGCCCAGGTGGATTTCGTCTGTGCGATCAGGGCCTTGCGCGTGTCGCGATCGGGTTCGCCAGCACTGTCTGAGAGGCGGGAGAGGATGCCCTCGGCCACCTTCTTCGCGTCGCCGACGATGCCCACGCTGACGGTCTTGGTCAGGCCGATGCGGTCGGGGTTGAGATCGACCTGGATGATTTTTGCGTCCTTGGGCCAGTAGTCGATGCCATAGCCCGGCAGGGTCGAGAACGGGTTGAGCCGGGTGCCCAAGGCGAGCACGACATCGGCATGCGAGATCAATTCCATCCCCGCCTTGGACCCGTTATAGCCTAGCGGCCCGGCGAAGAGCGGGTGCGAGCCGGGGAAGGCGTCGTTGTGCTGATAGCCCACGCAGACCGGCGCATCGAGCCGCTCGGCGAGGCGGCGCGAGGCGTCGATGCCATCCGCCAGCACCACGCCCGCACCGTTGAGGATGACGGGGAATTTCGCGTCGCTCAGGAGCGTCGCGGCCTCGGCGATGGCAGTGTCGCCGCCCGAAGGGCGCTCGAACTCCAGCACGTCGGGCAGGTCTATATCGACGACCTGCGTCCAGAAATCGCGCGGCAGGTTGATCTGCGCCGGGCCACAGGCGCGTTTTGCCTTGAGAATCACGCGGTTGAGCACCTCGACCACGCGGGAGGGATCGCGCACCTCCTCCTGGTAGGCGACCATGTCCTCGAACAGTTTCATCTGCTCGACCTCCTGAAAGCCGCCCTGACCGATGGTCTTGTTGGCGGCCTGTGGAGTGACGAGCAGGAGGGGTGTATGATTCCAGTAGGCGGTCTTCACCGCGGTGACGAAATTGGTGATGCCGGGGCCGTTCTGGGCGATCATCATCGACATCTCGCCGCAGGCGCGGGTGTAGCCGTCGGCCATCATCCCGGCGCTGCCCTCGTGGGCGCAGTCCCAGAAGGTGATCCCGGCGCGCGGAAAGAGGTCCGAAATCGGCATCATGGCCGAGCCGATGATACCGAAAGCATGTTTGATTCCATGCCGTTGCAGGGTCTTCACGAAGGCTTCTTCGGTGGTCATCTTCATCGGGTGGCTCCTTGGGTCTGGGGCGCGGGGGACGCGCGAGGCATGTCTGATCGTGCGGACCCTAGCCGGGGGGGCGCATGGCGAGTAGGGCCAAGGTGAAGTGTCAGGTATATCCAGAAAGATAAATTATTGAGAATGAAAGTATCAATAATTAAGTGAATAATCTAGACATACCGCGATCAAGAGTCTTCATGATTTAGTAAATAATTGATTCCATTATGCCAAATATCAATCGAGCAGGTTTCCCCCTTGCGCCTGTCCGTCGTCCAATTCGCTTGCCAGCCGCGCGATCCCCTCGGCGATGCGCTCGGACGGGATGGAGGAGTAGGCCAGCCGGTAGAAGTTGTGTGGCCGGTTCGGGCCGTGGAAGAATGGTGCGCCCGGCTCGATCAGAACACCTTGCGCGCGCAACCGGGTGTCGAGCGCGGCGGTATCCACGTCGTCCGGGGCGCGCATCCAGATCGAGGAGCCGCCGAAGGCACCGCGCCCGGCGATGTCGAGCCCGTGCGCCGCCAGCGCCGCCTCCATCACCTCGCGCCGACCGGCGAAGACCCGCGCCACGCGGCGGATCAGGCTGTCATAGTGGCCGAGACTCAGGAAATAGGCGGCGGTGCGCTGCATCAGGCCCGGCGGGTGGCGCAGGACGGAGGCGCGCAGCGCCCGCGCCTCTCGAATAAAATGTTTTGATCCAACGAGATAGCCGAGACGCAGCCCCGGAAAGACCGACTTGGAGAAGGAACCAACATAGATCACCCGCCCTTCCGTATCGAGCGACTTGAGCGCCGGAAGCGGGGGGTGGAGAAAGGCCATCTCGAACTCATAATCATCCTCGACGATGAGCGCCTCGCGCTCGGCGGCGCGCCTGAGCAGCGCACGGCGGCGGTCGAGCGGCATGGTGGCGTTGGTGGGCGACTGGTGGCTCGGTGTGGTGAAGATCACGTCGGCGTGACGCGGCAGCGCCTCGGGCGGCAACCCGTCGCGATCCACCGCGACCGGGCGCAGATGACAACGCGACTGGGTGAGGATGTCGCGCAGCGCGTGGTAGCAGGGGTTCTCGATCACTGCGGTGCGACGCTGTGTCAGCAGCACCTGAGCAGCCAGCCAGAGCGCGTTCTGCGCCCCCATTGTTATAAGTATTTCAGAGGGTTGGGCGAGAATGCCGCGGCGCGGCAGGATGTGGCGCGCGATAAACTCGACGAGGCTCGGATCGTCGCGATCGTAATGGTCGGCGCTCAGTGCGTGGAAATCCCGCGCGCCCAGCGCCCGCAGTGCGCATTGCCGCCAGTTGGCATGATCGAAAAGCTGCGGATCGGTCTGGCCATAGATGAACGGGTAGGGGTAGCGTGCCCAGTCGAGCGGCTTTTCCGGCGTGTCGCCATCGCTGTAGCGCCGCCCCAGCGCGCGCGTCCAGTCGATCGTCTCAGCTCTCGGCGCGGGATCGGCGAAGGCGGGAGGTTCAGGTGCGTTTTCAGAGACATAGTAGCCGGACCGGTCGCGGCTTTCGAGGTAGTCGCTGGCTTGCAACTCGGTGAGCGCAAGGGTCACGGTGATGCGGCTGACGCCGAGATGCGCGGCGAGACGGCGCGACGAGGGCAGCTTCTCGCCCTTGCGGAACCGCCCCGACAGGATGCCCTGCGCGATCATCTGCCGGATCTGCGCCTGAAGCGTGCCCTCTGCATCGGGGGCGAGGAAGAAGGTTTCAACGGGGATCGCCATTTCGGCAGGATAAGCTGGACTTATTCGCGCTGCAATCTGGTCTTGCGCGGGATGTGCGAACCTTTCGGTTCAAGCGGCGAACCGCGAGGTTCGCGATCGATCCCGTCCGGCGCGTCAACCGGATCGAAAGGGTTTGTCGTCATCATGGCGGTAAGGCGCGGCGAATCGTGGCATCAACCGGAGAAGGAGTCAGGCCAGAAAGATATAAAGAACATGAGGGCCGGGGTGTGGCATGACACATCCCTGACCAAGCTGTGATTTGCGCCACAGCCCCCGTGCGGCTAGCCAGAACGGGCAACCGGGCGCGACCGTGCCGATCCGCCGAGGACCACCGGGGCGCGGTGCGGACGGGGATCTCCGTGTCGCTACGGGGTCGGTACGGGCGTAAGCGTGAGCGTGGGCGCGGTCTCGGGCGACCGGCGCGACATGGGCAGGCGACGGGTGCGTCACGGGCAGCGGCTCCGCTGGTGAAACGGAACCGGGGCGGGCGCGAACAATAGAGAACAGACGAGAACAAACTAGGACAGGCGAGGACAGACGAGATGGCATCGGGGAACGGCATCGGTCTGAGCGCGCAGGACAGGCTCGATGGCGCGGCGCTCCTGATCCTGCGGTTGGGGCTGGCATGGTTCATCTTCCTGTGGGCGGCGCACAAGATCATCACGCCGCAGCAGTACCAGAACCTCGCGCGGCATTTCGACGGTGTCGAGGTGAGCATCGGCCAGATCATGCTGGGCGGCTGGGGGCAGATCGCGCTGTGCGTGCTGGTGGCGCTCGGGGTGCTGCGCCTTGTCAGCTATGGCAGCCTGCTGGTGATGCATGCCTTTACCGTCTCGCGCCGCTGGGAGGGGTTTCTCGATCCTTTCGCGCTCAATGACCGGGGCTTTCCGGTCAACCGCAACCAAGTGATCGATCTCGCGGTTCTGGCGGCGTTCATCGCGCTGGTGCTGCTCATCCGGCGCGATCATTTCAGCGTCGGCGGCTGGCTGGCGCGGCACGGTCGGCCGCGCTGGTGGATGTGACGCCTCCGGCGGGGCGTTTCTCGTTGCCCGGCGGAGGATAAAACTGAAGCGGGTCGGGAATTGGTCTGTTGCTGCCGTTCGGTGCTTGGCCCCCGCGCGGAACAAGGCGTGCTTGCACGCCGCCGCGCGATCGCCAGCCCGCCCCCCGGGCTGGCGATTGGGTGACGTTGGCACAAAGCTCTGATGGTGCTTTGGAACTCAGCAATAAAGTGCAATAGCTTTACCGGTGCATCGCCATCCCGCGGGCTGGCGCTCGCGCGGCTCATCGCCTGATTGATGAACGACCGCTTCAGGCCATTCCCGCCCGGAACCGGCGTGTCGTCACTCTACGCTGCCGGTCACGCGGTTGACATGGCCCATCTTGCGCCCCGCGCGGGCCTCGGCCTTGCCGTAGAGGTGAAGGCTCGCGCGCGGCTCGCGCAGCAGCTCGGGCAGGCGGTCGATGTCGTCGCCGATCAGGTTCTCCATCTCGACATCGGCATGACGGCCGCCGTCGCCCAGCGGCAGGCCGGCCACCGCGCGGATATGCTGTTCGAACTGGTCGACGGCGCAGCCCGCCTGCGTCCAGTGGCCGGAATTGTGCACGCGTGGCGCGATCTCGTTGACGATCAGCGCGCCCTCGGTGACGAACAGTTCCACTCCCATGACGCCCACGTAGTCGAGCGCGTTGAGGATGCGACCCGCGAGCAGCGCCGCGTCGGCGCGCTGCGCCGCCGACAGCCGCGCGGGCACCGTGGTGCGGCGCAGGATGCCGCCCTCGTGCAGGTTCTCGCCGGGATCGAAGCACGCGACCTCGCCGGAAAGCCCGCGCGCGGCGATCACCGAGACCTCGCGGGAGAAGGCGACGAACCCCTCGTAGATCGCGGGCGCGCCGTCCATGGCGTCGAGCGCGGTCTGCGCGCCGCCGGGGCCGTCCACGCGCGCCTGCCCCTTGCCGTCATATCCGAAGCGGCGGGTCTTGAGGATGCCGGGCGTGCCGATTTCGGCCAGCGCCTCGGCGAGGTCCTCGGCATCGTCGACGGCGGCGAAGGGCGCGGTGGCGAGGCCCATATCGGCGAGCGCCGCCTTCTCCACGAGCCGGTCCTGGCTGACCTTGAGGGCGCGGCGGCCGGGGCGGACGGGGGCGAGGCCCCCGAGCAGGTCGAGCGCGGCGGCGGGGATGTTCTCGAATTCGAAGGTGATGACATCCGCCGCGGCGGCGAAGGCGCGCAGCGCGTCCTCGTCCTCGTAAGCCGCCTTGAAGTGGTAATTGGCGACGTGGCTGGCCGGGCAATCGCCGGCGGGTTCGAAAATGCAGGTCTTGTAGCCCAGGCGCGCGGCCGCGACCGACAGCATCCGGCCGAGCTGGCCGCCGCCGAGGATGCCGATGGTGGCGCCGGGGGCGAGCGGATCAGTCGTCATTGCGTGGCTCCTCGGGGATCGAGGCCGACAGCGCGGCGCGCCAGTCGTTTAGGCGGGTTGCCAGTGCCGCATCCTCGCCCGCGAGGATCGCCGCGGCCATCAGCCCGGCATTGGCAGCGCCCGCAGCCCCGATGGCCATGGTTGCCACCGGAAAGCCGCGCGGCATCTGGACGATGGAATAGAGGCTGTCGAGCCCCGAGAGCGCGCGTGTCTGGATGGGCACGCCGATGACCGGCACCCGCGTCTTGGAGGCCATCATGCCCGGCAGATGCGCCGCCCCGCCCGCGCCCGCGATGATCGCGCGGAGCCCGCGCCCGGCGGCGTCGCGGCCATACTCCCACAGCCGGTCGGGCGTGCGGTGCGCCGAGACGATGCGCGTCTCGTAGGCCACGCCCAGCTCGTCGAGGATTTGCGCCGCCTCGCGCATGGTGGGCCAATCGGACTGGCTGCCCATGATGATGCCGATCTTAACGCCTGTCATTCGCGCCCCCTGTTTCGGAGCGCGCACTATACCCATGACGGGGGGTTACGCAATGATGTCGGGGTAGAGCCGGTCCTCGATCCGGGCGATCGTGTCGCGCAGCCAGAGTTTCTTTTTCTTGAGCCGTTGCAGGGTGAGCTGGTCGGCGGTGGGCCGTTCCTGCAGCGCGCGGATGGCCGCGTCGAGATCGGCGTGCTCGCGGCGGAACTCTTCGAGCTCGACGCGCAGAACTTCGTCGGTTTTCATCGAAAGGTCGCTGTAGGCGTTCATGGCGCGCGGGTCCTCTCTGGGTGCCGGGCGCGCAGGATAGCCGATCCGGGCGGTTTCGCAAAGGTCTTGCGCGGGGCCGGGCGCGTGCCCATATCTGCCCGGTCGGGTCGCCGTCACGGGGCCCGCGAAGATGGACGGTCGCTTAGCCAAGGACGTGTCGATGACAAAGCTTACACTGGGCTCGCACCCGTATCTGCTGGGGTTCGAGCAGCTCGAGCAGCTGCTGGAACGCAGTGCCAAATCGGGCAACGAGGGCTATCCGCCCTTCAATATCGAACAGACCTCTGCCAATTCCTACCGCATCACGCTGGCCGTGGCGGGATTCTCCGAGGAGGACCTGTCGATCACCGTGGAGGATCGTCAGCTGGTCATTCGCGGGCGGCAGTCGGACGGGGGCACGGAGCGCGTGTTCCTGCATCGCGGCATCGCGGCGCGGCAGTTCCAGCGCTCTTTCGTGCTGGCCGACGGCGTCGAAGTGGGCGAAGCGATCATGGAAAACGGACTGTTGCATGTCGATCTGCGGCGCATCGATCCGGAGCCCGTGGTGCAGCAGGTCAGGATAACGAAGGGGTAAGCGAGCATGGATGCGAGATACGACATCGACACCGATATGGACACGAGCGCCGGGCGGCCCATCGTCTATGTGCGCCCGGTGAAGGCCGACGACCTGCCCGAGGACATGCGCGCGCAGGTCGGTGACCGCAAGACGCTCTACGCGGTGCACAGCACCGAAGGCGAGCGGCTGGCGCTGGTGGCTGACCGCAAGATGGCCTATTTCCTGGCGCGGCAGAACGACATGGAGCCGGTCGCCGTTCACTGATTGCCTTGCCCGGCCCTTTGCGCCTATGAGGCGGCAACGAGGGGCCGGGAAGGACAACGCGCGTGACATCCCCCAAGGTTGCGATCCTGCCATACGGACGGGCGCTGGGCATGGTGCCCTCGCGCCTGCCGCTGGCGTCGCTCGACTGGCCGCTGGGGGTGCCCGCGGGCATCGAGGGTGCGGCGCTGGGCGATCTGGGGCGCGACGATCACCTGATCGTGCCGCCGCGCGACACGCTGCACCTGCGCCCCGGATTCGGCACGCGGGCGCGGGTATCGCTGCTGTTCCGCGAGCCGCGGGCGATTCACGGTCATCACATGCGGCTGTTGCGGCTCTTCAGTCACCGTCGGTTTTTCCGCGTTCTGACGGGCGATCCGGCGCTGCTCGCGGCGCTGCCCAATGCCATCGAATTCCCGATGGGCGGCACGTGGGTGCCGCACTGGCGCGAGGTGTCCTGCGAGAAGCGCGCGATGTGTTCGCTCATCGCCTCGGGCAAGCGGTCTCAGGCGGGGCATCGGCTGCGCCATGCGGTGGTAGACTGGGCGCGGGCGACGAGTGTGGATGTCGAGATCATGGGCCGGGGCTATCGCCCGTTCGGCGACAAGGCCGAGGGGCTGGCACCCTATCGCTATTCTGTGGTGATCGAGAACGTGCGCGAGCCGGGCTATTTCAGCGAGAAGCTGGTGGACGCGCTGCTCTGCGGGACGGTGCCGATCTACTGGGGCGCGCCGGATGTCGGGCGGTTCTTCGACGTGCGCGCGATGGTGGTCTGCAACGGGTTGGAGGATGTGCAGCGCGCCGTGGCGGCGATGTCGGAGGCGGATTTCGCCGCGCGCGCCGGGGCGCTGGCGCGGGCGCGCGCGGCAGCGGCCGGCTATGCCGATATCGACGGCCGGGCGGCGCGGGCGGTGCTGGAGGCGGCTCAGGGCGCGGGCGGCCAGAGGCCGTAGCGCGCGGTGATCGCATCGAGGCAAGCGCGGTTGGCGGCGGCGCGACCGCGCCCGCCGATGACCGCGTGTTGCAGGGCGTGGGCGTCGTCATAGGCCGGGCGCAGGCCGGTGCGGGCCTCGGGGGCGTTGCGGATACCGATGCCCTGGCGGGCAAGCTGGGCCGAGAGCCAGATGTCGTCCACCGGCCACGCGGCGGGCGGCGGGATACATCCCGCACCGGCGAGCCATTCGGGGCGGATGCAGACCCCGGCAAAGCCTTGTGAGATATCTGTGAGGCCGGGAGCGGCGGCGCGGTGGCCGTGTCGCCTTAGCCGGCCCATGCCGAAGCCGGAGGCGGCGGCGGCGTGGCGGTCGGTGGTGGCGCCGAGCAGGGCGGCGGCCCAGCCGGGGGGCATGAGCCAGTCATCGTCGCAATAGATCAGCCGGTCGATATGGCCCGTGAGCGTGCGCGCGGCGGGCAGCACCTTGGTGGCCGGGCCCTCGTCTGTGGCGGCGCGCAGCAGGGTGACGCCATCGGGCAGCGCGGGTGTCGGCGCGGGGGCGAAGCGTGAGTGGCGGTCGGGCAGGGCGAGGATCACGCGGGCGGGTGCCGGGCGCTGGGCGAGCAGGCTCGCGAGCACCGGGCCGAGGCGCGGGTAGCGCGGCGGGATCGAGGTGAGCGAGATGGCGTAGCGCGGCAGGGGCATGGGCCGGGGGAGTGGCGTGCGAATAGGGCGGCGTCAAGCCGGGTGCCGTGCCGCAGCCCGTCTATGCCCGACTCACCCAAACGCCCGCTTAAGGCCAGACCGGCCGCCCCTCAGCCCGCGACGAGGCCCATCTGTTCGAGCTTGAGAATGACCTGGTGGGCGCAGTTGTCGACCTCGACATTCTCGGTCTCGACGCGCAGCTCGGGATCTTTCGGCTCATCGTAAGGATCTGAAATACCCGTGAATTCCTTGATCTTGCCCTCGCGTGCCAGCTTGTACAGGCCCTTGCGGTCGCGGCGTTCGCATTCCTCGATGGAGGTGGCGACATGGACCTCGATGAAGGCGCCGAACTGTTCGATCTCCTCGCGCACG
>Ga0102926_1002492_pt1 | contig 10667 bp, 8 predicted proteins | sample SalPonR1_A_D2_MG_FD_78173 | JGI IMG/M metagenome (GOLD analysis project Ga0102926, IMG submission 78173) | Salt pond soil microbial communities from South San Francisco under conditions of wetland restoration - Salt Pond MetaG R1_A_D2_MG | ecosystem: Environmental > Aquatic > Marine > Intertidal...
CAATATAATAAACAATATAAAGGTATAAGTGCACCACATACTATTAATCACCGTTATATATTTGAAGATGTTCCTATGAGTCTTGTTCCAATGGCTTCGTTAGGAGATATGACAGGAATTAAAACCCCTACTATAGATATGGTTGTTAATATAGCTAATATTGTACATGATAAAGATTATTGGAAAGAGGGGCGTACAGTAGAATCTCTTGGATTAAGTGGATTGACTATTAGCAAAATAAAAAATCTGGTAAATAAAGGATATGTGGAAGAGCCAGAAATATTACCAGGGTTAAAAAAATCTATTTTTCGCAAAGTTGATCATCTAGTTTTAGATAAATTATCTGAGAGGTTTCATAATGAAGGTGGAATTGAAACATGAAAGGGTTGATAATTGGTGCTTCAATAGGTAATTGTGTTCATGTTGCTGGTGTTATTAATTTTCTTAAACTTGCAGAAGAAAAGGGGTATAGAACAAAATTCCTGGGACCTGCCACATCTATTAATTATTTATTAAATGCCGTAGAGGAAACAGACCCGGACATGGTTGCGCTTGGTTATAGGTTAACCCCTGAAAGTGCTTTAAGGGTTTTTAAAAGTTTGAAAAACAGCATAATTGAAAGGGGTCTAAATAATTATAAATTTATATTTGGTGGTACCCTACCAGTAGCAATTGAAGCCCAAAAGGTAGAGATTTTTGATGCCATATTTACTGGTAAAGAATCTACAGGAGAGATAATATCTTTTTTAGAGGGGCGCAAATTTGAAATTGAAGAAATAGAATATGGAAATAATTTAATAGAAAGAATTAATTTTAAAAAGCCCTATCCTTTAATTAGACATCATTTTGGACTTCCGGATTTGAAAGATACTATTAATGGTGTTAAGAAAATCGCTGCTAGTAAGGTCTTAGATATTATTTCTCTTGGTCCTGACCAGAATGCACAGGAATCTTTTTTCCGCCCTGAGGAAATAAATGAAGATGAAAAAGGCGCGGGTGGAGTTCCTATAAGAAAAAAACAGGATTTAATTGATATTTATAGAGTCTCTAGAAGAGGTAATTTTCCTTTAATGAGAAGTTATAGTGGAACCAGAGATGTTTTTAAGATGGCTAAATTATTGCTGGAAACAATACATAATGCCTGGGCAGCTATACCATTATCCTGGTATAATAAGCTTGATGGTAGGGGTCCGCGTGGCTTATATGAGTCTATTATAGAAAATCAAGAACTTATGAAATGGCATGCAAAAAAAAATATACCTGTTGAAGTAAATGAATCGCATCACTGGAGTTTAAGAGATGCCCATGATTCTGTTGCTGTTGCTATGGCTTATCTTGCAGCATATAATGCTAAAATTATGGGAGTTAAGACATATATTGCACAATATATGTTTAATAACCCGGCAACAACATCAGCTACTATGGATTTGGCAAAAATGCTTGCTAAAAAAGAATTGATAGAAGGTCTTGAAGATGATAGTTTTAAGGTTTTGACTCAGGTAAGGGCAGGATTGGCAAGTTTTCCTACTGATCTTGATAAAGCTAAGGGACAGTTAGCGTATTCAACTTTTCTCTCAATGGCTATTAAACCTGAAATTCTACATGTTGTTGGATATTCAGAGGCCGATCATGCTGCTGAAAGTAGTGATCTTATTGAAAGTTGTAAAATTGCAGGACAGGTAATTAAAAATACAATAAATAATTATCCGGATTTTACTTATGATCAAAATATTATAAATAGAAGAGATCAGTTATTGGCTGAATCAAAAGTATTGTTGAATGCAATAAAAAATATTGCAGGTAAAGATATTGATTTTCCTCTAGCTGATGCTTCAGTAATAAGTAAAGCAATAAAAACAGGTATAATAGATGCACCACATTTAAAAGGAAATCCAGTAGGGGCAGGAATCCTAAAAACAAAAATGATTGATGGTGCCTGTTATGCTTATGATTATGATAATGATAAAATATTAAATGAAGATGAAAGAATAAATAATTTAATTAAAGGACATCAATTATAATCAGAGGCTGATAAATTATGATAAACTACATCGCAATGGCTTTATCAGGATTATTAATTTCAATTCCAATTAATAATCCTGATTTTTATTATCTGGGTTTTATAGCCTTAATTCCAGCTCTCTGGGCTTTGCAAAGAATTAAGCACAGTGGATTTATTCATGGATGGATATTGGGCTTATTTCTTATAGCAGGCACATCATACTGGATTTTTATTCCGTTGGATAAATATGGTGGGATGAATATATTTATAAATATTATCCTTCTTTTACTATTTTTTTTAGTTTATGCATTTTTTTATGGATTATGGGGCTGGATCTTCAAAAAAATCAATTATAGTAATTTAGTTCATCCATTAATTTTGGCTTTTACCTGGGTAGGAATTGAGTATGTAAAATTTTTATTTACACCTGCTTATACATTCAGTACAATTGGATATAGTCAGCGTAATTTTATAGAGTTTTTGCAGTTAGCTGATGTAGGTGGGGTTTTTTTAATATCATTTATAACTATAATTATTAATGCCTATATTTATAAAATAATAAATAGAAAGAAATTACGATATATTATTCCACTTGTTTTGATATTCACTTTAATATTTATTAGTGGAAATATTAAAGTGAATAATTTAGAGGATAAAAAATTTAGAACAATAAATACAGGAATAATACAGACAAATATATTACCAGAAAATAAGTGGAGGACAAGTGATATGAAAAAGAATATGCAAGATATAGTTAATGATATTGATTATCTTTTAAAAAATAATCAAGTTGATTTAATTATTACCCCTGAATCTGCATTAACATTTGATATTATAAGAAATGAATATTATAGAAAAATATTTTTCAATAAAATAAATAATTTTGATACCTTTATACAGGTTGGTTCTATGGCAATGATAGACGATTATAAAAAAGTATATAATAGTACATTTTTAATTTCACCAGATAATGAAATTATTAATAGATATGATAAGGTTAATTTATTACCTTTTGGAGAATACTTGCCATTTAATAATTTTAGCAAAAATGTTTTTGGACTCGATTTTGAAGAGATATTTTCATTTACAGGTTATCCATCCTGGGGTGAATCTATAACCCTCTTTGAAACAAATTATGGTAAATGGAAAACCTTAATATGTTCAGAACTCATTCCTCCAATACCTCATAAAAAAGATTTTGATTTTTTTGTAAATATTTCTAATGAGGGTTGGTTTGGTAGAGAGTCTTTACAGGAACAAATGTGGACAACAGCTATTTTCAGGGCTGTTGAAAATAGAAAACCGCTTATAAAGTCAGGAAATAATGCATATAGTGGGGTAATATTCCCTGATGGTACTTTTATAAGAAAATCACCTGCTGATACAGAAGAATTTCTTATAAAAGTACCTATAAGAAAAGAAAATAATACTTTTTATAGTAATTGGGGCAACTTAATTGCATACATATCTCTTATATTTATTATCATATTATTAATAAGAACTTATTTTTTTAATTCTTCAACAAGACCCTGATCTGGATCAACATAAATTGTTTTATATTCATTATAATAAACAAGACCTGGTTTAGCTCCTCTGGGTTTATTTACATATTTAATTTCTGTATAATCAATGGGTAAATTGCTAGACATTTTCCCTTTACTATAAAATGCTGCCAGTACGGCTGCTTCATAGATAGTTTTTTCAGGTATCTCGTCTCTAGTGTGATTTCTAATAATTACATGTGAACCGGGTATTTTTTTTGTGTGTAGCCATATATCTTCTTTATTTGCAAGCTTTGTTGTTAATCTGTCATTTTGATGATTATTCCGACCTACAAGAATATCATAGCCCTGAGATGATTTGAATTTATAAGGAGGTAAAGGTTTTTTGTTATTTTTTTTAGTATTTACCTTATTTTTTTTCCTGATATATTTTTCTTCTATTAATTCATTTTTAATTTCCTCAAGTTCATCTTCAATTTCTGCCTGTTTAATATTTTGTATTACTTCATTTAAATATCTTTCTTCATGACGATATTTTCCTATTTGTTTCTTAATATGACCTACACTTTTTCTTGCTTTATTGTATTTTTTAAAATATTTTTGAACATTTTCAGCGGGATTTAAACTCGGGTCAAGCTCTATAGATATATTATTTTGTTCAGGGTCATAATAATTAATTAATTTTATTTCTTTTTGTCCTTTTTTAATCCTTTGGAGATTTGCTTTAAGCAATTCACCAATTTGTTTAAAATGTTCGGCATTTTTACTTTCTTCCAATTGCTTTTTATAAGTGTTCTGTTTATTAATATTTTTTTCTAAATATTTACTAACTGTATTTATTAAATATTTTTTTAAATTTATAAATTTATATTTTTTTATATAATTATTATAATAATAATCGAATAATTCGCCTGTATTATTATAATTTTTTATGTTTATACATTCTTTATTATGAGTAAGAGGGAATGCAGATTGATATATTACTTGCTCATCTCTATTAAAACCAAGTGTTGGTCTATAATTTTTATTTTTTATTGCTTGCATAGTTTTTTTGAAACTTAACCATATATTAGATTTTTCTTCTATAGTGAATTGATTATAATTTTTATCATAATCAAGTCGGGCTTTATAAATAATTTCTTTAGCCATATTGGGTCCTATGCTACGAAAATTGTGTAATATTGCTTTGAAGGCGTATTTTTTAAATTCATCACCTATTTTATTTAAAAATTGTTTTTTATCAATTTTTAAAGGATTTAATTTATCCTGAGCAGGTGGTGAAAGATATTTTTCTCCAGGGTATAAGTTACGTTGACTATTTTGTATTGAGCTTCTTTTCATGGCATCAAGGATATAATTATTATTATCTAGAAGAATAACATTACTATATCTTCCCATGATTTCAAGGACTAATGTATATATTGTATTCCTTTTTTTAATTTTTATATGTAAAATCCTTTCAAATTCTGGTTGAATAATTTCTAAAATGTTCGCATTTACTAAGTGTTTTCTTAATAACATGCAGAAAGCTGGAGGTTTAGTAGGATTATCGTATTTTTCTTTAGATATATGAATTCTAGATTCTTCTGGATGTATGGATGTATATAATTGTATATTTTCTCCAGGTTGACGCAATTGAAAAGTTAATGAATATTTATTTTGCTGGTATATTTTATTAATTCTAGAGGCAGAAATTTTATTTTCCAGATTATTTTTTATAGCAGAAAGCATTATTCCATCTATCGCCATTTTCTCACACCTTTCTATTGTTCTTGTTATTAAGTATAGAAGATATTTTTGATTGAGTCAATCTGTAATGTTCTTTTTAAAGCCTTAAATGAATAGAATTATTATGAATTATTATATATTGAGGTGGTATTTTGGAATATTACAGAATGAAACTAGAAACTATAACAGAACAGTTAAATACTGATTTAGAGAGAGGACTTAATGAAAAAGAAGTTTTTAAAAGACAAAAGAAATATGGTTTAAATAAACTGCCTGATCAAAATAAGAAAGGATTTTTATCTATATTTATATCACAATTTAATGACTTTATGATATTTATTTTAATGGCAGCAACCATTATATCAATTTTTATGGGCGAATTTACAGATGCCATAACAATATTTGCAATAATAATTATAAATGCAATACTGGGATTTATTCAAGAATATAAAGCGGAAAGATCTCTTGATGCCTTAAAAAAACTTACAGCATTAAAGGCACGTATTATTAGAAATGAAGTCCTGGAGAATATAGACTCACTGGAAATAGTACCTGGTGATATAATTTTACTGGAAACAGGTGATAAGGTACCAGCTGATGGCAGAATAATACAAGCAAATGGTCTGCAAATTGATGAATCAATTCTTACAGGTGAATCTACACAGGTAGAAAAAACAGAAAAAAAGATTTATACAAAAAACTTGAAAATAATTAATCAAAAAAATATGGTTTTTATGGGAACAAAAGTAACAAGGGGTAAAGCAAGAGTTTTGGTAGTTAATACTGGTTTAAAAACTGAAATGGGTAAGATAGCTAATATGCTTGAAGAAAAAAATAAAAAACTTACTCCTTTACAGAAAAAATTAAAACACTTAGGTAAATGGTTAATACTTTTTAGTATTTTTATTACTCTGGCAATAGTATTTATCGGTATTATTAAAGGACAATCAATTTATAATATGTTTTTAGTTGGGGTTAGTCTGGCAGTAGCAGCAATTCCTGAAGGCCTTCCAGCTATTGTTACTCTGGTCCTGGCAATGGGAGTACAAAGAATGAGCAAAAAAAATGCTATTGTACGCAAATTACCATCTGTAGAAACACTAGGCTGTGCAACAGTAATATGTTCAGATAAAACTGGAACCTTAACTCAAAATGAAATGGAAATAAAAAAAATTTATTTTAATGAAGTTATTCATCCATTAATTAGCCGAAAAAATTCACCTGTATTTGAAAAATTAATTAAAATTGGTGTAGTATGTAATGATAGCAAATTTAAAAAAAATGAGAAAAACAAGGGTGTTGTAAAGAAGATAAAAGAATTGATTAAAGGTAATAAAATTTTGCCAGATTTAATTGGAGACCCAACAGATATTGCCTTTATAAAGGCTGCAAATAAATTGGATTATGATATTTTTGAATTGAGATCTGAAAATAAGGTTATTGCTGAAGGGGAATTTGATTCCAGGAGAAAAAGGATGTCTGTAATAGTAGAAAAAAGGGATAAGACTCAAGAATTATGGATAAAAGGAGCACCAGAAATAATATTAAATTTAAGCACTAAAATATATATAAATGGAGAGATAAAAAAGCTTAATCATAAATTAATTAAAGAAATATATAATGCAAATGAGATTATGGCAAATCAAGCTTTACGGGTAATTGGTATTGCATATAAAGATATAAGTGGAAGAATTAACTATAATAAAGTAGAGAAATATGAAAATAACTTAGTTTTTATAGGACTCGCTGCATTAATTGATCCTCCAAGGCCAGAAGTTTATGATGCTGTTAAAGAGTGCAAAAGAGCAGGTATTAGGCCTATTATGATTACCGGAGACCATAAATTAACTGCCCGTGTTATTGCAGAAAATCTGGGAATAGTTAAAAAAGGCTCCAGGGTAATTGAAAGTAAACAATTGGAGAATATAAATAAACATAAATTAAGTAATATCACTAAAAATATCAACGTTTTTGCCAGGGTTACACCTGAAGATAAATTAAATATTGTAAAAACATTAAAAAATGATAAAGAAATAGTTGCTATGACAGGAGATGGAGTTAATGATGCACCTGCGGTAAAAGAGGCCGATATTGGTATTTCAATGGGGGGAAAAGGCACAGATGTAACAAAAGAAGTTTCTTCTTTGATATTAGCTGATGATAATTTTGCCACTATAATTTCAGCAGTAAAAGAAGGTAGAAAGATATATAATAATATTAGAAAATTTATTCGTTATCTTTTATCCTGTAATATTGGGGAAATTTTAACTATTTTTATGGGAGTAATTATGGGTTTGCCTCTTCCATTACTACCAATACAAATTTTATGGGTGAATCTAGTTACTGATGGTTTGCCTGCTCTTGCTTTAGGTATGGATAATGATACTGATGATGTTATGAAAAAAAATCCAAGAAACCCTGAAGAGAGTGTTTTTGCTCATGGTATGGTAAGTAGAATAATTAGTCAGGGGGTTTTAATTGGATTAAGTACAATAATAATATATTTGCTTGCAATCTTTAAATTAAAAACAGATATTAATACTGCAAGAACTATGGCTTTTTCAACACTTGTTTTTTCTCAATTATTTTTTGTATTTAGTTGTAAATCAGAAGAACATACTATTTTTGAAATATCTCCTTTTAGTAACCTGTATTTACTTATTGCTGTTTTTATCTCTGCAATAATGCAGATTGCAGTAATATATTGGCCGTTACTAAATAATATTTTTAATACATCAATTTTAAATAATAAAGAATGGTTTTTAGTTTTATTATTATCAATATGGTCAACACTAATTTTAAATCTTATACAATATTTGTTTAAAAATAAGAAATAAATTAAAAAATATGAATCTTTCAAAGCCTTGTCAATTTAGACTTACTGTGATATTATAAGAAAAAATAGAGGAGGTTGTAAGTGATGAATAATGTAAATCTAATAAATATTGGTTTTGGAAATATAGTTGCTGGAAATAGAGTAATTGCTGTAGTTAGTCCAGAATCAGCGCCAATTAAGAGAATTATCCAGGAGGCACGGGAAAAAGGAATGTTAATTGATGCTACATATGGTCGTAGAACAAGGGCTGTAATTATTACAGATAGTGATCATATTGTATTATCAGCCATTCAACCGGAGACTGTTTCGCATCGATTGAGTAATTCTGATCAGGATTAATATTATGGAGGAGAATACTAATAAATTGCAGCAGGGGATACTCTTTGTCCTATCAGGACCATCCGGTGTTGGCAAAGGAACAGTGCTTGAAAAATTATTTGAAGAATATGATGATGTTAAATATTCTGTATCAGTTACAACTAGAGAGCTTCGTCAGGGAGAAGTTAATGGGGAAAATTACTTTTTTCTTAGTGAAAAAGAATTTTTTAAAATGAGAGATGGTAATAGATTTATAGAAAGTGCAAAGGTACATAATCATTATTATGGCACCCCAAAAAATGAAGTTGAAAGGTCTTTAAGAAATGGTGAAGATATTATCCTTGAGATTGATATCCAGGGGGCAAAACAGGTTAAAAAATTGTATCCAGAAGCCATTTTTATTTTTCTAATGCCTCCTTCTTTAGGTGAATTAAAGAATAGACTTGAAAAAAGGGGCTCTGAAGATAAATATAATCAAAGTATTCGTTTGAAAAATGCTGAGGATGAACTAAAAGAAAAAAATATATATGATTATAAGATAATTAATGATAATTTAAGTGAAACAGTAAAAAAATTAAAGGATATTATTATTTCAGAAAAAAAAAGAAGGGATGATATATAAATGATAACATATCCATCTCTAGAACAATTAATAAAAAAGGCTGATAGTTCTTATACAATTGTAATTATGGCTGCAAAAAGGGCCAGACATTTAAATCAGGATGCTGATGAATTATTAAGTGAATATAAGTCCAGAAAGGCTGTATCCAAAAGTCTGGAAGAAATAATTGCTGGTAAAATAAGCTATGAAAAAAAATATACTGGTATTATTAAGTAGACGGGAAGATAATTATGAAAAAGAAAAAAAATATTATACTTGGTATAAGTGGTGGTATTGCAGCATATAAAATAGTTGAGCTTGCCAGTAGATTGACTAAAATGGATTATAGTGTTTCAGTAATTATGACAGAATCAGCTACAAAATTTATTACCCCTTTAACATTTAAAGCAATTACTCATCAAGTTGTTGAAACTGACCTTTTTTCTCTATCAAATGATGATGAAATAAAACATATTGCAATTGCAGATAGGGCTGATTTAATTTTAATTGCTCCAGCTACTGCGAATTTTATTGCTAAATTAGCTGCTGGGCTTGCCGAAGATTTATTATCTACAATTGTACTGGCTGCAAAAGTTCCAATATTAATTGCCCCTAGTATGAATGTTAATATGTTTGAAAATCCTATTGTACAGTCAAACATTAAATATTTAAAAAAGATGGGGTGCAAAATATTGGAGCCTGCTATGGGGAGATTAGCCTGTGGTTATAGTGGTAAGGGCAGATTACCTGAGCCATATTCCCTTGTTAGGGATATTGAATATGAGTTCAGTGACAAAGATTTACTTAATAAAAAAATTCTTATTTCAGCTGGTCCGACAAGAGAAAGAATTGACCCTGTTAGATTTTTATCTAATTATTCAAGTGGAAAAATGGGTTATGCACTTGCGGAAAGGGCCTATTTTAGAGGGGCGGATGTTACCTTAATTAGTGGACCAGTTGAGCTTGAAGCAGACCCGGCTATTGAAACTATTAATGTTGAGACTGCAATTGAAATGAAAAATAATATAATAAACAGGTATTCTAAATATGACATCATAATTATGGCTGCTGCTGTTGCTGATTATAAACCAGAAATTACAGCAGATAATAAGATTAAAAAAGATTTTGAAAATTTAAATAATATTAAATTGAAAAGAAATTCCGATATTTTATTTGAACTTGGGAAGAAAAAACTTGAGGGTCAGCTTTTGATTGGTTTTGCAGCAGAAACTGAAGATATAAAAAATAATGCCAGAAAAAAATTAATGAAAAAAAATCTTGATTTAATTATTGCAAATGATGTGGGTAGAGAAGATATTGGTTTTAAAAGCGATGATAATGAAGTAACGATTTATTCTTATAATAAAGAAGATAAGATTGAAAAAAAGGATAAACTTGAAATTGCTAATATTATACTTAATAAAGCACTTGAATTAATTTGATTTTGTTGACTTTTATTAAGTAATATTCTATAATTATTACAAATATTATCTTAACTTACTTTTTTTGAGGAGGTGAACTTGCAAAGAGAAATTTTTATTTATGGAGAAGGATATTTATGCAAATTATGAGGAGGTAGCAGAAAATAATGAATTATTTTAAGAGCTTGAAAGTTTTTTTAGTATTGGCTTTAGTTATGGTTTTATTCAGTTTTTCTGTATTTGCTGATGAAGGGGAATA